>CEUK01185877.1_pt1 | contig 23988 bp, 19 predicted proteins | sample 356451 | NCBI WGS metagenome assembly CEUK01 (sample SAMEA2622843, study PRJEB7988) | marine metagenome | isolation source: saline water (ENVO:00002010), including
TTTTGTTACACAAGAAGATATTCTTGAAACCTTTGAGGGACTAACCAAACATCTTTTCAAATCTGTTTTGGATATCGATTTGCCTGATTTTCCCAGATTAACATACGCAGATGCAATGATACTATACGGAAGCGATAAACCTGACACAAGGTTTGGTATGAAATTCGTTGAGTTGAATTCTGTTGCCAAAAACAAAGGCTTTAAGGTATTTGATGATGTTGAACTTGTTGTTGGAATTAATGTAGAGGGATGTGCAACTTATTCAAGAAAACAGCTGGATAAAATCACCAACTTCGTTAAAAGACCGCAAATTGGGGCAAATGGAGTGGTTTACGTTAAATACAATGAGGACGGAACTTTGAAATCTTCTGTAGATAAATTTTTTAATCAAGAGCAATTAAAAGAATGGGCTATTGAAGCAAATGCAAAGCCTGGTGATTTACTACTGGTACTAGCTGGTGAAACCAATAAAGTTCGAAGCCAATTAAATGAACTTAGACTTCATATGGGAGAGGAACTCGGATTACGTAACCCAGGTGTTTTCAAGCCACTGTGGGTTGTTGATTTCCCTCTGTTAGAGTGGGATGATGAAACATCAAGATTTCACGCTATGCACCATCCCTTCACATCCCCAAAAGAAGAAGATCTTGATAAAATGGAGTCCAGTCCGGGAGAAGTAAGAGCAAATGCGTATGACTTATGCATGAACGGTGTTGAACTGGGGGGAGGATCAATACGAATTTTTGATAAATCTCTACAAAAAAGGATGTTCGACTTATTAGGATTCACCGAGGAGGAAGCAAAAGAACAATTTGGATTCTTAATGAATGCTTTTGAATATGGTGCGCCACCACATGGAGGTTTAGCATTTGGCTTTGATCGTCTTTGTGCAATGTTGGGAGGCCAGGATAGCATCAGGGACTTCATTGCATTTCCTAAAAATAATTCAGGAAGAGATGTTATGATAAATTCTCCATCAGAAATTAATCCTGAACAGCTTAATGAGCTTAACATTTCGTTAGAAAAATAAAATTGTTTCTTAGATATAACATATTTGCACTTCTCTTTTTCAGCGTAATTATTATTGGATGCTTTATACCTGGAAGTAACTTACCGAAAGCGCGTTTGGAAAATTTAGATAAGGTTATTCACTGCATACTTTTCTTTCTGTTCTCTTTCAGTGCTATAATAGGTTTTATAAAGCAGAGTCAATTTCCCAAATTACATTTTGATGCTGTAAAATATGTTGTTGGGATTGGTGCCTTATTGGCAATAATCACAGAAGTTGTTCAACATTTCATAATTCCCGGCAGGGAATTTGACATGCGGGATATACTCGCTGATCTGGCAGGCATTATTTTGGCATTTATTTTTTTTTTATATGTGCGTGGAGATAAAAAATGTGGATTCTAAAAATTCAAACCTCGATAAGCTAAACAAACCAGACTTACTTTAATCCCTTTTTCAGTTAACTGACTTGCACAAGCTGCCAATGTAGCTCCTGTAGTAATAACATCATCAATCAATACTACATGTTTAATCTCTTTGGATAGATTGACTTCCGCAAAAGTATTTTCCATATTTTCAAAACGCTCAAAAACATCTTTATCGGTTTGAGTTTCGGCGGCTTCCACTCTTTTCAAAAGAGGTATTAAGGTAATTCCAGTAACAGTTGAAAAACCTTCAGCCAATTTTTGAGCTTGATTATAACCTCTTTTTTTTTCTTTTTCCGGATGCATTGGCACAAATGAAACAGCATCTATATCTTGACTTAATAAATCGCTATTGTGTCCTATAATCTCACCCATTCGAACAGCTAAACCAGCATTCCCTTTGTATTTGAATTCATGAATGATGCTTTGCAACTTCTCTTGCTTTAAAAACTGGAAAACAGCAACTGCTGATTCAATCCTTGCCTTGCCCCAAAACAATTGATCAACCTCAGAAAACGCATATTCAGTATGCATGACTTCTCCAAAATTCAATTCACAATGCAAACAAACAAAAGACTCGCCTTTAACTAAAATATCCTGACACGATTTACAGCTCTCAGGATAAAAAACAGATAAAAAAGGGCTGATTTTAAACATCTGAAATTTAAGATTATGTAATCTATAAAAATAGATTATATTTGTTCTCAATTACGTAGTATTTAAAAAAATTATGAGCGATTTACAACAGAAAAAAAAGGGGAAAAGTGTTCTTGTTATATTACTTGTATCTATCGGATTACTCTCAGGTGTATCTCTGTTTCTGGGATACACATTAAAACAGGAATTAAATGAAAATGAAATGTTGGAACGTAGATCAACCTCTGCGGAAGATCGATTTAAACGACTAACAGGTGATGTTGCTAAAGCCAAATCTCTTTTAAGTACAATCGATATTTCCGGAATAGACTCAGTTGCATTAGGTAAAGATGTTGAAGAAATCCTGGCCAAAAGAAAAGAAAGTGCGGAAAAAATTGCAACTCTGGAAAAGCAAATAGCTGAGTTAATTGAAGAATCAGATGGTCAGGCCAGTAATTTCGCTCAATTCAAAGCTCTATACGCAAAATTAAAAACTGAAGTTTACACTCTGAGATCTGAAATTTCTAAATTAAAAGCTAAAAACCAAGCTTTAATCTCAGAGAACGCAAAATTAAAAGAAGAAAACAAACAGCTTGGAACTGACTTGGCTGGAGCAAACGAAAACAATGCTAAACTTGAAGGAATAAATAATGATCTAGAAGGTAAGGTAGCTATAGGTAAGCGTCTCCAGACATTTGAAAAAATTGCAGAAGGTGTTAAGGTTAGAAGAAATGGAGAAGAAAAATCTACGAACCGGGCAAAGCGTGCTGATAAGATACGAGTTGCATTTACAATTGGAAAAAACGAAATTGCCGATGCTGGTGAAATTGATCTTTACTTAAGAGTTCTTGATCCAAGTGATAGAATCATTTCTGAAAATGGAGAAGAATTTAATTACAAAAACGAAAAGTTAGCATACACAACTAAAGAATCGATAAATTATAAAAATTCATCTACTGATGTAATAATTTACGCTGAAAAAACAGGTGGTAAAAGTTTCGAGGCCGGTTTGTACAAAGTACAGGTTTATACAAAAACCGATATGATTCTTGTTGAAACATTTACTTTAAAATAAAAAATCATTTAATTTCGAAAAAGCTGTTTAGCAATGCTAAACAGCTTTTTTATTTTGTGGCACTTTATAAAAGATTACTTTTGCATTAATGGTAGGCCAGGAAGATGAAATAAATTTTTTTGTAGAAAGACTTCCAAATCATTTGGATAAAGGAGAAATTTCCATGATTATCTCCAAACTTGGAGATATGCACCCCGCTGATATAGCTGAGATTATCCGATCCGTTTCAGATGAAAATGCTATTGTAATCATCCGTCTACTTAATGAAGAAATTCGTGCTGACGTTGTAGCTGAATTAGAACAGGAAGAAAGGGAAAAATTACTCGAAGAGCTTCCCGCGACCGAAATTGCAGAATCTGTCTTAACTAAAATGGATTCAGATGATGCAGCTGATTTACTATCAGAACTTCCTCCCGAAAAACAATCTCGTGTAATCAATGCGTTGGAGGACACAGACCAGGCTCAGGATTTATTAGATCTACTAACTTATGATGAGGACTCTGCTGGAGGGTTAATGGCAAAAGAGCTTATAAAAGTTAAAGAAAACTGGAGTGTAAAAGAATGTGAAGTTGAGTTAAGAAAGCAGGCTGAAGAAGTTGATGACGTTCATACAGTTTATGTTGTTAATGAAGAAGATAAGCTTGAAGGAATCATATCACTTAAAGCACTCATCTTAAATTCTCCCGATACTCAGGTAAAAGATATTTCAAAAACAGATATTATCTCTATTAAAGCATCTGCAAATAGTACTGAAGTATCAAGAATAATGGACAAATATGATCTTGTTGTTTTACCTGTTGTTGATGAAAACAACTATCTCGTTGGACGAATAACCATTGATGACGTAGTAGATGTAATTGTTGAAGAAGCTGAAAAGGATTATCAAATGTTATCAGGTATTTCAGAGGATGTAGAATCTTCGGATAACATTTGGCAATTAACAAGAGCTCGTTTCCCCTGGCTATTGGTAGGAATGGTTGGAGGAATATTAGGTGCCTGGGTTGTCAATTTTTTCGAAAAAGACGCTTCCCCGGCATTACTCGTATTTATCCCCTTAATTGCGGCAATGGGTGGTAATGTAGGTATTCAATCTTCCGCACTTATAGTTCAGGGTATTGCAAACCAATCTTTGTCGGGCTCAATTTTAAGTAAATTGTTCAAAGAACTTGGAGTAGGTATAGTAAATGGATTATTATGTGGGATTTTACTTTTTGTTGTTAACATTCTAATTGGTAAATCCTTTGAATATAGCTTTGCCATAAGCATCTCACTTTTATCAGTTATCATATTTGCCGCAGTTTTTGGAACCTGGATTCCCTTATTCTTTAATAAAATAAAAATTGACCCCGCACTTGCAACAGGTCCATTTATCACTACTGCAAATGACATTTTTGGACTTTTCTTATATTTTTACATTTGCAAAATACTCATTACATGAATTTAGGTAAAGTAATTTTTATCGATTCAGTACATACTATTTTATGGGAACGCTTAACAAAATTGGGTTGGATTTGTGATGACTGTACAAAATCCAACCCAACAGAAATATTCAAAAAACTAAATGAATATACTGGAATCGTTATTCGGTCGCGTTTTCAATTAAATCAGGAGATTTTATCATCTCTTCCTAATCTTAAATTTATCGCCAGAGCCGGATCTGGACTTGAAAACATTGACACTGAATATTGCCATCGAAAAAAAATTCAGGTTTTCAGCTCTCCGGAAGGTAACAGGGACTCAGTTGCCGAGCATGCTTTAGGAATGTTGCTTATGCTTCAAAACAATTTGAAACGGGCTGATAGTGAAGTTAGAAATGGACTATGGAAAAGAACCGAAAACAGAGGACATGAACTGAAAGAAAAAACAATTGGACTTATTGGTTATGGAGTGATGGCCAAAGCTTTTGCTCAAAGACTAAATGGTTTTGGAGTAGAACTTATTGCATTTGACAAATACAAAAAAAACTATTCAGACACTTTTACAAAAGAAGTTTCATTAGAAACACTTTTAAAAAAATCTGATGTAATCAGTATTCACGCAAACTACCTTCCGGAAAATAAATATATCATAAATGCTTCTTTTATTGAACAAGTTGAAAAACCCTTTATATTAATTAACACAGCAAGAGGATTTAATGTTAACACAGCGGACTTGGTATCAGGATTAAAATCAGGGAAAATTAAAGGTGCCTGTTTAGATGTACTGGAATATGAATCTGCTTCATTTGAGTCTTTTAGCACAAAAAAAGATAATAACGCACTTGAGTATTTAAAAAAATCCTCAAATGTAATCTTATCTCCACATATTGCAGGCTGGACACATGAGTCTCATTTTAAACTAAGTAATGTTCTCGCAGAAAAAATTGAAAAATGGATTACTCCTGAAGTGCTAAAAAATGAAACTTAAGTCCCAGTATTTTCTCATACTCCTGTCCACACTCCAACAGATCTTCATCAAGAAGATAATAAAACCAGAACACATTTACTTCTATGCCATTACTTTGAATAACTTTTAATTGCTTAAAAATGTTGAAAATAAATTTGGCAGACGACGAGTTGTAGTACTCTAGCTTGAAATTAAAATTTAACCTTCCTGCTGATTTTTTATTTTTTAACCAATCAACATAGCTATCCATCCATTTGATAATTGGCTCAAAACAGGTCAAAACATTTTCCGGGCGGCATTCACCTTCCATAAAGAATTCCATCGTTTCAATATTGAAATCCAGTGATGGCGTTGTATCCCCTTTATATATCCTTAAAGAATTCATAATTGATCTGCAGTATTAATTTTAACCTTCAATGTGAAAAAAGAATGATCTACATCAATTTTCTGAAAACTATATTCAAATTTATGCTTACTTTTTAAAGCCATATCAATAATTCCTAAACCTGATCCGCCATTTTGACTTAAACCTTCATCATCAGTTAAAATATCATTATACCATCTTTTTAGTCCAACCCGATCCAAACCATTCACTTTTTCTAACCTACCTTGTAAATTGGGAATTTCATCTTGAATAATTTTATTACCCGTGGCTAAATAATAAAAATCATTATCCTTTCCTAAAACAAATATTGCAGGAAATGTATCGCCTTCGATGATAAATGCATGCTTGGTGATATTTTCCAAACACTCAATCATAACATTGTAAATTTTTTTCATAACTGGCCGACCTCCAATTGTTTTTTTAGCCATAAGCAATAAAACTGAAATCAGTTCGGGAGAGAATTCTCCTGAAAAAGATAATCTTACCGATTTAACATCCATCAATTGATGTGTGTCATATGCAAATTGTGAGCTTGAATAATTCATATAGTGTATCTGGCGGCTTTCCACGAAAGAAAAAAACAAAAGTTGTTTTTTAATTCAATTTTTATTGATTTTAAATGAAAATTTATACCCTTATTCTTATCCGAGCAACTTTTCTTTACTATCTTTACCTATTACATTATTAAATCCCTAAAATTAATATACCAATGAGTGAAATTGCAGAGGTAAAGATTAACGGACAAACATATGAACTACCTATCATTACTGGATCAGAAGATGAAAAAGGAATAGATATAACAAAGTTAAGATCGCTTTCAGGAGCTGTCACTCTTGATTCAGGGTACAAAAATACCGGATCCACAAAAAGTGCAGTTACATATCTTGATGGTGAAAACGGTATTTTAAGATATAGAGGTTACTCAATAGAAGAATTAGCGGGTAAAGCATCTTTTATTGAGGTTGCTTATTTGTTGATTAACGGTGAATTACCAAACAAAAGTCAATTAGCTGATTTTGAAGCGAATATTACCAAGCACACATTAATTCATGAAGACATGAAGCGTTTTTATGAAGCATACCCTTCAAAAGCACATCCAATGGGTATTGTTGCTTCATTATTATGCTCTCTTTCAACTTTCTATCCAGATTCTCAGAATCCAAACAGAACAGAAGAGGAAATTGAATTGACAATTTACAGATTGTTGGCTAAACTGCCGACAATTTCTGCCTGGGCATACAAAAACTTTGTAGGACATCCTGTTGTTTATCCCAAGAACAATTTGAACTATGAAGAGAATTTCCTGAACATGATGTTCAGTTTACCGGCTGAAAAATACAAAATAGATCCAGTTGTTGCTGACGCATTAAATAAGTTATTAATCCTGCATGCTGATCATGAACAAAACTGTTCTGCTTCCACAGTAAGAATAGTGGGTTCTTCACATGCAAACTTATATTCATCCATTTCTGCAGGTGTAATCGCACTGTGGGGACCACTTCACGGAGGTGCTAATCAAGCAGTGATTGAAATGCTGGAGAAAATACATGCAGACGGAACTCCATTAGAGAACTGGATTGCCAAGGCAAAAGATAAAGATGATCCTTTTAGATTAATGGGATTTGGACACAGAGTATATAAAAACTTTGATCCAAGAGCCAAGATAATTAAGAAAGCAGCTGATGATGTATTGGAAAAATTAGGAATTGAAGATCCATTGATTGAAATTGCAAAAGAACTGGAACAAGTTGCTCTTAATGATGAATACTTTAAGGCAAGAAATCTATATCCAAATGTTGATTTTTACTCAGGTATAATATATAAAGCTTTAGGTATACCAACTGAAATGTTTACAGTAATGTTTGCATTAGGAAGGCTTCCAGGATGGATAGCTCAATGGAAAGAAATGATCGAAAACAAAGAGCCAATAGGACGGCCCAGACAAATTTATGTCGGTGAGAATGAACGATCTTATGTCTCATTAGAAGATAGATAAATACAATTAATTTTATTCAAAAAGAGACTTCAAAGTGAAGTCTCTTTTTTTTTGTTATAAGTACAAATATACTCAACGATATATATATTTTTACAAAACATTTTTTTGAGACAACCGTAAGGGATTAGATATATTTCAAATGAGGAAAATACTCTTTAAATTATTTCTTTTGATAAGTTTTTCTTTGCAATCGCAAAGTTATCATTTCCTTAATTTAACTGTAGAGGACGGTTTAGCAGAAAATGAAGTGTTTGATTTAATTCAAGACAGAAGAGGTGCTATCTGGATGGCAACACTTGGTGGAGTATCAGTTTATGACGGTTTAAGTTTTATGAATTTAAATGATAGTTCAGGTTTGCCATCTAACATCATAAACTGCTTATATGAAGATATAAAAGGAGATATCTGGATTGGAACACATAAAGGCCTTACCGTATATGATGGAACTGAATTTCATACGTTTACTCAAAAAGATGGATTACCCACTAATGTAGTAAAGTCAATTTGTGAAGATGGTTTTGGCAGACTTTGGATTGGAACACAGTATGGAGGTCTTTGTATGCTGGACAACTTTGCAAAAGACAAAAAAACATTTGTTCCATTCGACATAAATTTTGGTGGTAGGGGGAGGCTTTCTGTAAACAAAGTGATTGAGACCCCCGATGCAAAAATTTATATTGGAACAAATCAAGGATTAGCAGAAATATTTAACGGTATAGTAAAAACCTACACTACAAAAAATGGATTAATAGGAAACAGCATTTATGATTTGGAGGAAGATGTAAATGGAGATATCTGGATTGGAACCAGAGACGGCTTATCCGTTTTTTCAGATGGTATATTTAATAACTTCACCCCAAGTCCCAATTTCCCTGTTAATGCAGTAAAAACACTGGAACAGGACAAAAGTGATAATATATGGATAGGAACAGTAAATTCAGGGGTGATAAAATTAAACATCAACAATTATGAATGTGAAATATTCAACGAAGAAAATGGACTAAGTGAAGACTTGGTATTATCAATTCTGGAAGATAAACACGATAATATCTGGGTAGGGACAAAAGGTGGAGGAGTTAATAAAATAACGAGATCCTCTTTCAAGTCGATAGGAATTAAAGATGGATTGCCAAATGAAAAAATTAATGGATTAATTCAAGATTCCAAAGATAACTTTTGGTTTGCTACAAGAGGAGGTCTGATAAGGTATAATGGAGTAGATTCTTTTCAATTATTTGATAAAAAATCCGGCCTTCCTGTAAATTATACAACAACCGTTTTCGAAGACAGTAAAAAGAATATATGGGCAGGAACACTTTTAGGTGTAGTTAAAATACAAAATGGCGTAATTCAAAAAGTTTATTCAGTTTTAGACGGAGTTAGGAATCCCGTAACATGTTTTTTTGAAGATCAGAATGGCATAATCTGGATTGGAACAGAAGGTGGTCTGGGAAAACTTGATGATGATGCTACAATAAAATTTTATCGAATGTTTGATGGCCTGAGTGACGGAAAAATAAGCGCTGTAACTCAAGATAAATCAGGTAAATTGTGGATTGGAACAAAAAGCAGAGGTATTAATTGGTTTAATGGAATTGAATTCGGTCAGATTAGTGAAGATGACGGTTTAATCCCTTCCAATTTCATTAATTGTATTACAAAAGGCCCAAGAGGAGGAATTTATATCGGAACAAATGCAGGAATTACAAAATTTGATGAAAATCGAAACACATATAAAACATTCAACACAAACAACAGCAAAATAAGTTCAGACAACATCAAAATGATGTTATTTGACGAAGATAATCAGTTATGGATTGGCACAAACAAAGGATTGGATAGAATTTCCTTCAATCCTCCCCAAATTACGCGCCAAACAGGAGAGTATATTTCTGAAGTTAAACACTTTGGAAAGTCTGATGGAATTACAGGCGGACAAATAAATGGAAATGCAATTTGCGAAGATTTTGATGGAAACTTGTGGTTTGGAACAAATAAAGGAGTTATAAAACACGACAGAAGTGTTGATCACACCAGTGATATTGCGCCACAAACTTATTTTACCGCCCTGGAGTTAGAAAATAAAATAATAAACTGGGCAAAAAGAAATTACGAAGTAGAAGCCTGGTCTAAAATGCCAAAAAATCTTGTTTTACCGCATGATTCATCAACATTAACTTTTCATTTTGTAGGAATCAACCATGATAACTCAGCTGAAACAACTTATTACTCCTATCTGGAAAGAGATGGTGAAGTTTTTGCTCCCTTAAAAATAAATAATGAGAGTAAAAGAGATTTTACAAAACTTCCTCCCGGTGAGTATCAATTTGTAGTATATGCATGTAACAAAGATGACTTTTGTAATGATAAAACATCTTCAAAATTCTCATTTACAATCTCTCCTCCATTTTGGGCAGAAATTTGGTTTATAATTCTGATTTCATTAGTAATCATATTTGCTATCATACTTTTCATCAAATATCGAGAGAAAAAATTAAAGGAAGAGCGTGAGTTTTTAGAAGAAAAAGTAAAAGAACGCAATCAGGAAGTTTTAGAAAAAAATAAAGAACTTGAATCCGTTAATTTGGAAATGATTTCCGTAAATAAAGAAATTGAACAAAAAAATAACGATTTAAATTCAAGTATTCGGTATGCTTTAACAATACAGAAAGCATCCTTTCCTCCACTTCAAAACTTGTATGAAGAACTGCCAAATTCTTTTATTTACCATTTACCAAGAGATATTGTTTCGGGTGATTTTTATTGGTACAGAAAAACAAATAATAAATTTGTAATTGCTTGTGCTGATTGCACAGGACACGGAGTTCCAGGTGCTCTTACCAGCATGATAGGAATTGCTCTCTTAAATGAAATTGTGGGTGGTAATAAAATAACTGACCCTTCTGAAATTTTGAGACTACTTGATCAAGGTATTCTTAAGGCATTTGAAAATAGTGAATCAGAAACTAACGATGGAATGGACATTAGCTTAATTACAATAGATACAAAAGCTGATACTATTGAATATTCCGGAGCTTATCGGCCATTAATAATGATCAGAAATAATGAACTTTTTGAATACAAAGCCACCAAAACATCAATAGGGTTTAAAGATGTTGAAAATAAGATTTTTGAAAAGACGACTTTGAAATATCAGAAGAGTGACTGTTTTTATATGTATTCTGATGGATATCCTGATCAATTTGGCGGACCAAAAAATAAAAAATTCAAGAGTAAAATATTTAAAGAGATGTTGATTGAGGGAAATTCAAAAAGCATGAAAAATCAAAAGGAAATTATTAGTCAGCGCTTTAATGAATGGATGGGAGACCGCGAACAGGTTGATGATATCCTAATTATGGGAATTAAATTTTAACCGCCAGAATTTCACTTACTTCAAGATTTAAAAAAGCTACCTGCAATAAATCTATACTCAAATTTAGTTCTTCCCAACTTAAAGCCAACATCATATTTTTCACCGGGGTTTTTAAAAAGACCTTTTCGACCAAATGATTCTTTTTTAAATCATATTCATCCTTAGTTCCTAATAATGCCTTTAAAAATATTTTTGGTTGCTCATCTTTAAACTTTAGTATAAAAGTTCCCACACCAATAATCATTTCCTGATATTCTTTACAATAAAGCACGTTTCCAATTTCGTTACTTGAGAGCATTTTATAATTACAATCTGACATCATTTATTATTTAGATTCTTTCTAGATTGCAAAATTGAAATATTGTGCGTTAAAACGCAATCACTAAAAAAGGCTATTCTTATCCAAAAAAGAATAAACTCGAAATATGACCTCCTTTCAGCATCTTTTAAAGCCGTTAATTATTCAATTAACAGCTAGTTATATTAAACCGCGAGACTTTAAATCAATATATTTATTAATGGTATCAATATTTAATCTTTCAGGGGTCGTTAAAATTGTATTTATACCATATTTTTTTAATTCAGCAGCTATTGTTTGCTTTTCAATTACAGATTTTTGGGCTATCGTTTGTAAATATATTTCTTCAATTGACTCAGCTTTCCTATTAGATTTTTCAACTAATCCTGTATTTTCGAAGAAAATAACTACCAATAAATGTAACTTACTGATTTTTCTAAGCATTGGCAAAGCGCGCTCCATAGCGTAAAGACTTTCAAAATTTGAATACAAAAAAAGTAAACTTCTACCTTTTATATTCTGCCGAATACCATAGTATAACATTTCAAAATTAGCCTCATTATATCTTGTTTTTTGACGATACAAATTCTCTAATAATTTCCTTAATTGCCCACCTAATTTATCCGCTTTAACATGAACACCCAATTTGTCAGAAAAGGTCATTAAACCTACTTTATCATCTTTTCGTAAAGCTATGTTTGAAATTACCAATGCAGAATTAATACTATGATCCAATAAAGTCATATTATCAAAAGGCATTTTCATTGTTCTGCTTTTATCTATTATGGAATAGATTGTTTGCGAGCGTTCATCCTGGAACTGATTAACCATTAATTCCCCCTTGCGACTTGTAGCCCTCCAGTTTATCTTCCTGAAATCATCTCCCTGAACATATGCCTTAATTTGCTCAAATTCCTGAGCATTTCCAATCTGACGAACTTTTTTAAGCCCTTGATTTAAATTTGAATTTGTAAAAACTTTTAATTCATATTCTCGCATTAAACGAACGGAGGGGTATACCTTTGCAGAAAAATCTTGAGAAAAACGGACTCTTCTCTGAACCATTCTTAAAAATGAGCCTGCAAATACATTTAATGAACCAAACAAATACTCGCCTCTTTTTACAGGTCTCAAATTATATTTTAAAACATCTTCTTCTCCGGGTTTTAAGATTAGAAATTTAGAAAAATCTCTGATTTGAAACTGATAAGGCAGTTCATCAATAATTTTAATTCTTACTGGAACTGAATTTTTATTTTTTACTCGTACTCTAACCTGATTGTTTTCCCCAAGGTTTAATTGCTCTTTTACTATTCTTTCTGCTTCTATTTTTTCTGAACCAAAAAACAAAATCAAAATATCAATAAACAAATACCCTATGACCAACGACAAAAACATTTGAGCATAAAAGAAAAATATTTCAATTAAAAAACTGACCATGAAAAAAGAAGCTGTAACTCCAAGCAGAAAGTAAAACCAACTGGTTAAATAGATGTTTGCTATGAATTTATTTTTTTTCATTAAATTCTCACACAAATAAATTAACGAGGAACTTCTATTTTTTGAATAATTTCAGCAATCACATCTTCTGCAGTAATGCCCTCCATTTCAGTCTCCGGAGTTAAAATAATTCTATGGTTTAAAACAGGTTCCGAGACGTATTGAATGTCGTCGGGAGTAACGAAATCTCTTCCTCTAATCGCAGCAGCAGCTTTAGCAGATTTTAAAATAGAGAGAGATGCTCTGGGTGAGGCTCCAATATATAATCTTGCGTGGTTTCTGGTCTCAGCAATTAATTTAGCGATATACTCAATTAACTGATCTTCTATTTTGACTTCCTCTATTAATCCCTGAAACTCTTCAATTTCAGCGGCACTTAAAATAGAATTAATTTGATCAAATGAAACATCTTTAATACTATTTTTAAAGCGCTTTAATATCTCTACTTCTTCCTGAAAAGAAGGGTATTCCAACTTTATTCTAAAAATAAATCTATCCAGTTGAGCTTCTGGTAATCGGTATGTACCTTCTTGTTCAATAGGGTTTTGTGTAGCCATTATAAAAAAGGGAGGGTCCATTTTATACTTAACACCATCATTTGTCACCTGTCTTTCCTCCATAATTTCAAAAAGTGCAGCTTGAGTTTTAGCAGGAGAACGATTGATCTCGTCAATCAATACGATATTGGAAAAAACAGGACCTTTCTTGTAAGTGAATTCTGATGTTTTTACGTTGAAAATTGACGTTCCTAAAACATCTGACGGCATTAAATCTGGAGTGAATTGAATTCTTGAGTAATCAACCGAAAGTGTTTTTGAAATCACCTTAGAAGTCATTGTTTTGGCTATTCCAGGAACACCCTCAAGCAAAACATGTCCTCTTGAAAATATAGCCAGCAAAATCTGATCAATAAGCTGGTGTTGTCCAATAATCAATTTACTTACTTCTTTCTTTACAGCATCTACCTTGGCCTGAAAATTCTGTAATTTCAACCTCGATTCCGGTACAAAAGAAACCGATTCAGTATCTTCCTCAACAGAAGGCAAGCTATTTTCCATATCGGTTTTAGATTCCTCAATATTATTCTGATCATTTTCTTGATTCAAATCAGTTTTAGGTTGCAGATTTTCGTTTGATTCCATAATTATTTAGCTTTTTTATAAAAATTATTTAGCTTTTTGTACAAATTAACCAGGTATTCATCCGATACACCAGTGAGGTTTGCTCCCCCTTTAAATAAATTAAGTATATCTTGAATTTCTGATTTTTCAACACCGGATTTTTGAGCAATTCTTCTTACATATACTTCTTCCTCGGAAGAAGCAATATAATATCGAGACTTAATCTTATTTTTAAAGATGTTCTCCATGTGAACGATTAATTTGTTATGTTGATTTTGTTTTAAATACAATCGAGCAATAGTCTCTGTAAATTCAAGAGATGAATTGTCATTGGAGGAAACTGTGGGCATTATCTTTTGCTGTCTTTTCCCTGTAAAAATCACAAACAAAATTACACCTGCCAAAATAATAAAATACCCCCATCGAAGAGCATGATTACTCAGAAGGAAATCAAGTGAATTTAGTTCTCGTGAAAAATCATTTTCAGGATGGTCAATCTCCATAGTGCCATCATCGTAAGCGTAATGAGTGTAATTGTCAAATAAAATTGCACTACTCGAAAAATATGAAAGTACTGTTTCCACATATTCTTTTCCCGATTCAGAGCTCATATATCTGTTTGTAAAAACTTGTGGTATCGTATGAATTAATATTTTGCCATCTCCATATTTGAATTCTGCATAACACGGACGATAACCCGCTTTACCAATCGTTCTTCCATCAAAGCCATATTCTATACCATAATTTATATTATACCACCTCTTTGTTTTTGACTTCCCTTTGACTTCATTTGCAATTTCATACTCACCTGTAAACCTGCTGTCCTCAAAAGACAAAGATATCGACGAATCATTGGTGTAACCATAATAATTGTAGTCATTATAATTGTAAAAAATTTCCTTTAAAAGATGATTCGGTAAAAATTCAGCGGCAAGAAACATGGTATTCCCCTTATCAACAAAACGCAATAAACTGTCAACCTCATTATTATATAAATTAAGCGATTTTCCCACAAAAAAATAAGTTACGTTATCCAACTTTATTTGCATTTCAGTACTGTCAAAGTAAGATTGGACAGACACATTTATATCATGTACGGAATGACCCTCAAGGCCATTATCAAAAATTCTTCTGATAAAAAAAGTGCCATAAGGATGTTTACTTTTTGAATCGTATGTTTTTTCCCAATTAATTGACTCAACGGTTCTTTCTCTAATTGCAACATTATCTTGATTACTTTCTCCAAAAAAATACGCAACACATCCGAGTAGCAAAACCAAGACAATCATTATTACATATTTCATAGAAGTGTTTATTGCCACCTTTTGATCTACTTACTTTATTTTGCTTATCAACTCTTTAAAATGTTTCTCAACCACATTAAATTCATCCAATAAAATATTATATTTTCCATACCAAATGAACTCATAATTTTTTACTCCTGCTTCGAAATCTTCTGAAAATGACTTATCAGCAAGTTCTAAATGATAATGATAATTGGTTTTTCTCTTTTTCCAATTGATATAACCTTTATCCGATAACTCCTTAATTACCCAGACAAAATATAATCTGGTAGCCACTCTATAGTCCTTTGACTCCTTGGCTCTTTTGATGTTTATTTCCAATTCAGACAATTGCACGGAATCAGGATTCATTTCCTGATGATATAAAATCTTAGCTCCGGAACCCTCTATCGGAGCATTAACAAACAACATATATGCTGCCGCTCCAAGAATAATCGCAATAAGAAGTATTAAAATAAATTTAAAAATTCCTCCGCCATAACTAATCTCAGAACTGTATTCCTCGCTCATTCTATCCGATGGCTCCACCTTCCTTAGCCGATTTTCTTCAATTTGTCTTTTTCTGTTTTCCAACCTTTCCAGAGCAACTCTTCTTTGGTACTCTTTTCTTTTAGTATTTTCTCGGGCGTCGGGCTGAACACCATCACCAGAATTGTTGGCTCCACCACCTCTATTTTTTTCCGAATAATAACTTCTTCCTGTAATTGAATCATGAATATAAATTGTATAATTATCACCTTTTTCAACACCATAGCCAACTCCGAATTGAGAGCTGTCCTCAAGAAGTTTTTTTTGCTCCATGTCCTCAATTAAATCAACTTCTTCCTTTAACTTTTCATATTCTTTTGCATTAAACTCTTTCTTATCCGGACCATAATAAACTTCATCATAAGCTGTTTGTGACCTTACTAAAAAAGTAGAAAAAATAACTAAAACCAGAACAACCTTCCTAAAAATCTCCCTCATCTATATGTTCAAATAAATTATTCTTATTTCCAAAATCTTGTAACCTACTGTATAGTGTTAAAGCCATAATTCGCTCTCTAACAGAGTGAAATTGGATTGCCAATCCAGTAATAACAAATGAAATTATCACTACCAAGAAAAAATAATACAACACAAAATTTAATGCATTGGCATATTGCGTTACATTATCGGTAAAAGGGTTTACATGCTCCAGGAAAAATTGAGTTATAAAATCTAACGCTGCTGTAGTACTTGAGCCAAAAATTCTTGACAAAATAAAGCCTGCAAAGAATAAAATTAAAGGAATTACCATTTGTAATAAGAATACCCCTATTGATCCAAGCCAAGATTTAAAAACTAATTTTACTCCCGTCCTGTAAAGTCGTCCATATTTATCCTCATGGTAAAAGCCAAAGTATGAAAACTGAAAAATAAACGGAACCAAAAATACTCCAATTAAAATCATTAATGGATTTTGCCATAAATGCATAAACACCAAAAATATGATTAATGGCCAAATCTTTATAAGTCCAAAAAAGCAATATTTATAGAAACCATAGGTTTTAAATTTTTGATTCACTCTATAAAGAAACAAAGCGTAATAAACACTTAAAAAAACAGGTACTATTAAAATCATCATAAAAATTAGGTTAACCCATCCCGATGGCTCCAGATAAAAAACGTTTTCCAAAGTTTTCCACCAATCTAATTCTTGCTCATATTCAGTTAAAAAAAAGAAATGATAAACTGTTATGGAAAGCATGAAAGGAAAACCTGAAAGGGATAGGCCTCTTAGAATATTGCCAAAAGATTGCCGAAACAATTTTAAGGTGTCGTTGAAAATATCCCCTACCTCTCTAACTTTTTCAAAAGGAATCTTTTTATGTTCTGTATGCGGAATCGTATCATTAAAAATAAATTTACCCGTTTTTATTTTTGTCTTGTATAGATAAATAGGGTATGCGATAAAATAAAAACAAACTAACGCTAAAGAACCTAAAACAAGACTATACTTTAATGCCATTGGCATATTGGTATATCGAGTTATACTGCCTTCAATAAAACCTGCAATAATCAGCATGAAAAGACACCCGATAATTATTTTAAAACTTCTTTTAGCTGTAATTCGCAAAGACTGTAAACGCGTGTAGGTCCCCGGAAAAAGTAAACCTCCACCAAGTAAAAATCCAGCTCCTCCTGCTAAAATTATTGCAGAAATTTCTAATACACCGTGAATCCAAATAATCCACATAGCATTATCGAGCACTCCTTTATAAAATAAATAATAATGGAACGCACCTAGCATTATTCCATTTTTTATTAATATAACTACAGAAGGAATACCTCCAACAATACCAAAAGTATAGGTCGTTGCAGCAACTATCGTATTATTTGTGGTCAACCCAAAAGTTGACCATGCAGAATTTCCATGTTGATGATATACTGCCATAGGATCGCCATTTTTTATATTTTCATCTGTCATTTGAATATAGCTTGAACCCATTATTTCCTTAGCATATTCAATATCGTTTGCAGATGAAACAATACCAATCATGATGGCACCAGTAAAGACAACCAGAGAAAGTAATATTGGTTTCCAACTTCGAGCAACCTCCATTGGCAAACCAAATGTGAAAAATTTAACAAAACTAGCCCCTTTTACCTTTTTGTTTTTGTTCACTTTTAAAAACACCAATTGAGACAAGTAATTCAAGTAAACACGAACGGATCGCTTGTTGTAAAATGTTCTTGTATAGCTTAAATCATCTGTGATTTCGACAAATAACTTGGTTAGCTCATCAGGATTCGCATTTTCTCTGCGTTGCATATCCTCAAACTTTTTCCAGCTCTTCTTTTTCTGTCGTATAAAGGTAGTTTCCCGCACTTCAATAAAATTGAAGGTTAAAATTGCTGTTTATCCTTCTGAATCCAAAACAATTTGTATTATTTCTTGCTATATTGGCACTTTAAATGCGTACAATAAGTATAAATACAACCCAAAATGTAGCCATTGACTACGAACTGGCTGGTTTAATGGAACGCTTGTTAGCTTTTTTATTGGATAGTATAATTTTAGCTGCTTATTTGTCAATCGTTAGAAAATTTATTTTATTAGGTGCTTTAAGTGGTTCTGGTGACATCATTTTATTTGTAGCCGTTGTCTTTCTTATGTTCCCTCCTATTATTAGTTATCATTTAATCTGTGAATCCTTATGGAATGGTCAATCCATTGGAAAAAAAGCACTCGGAATTAAAGTAATGAAGTGTAATGGACAACAAATGGACATCGGCGATTATGGAAAACGGTGGATGTTTCGTCTTATTGATATTTTATTATCATGTGGAAGTGTAGCCGTTATTACCATTATGAGCAATGACTACAACCAAAGGCTTGGGGATATTGTTGGTGATACTTGCGTTGTGAAAATAAATCCAAGAAATCAAATGTCCATTAAAGACGTTCTAAAAATTAAAACTCAAGAAAACTATGAACCCAAATACGAGGGGGTAGTTCGTTTTACAGAAGAGGATATGCTTTTGTTAAAAAACACTTTGGACAGAGCAAAAAGAAATCCAAATGTTCATTATAAAAAATTACTGGCTTTGTTAGCCGACAAAATTTGCAAAGAACTTGACATTAAAAAAGTACCCAAGCAAAGAACTAAATTCCTGAAGACTATATTGAATGACTATATTGTCCTAACCCGCTAGTGTAGTATGGTCTTTACAAAATGTGCCTAATTATTTTTCATTAAATTTATTAGAGAATCTATAGAGGAGTATATCTGAAAGGATAATGCAAATACGTATCGAAACAGGAAATAAACAACATGAAAAATACGCAAGTGTAATTGCTAAAATGATTGAACGTGCAGCACAAAAAAAAGAAACAATCCTTGCACTTAGAAAACCTGAATTTATACTAGAAAAAATAACACAGGGGAAATCGGTAATTGCACTAGACGGAGATATTGTTGTTGGCTTTTGCTATTTCCAAAATTGGGAAAACGATACTTTTATCGCTCACTCTGGTTTAATCATAAACGAAAATTATCTTGGCAGAGGTCTTTCAAAAAAAATTAAAAAACAAATTTTTGATGCATCAAGAGAAAAATTCCCAAAGGCAAAAATTTTCGGTTTGACCACCTCTCCTGCAGTTATAAAAATTAATCATGAACTTGGATACCAATCCGTAAATTATAATCAATTAACCGACGATGAAGATTTCTGGAAAGGTTGCAAAACTTGCTCCAATTATCCACGGCTTATGGAGGCAAAAAGAAAAAAATGTAAATGCACGGGTATGTTAATGGACCCAGGGAAAATTTAAAATGATTGATTTTATACCGAACGAATTTAAGTATTGTACCTCATTTTATTTCCTACCAACTGTAAATTAGATTCAAAATTAAACTCAAACAATTGACCTGTTCCCAAACCTTGTGGCAATTTATTTCCGGTTTGGTAGGCAAACTGTGCAATGGCGTTCAACCCTATATTCCCCTCAAGCGCTGATGTTGCCCACCAACCCACTTTGTATTTTTGAGCAATCTCAATCCATTCGTTAGAAGATTTAATCCCTCCTATCAGACTAGGTTTAAGTATAATATATTGCGGTTGAATCAGCTGGATTAACTGCTCTTTTTTTGAATATGTTTTTATGCCTATTAACTCTTCGTCGAGAGCTATTGGAACAGGAGTTTTGCTGCATAAATCCGCCATCAATAATTCCTGCTTAGCTGATATTGGCTGTTCAATAGAGTGAATATTCAAATCTGCCAAAAACTGTAACTTATCCAATACTTTTTCTGCGGAAAAGGCGCCATTTGCATCTACTCTCAACTCCATTTGATCCGATGAAAATCGATTACGGATGTTTTGAAGCATTTTTTTTTCCTCATTCCAATCAATTGCTCCTATTTTCATTTTTACGCAAGTAAACCCCGACTCAATTTTTTCCTCAATTTGTTGCGACATATAATCATACTTACCCATCCATATCAAACCGTTTATTTCAATTGTATCGGTCCCTTCCGTGAAACGAGACGGGAAAATAACTTTCCTTCCACCATTTTGCAAATCCAATAAAGCGGCTTCCAAACCAAACTGGATACTCGGATATTCGGATAATTCATCAGAGTAAATAAAATTTTTCCAATCATTTATATTTTCGCAAACCCAATCCAACTTTTCAGAATACCCATCTTTAGGATCAATACTTAGTGTCCATAGTGGGCTGCATTCACCCCAACCCTCTATTTTTTGGGACACAAAGGATAGTTTAAGGATATAAGTATCCTTTTTCTTAAAAGTTTCTCTTGAGGTTTTGGCGGGTTGCTTAAACACCAGATCATGCCTTTTCCATTCGGCTTTTAAGGGAGTCCTTGGTAGTGAAAATAGTGCTTTATACATACCACAAAGATAATCGAGTTTTGAATTCCCCGTCAAACTAGGTAGAATCCGGTAAATTTCGGTAATTTTGCAATACTGAAAAACCAACTCAATGGTTTAAAAACAATAAAAATGAAAAAAGTCGTTTTAGCATATAGTGGAGGTTTAGACACAACCTATTGTGTCAAATATTTAGGTGATCTAGGATATGAAGTCCATGCTGTTTTAGTAGATACAGGTGGTTTCTCGCAAGAAGAATTGAACTTCGTTGAAAAAAGAGCAAACAGTATTGGTGTAGCCTCATATAAAGCAATAAAGGTTACTCAAAAATTTTACGATAAATGCATCAAATACTTAATCTTTGGAAATATCTTAAAAAATAATACGTATCCACTTTCAGTAAGTGCTGAACGTATTTTCCAAGCGGTAGCCATTGCTCAATACGCTAAAGATTTAAAAGCGGATGCTATTGCCCACGGATCAACTGGTGCTGGTAATGATCAGGTTCGTTTTGATATGGCGTTCCATATTATTTACCCGGAAGCAGAAATAATTACACCAATACGTGATAATAAATTATCGCGTGAGGAAGAGATTGAATTCTTAGAAAAGCATGGAGTTGAAGGAGATTGGACCAAAGCTGCTTATTCAATTAACAAAGGAATTTGGGGAACATCTGTAGGAGGAAAAGAAACATTAACATCAAACGAATTCTTAGCTGAAGAAGCTTTTCCTTCGCAAATTCAGAAACATGATTCTGAGGAGGTAGAATTAACTTTTAAGCAAGGTGAAGTTGTTGGAATTAATGGAGAAGAATTGAACCCTGTTTCTGCTATTCAAAAACTAAACGAAATAGCCTCTTTGTATGGAATTGGTAGAGACGTTCACGTTGGTGATACGGTTGTAGGAATAAAAGGTCGTGTTGGTTTTGAAGCCGCAGCGCCTTTAATTATTATCAAGGCACACCATACATTAGAAAAACACACACTCACAAAATGGCAATTGTATTGGAAAGAGCAATTGGCAAACTGGTATGGTAATTTACTCCATGAAGGACAGTACTTAGATCCAGTGATGCGCAATATTGAAACTTTCTTAAGCGATACCCAAAAATATGTTACAGGTAAAGCTTTTGTTCGCTTATCACCTAATCATTTTCAAGTATTGGGAATTGAAAGTGAACACGATTTAATGAACAGTAAAGCTGCACAATACGGAGAAATGAATACCTTATGGGACGGTAATGATGTCCGTGGTTTTTCAAAGATTGCTGCTGTCCCAAATATTATTTTTAATGCAGTAAATGGATCTATACTTGACTAAATACTTAAAACTATGATTACAGTAGGTGTTGCCGGAGGTGCTGGTTATACAGGAGGCGAGTTATTACGAATCATCATTAATCACCCTAATGTTGATATAAAATATGTTTACAGCACATCACAAGCGGGAAATCCTGTATGCGCGACTCATAAAGATTTGTTAGGCGAAACCGATTTGATTTTCACGGACAAATTAATCGATGTCGATGTACTATTCCTATGTTTACCTCATGGCACTTCCAAAACTTTCCTAACCGAAAACAACATTGCTGAAAACACCAGAATAATCGATTTAAGTACTGATTTTCGTCATTCCATAGAGGAGTTTGAAAGTGATAAAGATGGTTTTGTTTACGGATTACCGGAATTTCAAAAAGAAAAAATTAAATCTGCATTAAAAATTGCTAACCCTGGGTGTTTTGCTACAGGCATACAGTTTGCCCTATTACCGCTAGCTGATGCTGGTAAAATATATGACCCTGTTCATGTCAGTGCGATAACTGGTTCTACCGGAGCTGGGCGTATACCTACAGACACTTCTCACTTCTCATGGAGAAATGGGAATATCTCGGTGTACAAACAATTTAATCATCAACACTTAAAAGAAATAAAGGCTACACTAAAGCATTTACAACCTACATTTGACCAACCTGTAAACTTTATTCCCTTCCGAGGAAATTTTACTCGGGGAATTTTAGCAAGTGTCTACACCAGGTATGATGGAACTGTTGAAGAAGCAAAAAAGATGTACTCTAATTTCTATGCAAATCATCCATTCATCCATTTTGTAGAAAAAGGATTGGATCTGAAACAGGTTGTAAACACAAATAAATGCCTACTTCAAATTGAAGTACACGATGGAAATATATATGTCCAAAGTGCAATAGACAATTTGTTGAAAGGAGCATCAGGCCAAGCTGTTCAAAACATGAACTTACTTTTTGGTCTGGATGAAAAAACGGGATTAAAACTCAAAACCATCGGTTTTTAGGTAATTAGTAACTTTTCACACAATCACAATGAAATTATTCGACGTTTATCCGCTTTTTCCAATTGAGCCCGTAAAAGCTCAAGGAGCCTATGTTTATGATAAACACGGAACTGAATATTTGGACTTTTATGGAGGTCACGCGGTTATCTCTGTTGGACATTCTCATCCAAATTACGTGCAAAGAATAAAAAATCAACTCGATAATATTGCTTTTTATTCAAATTCAGTCATAAACAATACGCAAACAGAATTAGCCAATAAACTAGGAAAACTTTCGGGTTACCAGGATTATCAACTTTTTCTCTGCAGCAGTGGTGCTGAAGCGGTAGAAAACGCTCTGAAAATGGCAAGTTTCCAAAACTGCAAATCCAGGATACTTGCTTTTGAAAAGGCCTTTCACGGACGTACCTCTGGAGCACTTCAAGTAACCGACAGTTCAAAAATAAAGTCCACTTTTAATGGGTCTATAACTACAGAATATCTTCCTTTGAATGATTTAGAACCTGTAGAGCAAGCGTTAGAAGGTGGTGATGTAGCTGGAATTATTATTGAGGGGATTCAAGGAGTTGCCGGTATTATTGAACCCAGTGTGGAATTTTTGAAGGGTTTACGAGATTTAGCCAACAAGTATGGTGTTGTATTAATTTTAGATGAGGTTCAAAGTGGATTTGGACGCACAGGAGATTTTTTTGCTCACCAACATGCCGGAATAAAAGCTGATATAATTACAATGGCCAAAGGTATGGGTAATGGTTTTCCAATAGGCGGAATCATTTTAAGTCCAGATTTTAAAGCAAGTTTTGGTTTA
>CEUK01069795.1_pt1 | contig 23943 bp, 36 predicted proteins | sample 356451 | NCBI WGS metagenome assembly CEUK01 (sample SAMEA2622843, study PRJEB7988) | marine metagenome | isolation source: saline water (ENVO:00002010), including
TGAATCCTTTGTAGACTTTGTAGCAAGGATTAGATCAGAGTATCCAGATAAAGTTATCATTGCAGGTAATGTTGTTACTCCAAACATGACAGAGGAATTAATTATAAAAGGTGCTGATATAGTAAAAGTTGGAATTGGGCCTGGATCAGTATGCACAACAAGAACGCAAACAGGTGTAGGCGTTCCACAATTTTCTGCAATAATGGAATGTTCAGATGCGGCTAATGGTGTAGGTGGACACATCATTGCAGATGGAGGTTGCACAGAACCAGGTGACGTTGCAAAAGCATTAGGCGGTGGTGCACATTTTGTTATGCTTGGTGGTATGTTAGCAGGACATGAAGAATCAGAATTACAATTAGTAGATGGTAAAAGAGTTTTTTACGGTATGGCTTCACAAACAGCATTAAACACACATGGACAAAGAAAAGATGGATACAGAGGCGTGGAAGGCAAAACAGTGACATTAGATGATAAAGGTCCTGTAAAAGATACTGTAGAACAAATTTTAGGTGGAGTAAGAAGCACTTGCACATACATTGGAGCAAGACGCATTAAAGATATGCCAAAGTGTGCTCATTTTGTTTGTGTGAATAATGTAATTAACAAAGTTTTTGATAAGTTTGAATCTAAATAGTATATGGCAAAAGTAAAAACAGGCAACAAATTAAAATGGCTCGCAACGGCAGTACTGATAATAGGCACTTTTATAAACGCAGGCTTTCCTGAATTATATCCGACAGGTCCATTGCTTTTGGCATTGGGAGGTGTAATTTGGTTAATTGTTTCTTTGCTTTGGAAAGAACCGGCACTCATTGTCACAAATTTAGTATTGACAGCAATGGGTTTCGGAGGTATACTGTTATATTATATAAAGTAAGGTTTAATCAGCCACAATTGATTGTTGGTATTTTGTCAGCCACAAATGACATTAGGAGAATAAATGAGTTACATAGATGGTTTTTTCGATAGAAATGCAGACACAATTAGAGTTGTAGAGCGAAAAGACGGCAAAAGAGTTTTCAAAGAGTTTCCCGTAAGATATACTTTCTTTTATGAAGATCAGAAAGGCAAGTACAAAAGTACAACTGGCAAGCCACTTCATAGAATTGTTTGTAAAAATACAAAAGATTTCCACAAAGAATTAGCAATTAATAGAAACAAAAATTTGTTTGAATCCGATATAAATCCTATATATCAGTGTTTAAGCACAAATTATATAAACCAAGATGCTCCAGATTTAAAAATTGCATTCTTTGATATTGAAGCAGACTTTGATCCTGAAAAAGGATTTAGTTTACCAAGTGATCCTTTTATGCCAATCACAGCAATTACAGTTTCATTGCAATGGATGAATAGTTTAGTAACACTAGCAGTTCCGCCAAAAGGCATGACTGTTACTCAGGCGAAACTATTGTGTGATGGATTTGAAAACGTTTTTATATGCGAAACTGAAGCAGATATGCTTAAACAGTTTTTAAATTTAATAGAAGATGTAGATGTTTTAAGTGGTTGGAATTCAGAAGGTTATGATTTGCCTTATATGATCAATAGGGTAAGCAAAGTTCTAAGTAAAGATGATACAAGACGTTTTTGTTTATGGAAACAACTTCCTAAGAAAAGAACATTTGAAAGATATGGTCGTGAACAAGAAACATACGACCTAGTAGGACGTGTGCATTTAGATTCTTTAGAACTTTATAGAAAATACACTTATGAAGAAAGACACAGTTACAGATTAGATGCTATTGGTGAACATGAACTAGGTGAAACTAAAACAGTCTATGAAGGCTCTTTAGATCAACTTTACAATCAAGATTTCAGAAAGTTTATAGAATACAATAGACAGGACGTTGCATTACTTGACAAGTTAGATAAAAAATTAAAATTTATAAGTTTGACAAATGAATTAGCACACGCAAACACTGTATTATTGCAAACAACATTAGGTGCAGTTGCAGTGACAGAACAAGCAATTATAAATGAAGCACATAGAAGAGGATTGCAAGTGCCTAATAGACCTAAAAGAGATATGCTAGGTAGCACAACTGCCGCAGGTGCATATGTGGCATTTCCTAAAAAAGGATTTCATAATTGGATAGGATCTATGGATTTAAATTCACTGTATCCTTCAGTAATTAGAGCATTGAATATGGCTCCAGAATGTGTTGTAGGACAACTACGTCCTTTAGACACTGACGCTTATATTGAAGAACAAATGACGTTGCAGAAAAAATCATTTGCAGGTGCTTGGGAAAATAGGTTTGGTTCTCTAGAATATGATTACGTTATGCAACAAAGACGTGATGCTGTGGTGACAATTGATTGGGAAGATGGCACGTCGGAAACAAAAAGCGGAGCAGAAGTTTACAAACTTATATTTGATAGTAACAATCCTTTAATCTTAAGTGCTAATGGCACAATATTCACAAGTGAGTTTGAAGGTGTTATTCCTGGACTTTTAAAACGTTGGTACACTGAACGTCAAGATATGCAAGGCATGAAGAAAAAAGCAGTGAATGCCAAAAACAAAGCAGAAGAAGAATTTTGGGATAAGAGACAACTTGTAAAAAAGATTAATTTGAACAGTTTATATGGTGCTATCTTAAATCCAGGTTGTAGATTTTTTGACAAACGTATTGGTCAATCCACTACACTTACAGGAAGACAAATTGCCAAACACATGGCAAGTAAAGTAAATGAAGTGATTACAGGCACATATGACCATGTAGGACAAGCAATAATATATGGTGATACTGATTCAGCATATTTTTCTGCATATGAAGTATTAAAAAAGGAAATCGATGATGGAAAAATTCCTTGGAATAAAGAAAGTGTTATTAAATTGTATGACCAAGTGTGCGAAGAAGTCAACGGCACATTTAAAAAATTTATGAGTGATGCTTTCCATTGTCCAAAATCAAGAGCAGAAGTTATACAAGCAGGTCGAGAATCTGTTGCAGAATCAGGATTGTTCATTACAAAGAAAAGATATGCTGTACTGATATATGACCTAGAAGGACATAGAACAGATGGTGGTGACGAGCCAGGCAAAGTAAAAGCAATGGGTCTAGACTTAAAAAGATCAGACACTCCGTTGTTTGTGCAAAATTTTTTAAGTGAACTATTATTAATGGTCTTAACAGGAAAAACAGAGAAAGAAGTTCTTGAACGTATTGCTGTATTCAGACAAGAATTTAAAAAACTTCCTGGATGGCAAAAAGCATCACCTAAACGTGCAAACAATATTGGCGAGTATGCTAAAAAAGAAGCAAGGCTGGGTAAAGCAAATATGCCAGGACACGTGAGAGCAAGTCTTAATTGGAACAATCTAAAAAAGATGAATTCAGACAAACACTCAATGGAAATTGTAGATGGTATGAAAGTTATGGTGTGTAAATTGAAAAAGAATCCTTTAGACTATACATCAGTTGCATATCCTGTTGATCAACTACGTATTCCAATATGGTTTAAAGAATTGCCTTTTGATGATGACAGCATGGAAAAAACACTAATTGATAGCAAATTAGGAAACTTACTTGGTGTATTGAAATGGGATATTTCAAGCACTGAAACAAAAAATACATTTAATACATTATTTGACTTTGGAGAATAGATGAGTACACACGCAATGATAGATTTAGAAACTTTAAGCACTCGCCCAGATGCTACTGTGATTACTATTGGTGCTATCAAATTTGATCCATATAATGATAGTGAACCCCATAGTGGATTGTACCTAAGACTTAACGTAGATGAACAAGGTGAATTGGGCAGACACGTAGATGATGGTACAATGGAATGGTGGGGTAAGCAAAAAAAAGAAATACAAGATGAAGCATTTGGTGATCATCAAAGAACAGGTGTTATGGACGCAATTAAACAACTTAACAAATTTAGTGTAGGAGTTGATGAGTTTTGGTGCCAAGGTCCTTTGTTCGATTATGCAATATTGCAACACTTGTATAAGCAGATGGAAACACCTGTGCCTTGGAACTATTGGCAAATTAGAGATTCTAGAACAGTATTCAATATGATGCCACAAGATCCAAGAAAAAATATGCAAACCGATTTACACAATGCTTTGGCAGATTGTTATTATCAAGCCAAGTGTCTACAAAAAGTGTATAAACATTTTGGAGTCAAACAGAAATGATGCTTGACATTTACCAAAAACCTAAATATAATAAACCTAAGAGGAGAAAAATATGAAAGACGTGTTACAAGATATAGTTGCTCATACACATTCATTGGGATTTTTAAGTCTAGTAAAAATTACTAATGAGGAGCAAACAAAAATAGAAAGTATGGCAGAAGATAGAAGTGTTATCTTAAATGCAAATACAAATTCTAAAGTAAATGAATTTGATGGTGTGTTTGGAATGCCTAACTTGGACAAACTTGCTTTACATTTAAAATGTCCAGAGTATCAGAAAGATGCAAAACTTAATGTAGTGACAGCAGAAAGAAATGGCAAAACTGTGCCAACACACATACACTTTGAAAATGCAGGTGGTGATTTTAAAAATGATTACAGATTTATGAGTACTGAGATCATTAATGAAAAACTTAAATCTGTAAAATTTAAAGGCACTGCATGGGAAGTTGAATTTGAGCCTTCAGTAGCAAGTATTCAAAGATTTAAATTACAGGCGGCGGCACACACAGAAGAAACTGTGTTTACTGTTAAAACTGAAAATGGCAATCTTGTGTTTTATTATGGTGATGCAAACACTCACGCAGGATCGTTTATTTTCCAAGGTGGAGTAAACAAAGATTTACAAAATGCTTGGAGTTGGCCGATTCAACAAGTTATGAGCATTTTGAATTTAGATGGCAAAATTACAATGGCTATTTCAGATGCAGGAGCAATGCAAATCACCGTAGACAGTGGTATAGCACAATACAATTATATTTTACCTGCACAAACAAAATAAGTCATTGAGTAGGCAAGATATGGATAACGTTATACCAACAGACAACCTAAGTAATAAGCAGAAAGATTATGCAACATTTCTTCCTGCTATGAGCAGTTTCTTTGCTAGGGATTTGGGTAAAGAAAAGCATGAAAAAGATTATATTCTTTCTTCAAGGGTACCACCAGGATTCGAACATGGAGTACAAGGACTCAATTATATGAGTTCCAAAGATTCATATTTTTATTACAAATGGCATTTGTATTCGGCGGGTCACGCAGATTTAAACATGAATAAGTTTAGTGTGCGTGATGACATCATTAGAAATAGAGATAGAAATGATAATTGGGTACTAGGCGACTCTGGTGGTTTTCAGATAGGTAAAGGTGTTTGGGAAGGAGATTGGAAAGATCCTAATTGTCCTAAGGCTAAAAAGAAACGTGAACAAGTGTTGGCATTTATGGATGGCAACATGGATTATGGAATGATACTAGATATTCCTGCTTGGGTATCACGTTCTCCTCAAGGTGCCGCGGCAAGTAAGATTAATTCATATCAAGAAGCAGTGAATGGCACAAAAATAAACAATGATTACTTTATGAAAAATAGGAATGGTAATTGTAAATTTTTAAATGTGCTTCAAGGCGAAAACTTTCAACAAGCAGATGATTGGTATTCGCAAATGAAAGACTACTGTGATCCAAAGAAATATCCTAGTACGCATTTTAATGGTTGGGCAATGGGTGGACAGAATATGTGTGATGTACACTTGGCGTTAAAACGGTTAGTTGCATTAAGATTTGATGGGCTACTTGAAAAAGGTGTGCATGACGTCATGCACTTTTTAGGAACAAGCAAATTAGAATGGGCAGTACTATTAACTGATATTCAAAGAGCAGTGAGAAAGTATCACAATGAAAATTTTATGATTACTTTTGATTGTGCAAGTCCTTTCCTAGCAAGTGCTAATGGTCAAATTTATACTGATATTGAAATTGAAGACAAAAAGAAATGGACTTATAGAATGCAACCAAGTGCAGACAATAAAGCATATGCAACTGATACTAGACCTTTCAGAGATGCAGTGCTTGATTATAAAATTTTTGATACATTTAAAGACAGTCCAGTAAGTGCTAGATGGCAAATGAAAGATATCACTTGTTATAAACCTGGTGACTTAAACAAAATGGGGAATGAAGGAAAAACTTCTTGGGACAGTTTCAGTTATACATTACAAATGGCACACAATGTATGGATGCATATCACAGCAGTACAAGAAGCAAACAGAATGTATGACACAAAAATTAATCCTAAAATGTTAGTACAAGAACAATTTGATAGAGTTGCATTTAAGGACGTTGTAAATGCCGTATTTGCAACAAGCAGTAGAGACGAAGCAAACGCAGTTATAGAAGAATATTCAAGATTTTGGATGTCTATAATTGGCACAAGAGGAGCAACAGGTAAAAAGACTGTAAATGCTTCTACGCAGTTTGGAAACTTATTCGAGGAGGTATAAAATGGCAAAGAAAATAAGAAGTAAAAAGATAAAGGCAGTGCAAAAAGAATACGATTGGTATAAAAAGAAAGTGGACCAAATGGAAGAGGAACGCACATATGATAGAAGTTGGGACTCTAAACACATTCTCGTTAAATTTAAAAAAATTAAGTTGGCTTTAAAAACACAACTAGACTCTATGAAAAGGAGCATATTAGGTAGATGAAGACTTTAATAGTTGGATTAGGCTTCGGACAATTATACAAGAAAATTTATGAATCGATGGGTGCAGAAATAATCACTGTTGATTCAGAGCAATCAACTAAACCTAATTTTGTAGAATTAACAACAGCGATAGAGGCCCATCCAGAGTTTGACACAGCACACATCTGTACTCCAAACAAAACACACTTTGCGTTGGCAAAAAAATTATCGGGCCATGCAAAGATAGTATTTGTTGAAAAGCCAGGTGTTAAAAGTGTTGCTCAATGGACAGCATTAACACATGACAAACAAACAAAATACGTGATGACTAAAAATAATCAATACAGAGACAACATTGGAGAGATGGCTAATTTAGGACAAAAGATGTCTAGTATAGATTTAAATTGGAAAAATAAAAATAGAATTCCTAGTCCGGGCACTTGGTTTACAAATAAAGATTTAGCATTTGGTGGTGTGTCAAGAGACCTGTTGCCACATATGTTATCTTTATTATTTGTCTTGGCTCCAAATGATTATGAATCATACAATATAATAGATAAAAAAATTGAACAAAGATACAGACTAGAAGATTGCACAGACACAGACTATGGCAAAGTCAAAGAAGATGGCGTGTATGATGTCGATGACAGTGCGTATTTAAAGTTAGTAGGACCTAACAATATCATTAAAGTCAACACTGCTTGGCGTACTGATGAAGAAGATGATATTGCAGTGCATATGTACAAAGGTGATATAAAATTTAGATCATTTTCTTTAGGACTATGTCCAGAAGAAGCATACAAAAAAATGATTGATAACCATGTTAAAAACCTAAATAATGAGGAGTTTTGGAAAGAACAAAACAAACAAGATTTGTTTATACACAAAATATTAGAAAATGCAATCTAGAATATTATACACAGAAGGCAAAGGTCATTTTACAGAAGGCACTATTGAAATCAGTGACTTGGCTCCTAATGAGATTAGGGTAGCAAGTAAAAAGACTGGTGTGTGTAGAAGTGATATAGATATGATGAATGGAAATTTTGGACCTTTGCCTTTGAATATGCAAGGTCATGAAGGTTTAGGAGAAGTGGCAGACGTTGGCGCAAAAGTAAATGATGTAAAGGTAGGTGACTTTGTTGCCACAAGAGGTGAGCCTGCATACGCAGATTTTTACAATGCAAAAGATGGAACATATGTAAAAGTTCCTAGTTTAGATCCAAAGTATATTGTTGAGCCAGTTGCTTGTGGTTTAAATGTTGTAATGCAAGAAGAAACACAATTTGAAACACGTAATAATAAAAATGCAAAATTGTGTATTATTGGCAGTGGATTCTTAGCATGGGTAGTATATCAATACTTGAATGCAAACTATTTTTTTAAAATTGATGTAATTGGTAAAAGCAACAAACAACTTTGGGGAGACAAGTTAAAAGACAAATTTGATAGTGACTATGACATTGTGATTGATTTGAATACACGTGACGAAGTATTTAAAATGGATTTGTTAAAGCCACAAGGACTGATTGTTCTTGGTGCTGAAAAGACAAACAGCATCACAACAAACTTTGACAAACTGCTTTGGAATGCAGTGACAGTGATATTCCCAAGTCCAAGACAAAAAGACTTCAAACGTTGTATGCAGACAGCAGTAAAAATGATTGAATCTGGACAATTAAATGTTGACAATTTTTGGACAAAAGGTTACAATAGAGATAAAGAATGGCAATCTGCTTTTACAGAAGGTAACAAAAGACTGCCAGGATACAGTAGAGGTTATATAGAATGGTGTTAGATACGCAAAAAAGAAAGCAAGTAACTTATTTTACAGGGACTGAGATAGAAAATACTTGTATGAAAGGTGCTCAAACTTTATTTGTAGTAGGTGTGAGACCTGTTGAAGAAATAGAAATGTTGGCAAACAATAATAATGCAAAACATATTTACTTTGGCACTAGTCAAAGTTTTACTCCTGAAACAGATGAGGAAATGCAAAGTTGGACAGTGATGTTAAGAGACCTATTGGACAGAGATTTCCATGTAACTTTGGACTTTGGAATAGAATATATTGAAAAAGTTACAGCCACAGGTTTAATGAAATATGAAAAATTTGTGCCTATGATCAGTGCCAAAATACCAAACATTTACAAACTTAATAAAAATACAACTTTAAAAATTGATGACATCACTTGGGGATTAACAAATTCAGGAGTTTGGAGTAAAAACTTAAAAGAAATTACAAATGATATGCACTACACTGATTGGGAAGAATATGTGGGTGATACTGTGATTGACGTTGACAACGATGAATAAAATTGTTATAATAAGATATGAAAAATAAAAAAAACATTTGGGTAACATTTAGAAAAGAAGGCATCCACAAATATCCTGCGGCGTTAGATGATCCAAAACTAGCGACTGGCGACGAGTATGATGTTTCGTTTTTAGGCTATCCTCACAGACATATTTTTCATTTCAAAGTTGGTATAGAGGTATTTCATGATGATAGAGAAATAGAATTTATACAATTTAAAAGATGGCTAGAAAAATTGTACGCAGAAAAGACTTTACAATTAGACTACAAATCTTGTGAAATGATCAGCGATGATTTATTTGCTGAAATATCTAAAAAATATCCTAATAGAGATGTTGAAATAGATGTAAGTGAAGATGGTGAAAATGGAAGTCATGCTGTCTATTATAAGGAGTAAAACAATGATGACTTTGTTCTTAGGAACAATAGCATTTATATTTTTGGTCATATTCGCTCTGTTTATGCCAATGCCTGGTTTGTATGGCGGTGATGAATTCATAAGCGATATGGCATTAATGGCGGCTGGACTCTTTGGCGGGTTAGCAATGATAGGATATTTTGAGGACAAATAAAATGACAATATACATAGTTGATCTTGAAGCAGTAGATACAAGGTATACAAAAGAATGGAAAAAATATCTTCCTCTACAACTTAAAAGACACACTAATTCGAAAGTTGAAGTAATAAGTGGTGGCAATACTCCACAAGCAACAACTCCTGGTGCATTTTTAAACTTTGGTGGTACTAATGTTTACAAAGCAAAACAGATGCAACAGATTGGAGAGATGTTTTGCAATGGCAAGATTAAGGATGGGGATTACTTCCTATACACTGATGCATGGAATCCTACAGTATTACAATTACGTTATATGGCAGAATTATTGAAAATAAAAATACGTATCGGTGGCTTATGGCACGCCGGCAGTTATGATCCACAAGATTTCTTAGGTAGACTGATTGGTGACAAACCTTGGGTAAGAAATGCAGAGAGATCAATGTTTGAAACATATGATAATAATTTTTTTGCATCTGATTTTCATATTAATATGTTTGTAGATACATTTAAAGAGTTTGGCAATTATGTGGGTCTTACAACTGACAAAACAAAAGTAAGACGTGTAGGTTGGCCTATGGAATATCTTGAAGGGTCGATGTCAGCATACAAAGGCATGGATAAAAAGGATATCATTTTATTTCCACACAGAATTGCTCCTGAAAAACAACCAGATATATTTTATGATTTGAAAGACGCTTTACCACAGTATGAATTTATTGTGTGCCAAGAAAAAGAATTAAGCAAAAATGAATATCATAATTTGTTGGGTGAAGCAAAAATGGTATTCAGTGCAAATTTACAGGAAACATTAGGTATTAGTTGGTATGAAGGTTGTTTAGTTGACACAATGCCTTTGATTCCAGACAGATTAAGTTACACTGAAATGGCTATTAATGAATTCAAATATCCTAGCGAATGGACACAAGATTTTACATCTTATAAAAAACATAAAAAACAACTTATGGATAAAATTGATTTTATGATGCAAAATTACAAAAAAATTATTCCGCAGATTTGGAAACAAAAACAACAATTACAGGAAAAATACTTTTCAGGTAAACAACTATATGGAGATATAAATGGCTAAAAAGGGCGGAGGACCTAACGCACCAGTAAACAATCTAGCAAACAATGGTGTGTATGTATTAATGGACGAAATAACTATGCAATCTTGTGCAGACTGCTTAAAATGGATTATGAATCAGAATTTAGCAGAAACACGATTGCCGCAATTAACAATAATAATTAATTCACCAGGCGGTGATGTTCATGCCGCGTTTGCTCTGATTGATACAATGAAAGCAAGTACTATTCCAATTAAAACTGTTGGACTAGGACTTATTGCTTCTTGTGGATTCTTAATTTTTATTGCAGGTAAAAAAGGTTCAAGAATACTTACTCCAAACACTTCTATACTGTCACATCAATACAGTTGGGGGAGTGCAGGTAAAGAACATGAATTGTATGCAAGAGTAAAAGAGTTTGAATTGAGTACACAAAGAATGATTGAACACTATAAAAAATGCATCGGAATGAGTGAAAAACAAATAAGAGAAATTTTGTTACCACCACAAGATGTTTGGTTGTCTGCAAAAGAAGCCAGAAAACTTAAAATTTGTGATAAAATCGAAGAGTTGTACTAATGCGGGAGGACTTGATGGTTCAGCAACAGGTTGCAAATACTTGGCAACACATGGTGGGTGTCATCTGTCTGAATCAAACTAATCGCAAACAAGTCAAAGCAGTATTGCCCAAACTGTTCAAAAAATGGGCAACGCACACAGAACTTCTCAGTTCTGCAACTATTTCTAAATTGGAGAAAATGCTCCAGCCATTAGGAATGCAAAAAGTGAAAGCAGAAAGAATATACAGAATGAGTGAACAATTTGATAATTGGGACGGCAATGATGCCACTGAACTATATGGTATAGGAAAATATGGTTCAGATAGTTACAGATTGTTTTATAAAAACGAGGTACCAAGCAATGTTGGTGACCACGAACTTAAAAGATATATCAAAGAGGAGTTTTATAAATGACTAAAAAAGATAATGATCATCCTAATATCACTTATTCCACAACTGGTGAGTTAGTTGATAGTGGCTGGGCTCCTGCACCAGAAAATTTCAAGTATAGTTTTGATACAGAAGGTAACCAATTAGAATTTAATGACATGATGGTGCAAGATGCAGGCAAAGGATTTGAAAACATGAAATTTGAAGATTTCAATGAAACTATTCCATTTGAAAACAGTGTGCCTAGTTTACAAAAGATTAATAAAGTTTGCGAGGTATATCCATCATTAAAAATTGCTTATGAAAAATTTAAAAATGTTTGGAGATTATGTTATGAAGATTACCGTGCTAATAATAAGGATGAGGAGATTTGGTAATGATTGAAGTACTTAAACACATAGATGACGTGAAAAAGATTCGCAAATTGCTTTTGCAAGGAAAAACTGATCAGGCTGTAAAAGAGTGTGATGTTGTGATTGCTTACAAACAGCAAGAAGTCGAAGAGTTTGAAAAATGGGCAGAAAAAGAAAGTAAGCAAGAGGTGTAATGTCAGACAAACAATATTTTACTATGATTCAAGTGCGTAATGCATTAAATCAAATTGCAGATCGCATGGCGGAGGATCAGTGGAAACCAAATGTAATAATGGGAATTAATCGTGGAGGATGTATTCCAGGAGTTTATCTTAGTCATAAATTAGGCATACCACATGAAGCATTAGATGTTAGATTAAGAGATCATAAAGCAAAACCTGATTTACGCAATTTAGAAAAAGCATATGCGTTTCAGAAAAAAATATTGATAATTGATGATATTAACGATACAGGAGAAACTTTTCTTTTTATCAAAAATAATTTTGGTGGAGAAGATAGAGTTAAAACTGCCTGTCTAATTCATAATGCACCAAGTAAGTTTGACAAATTAGATTATTGGTGTTACACTATAGATAAAAACGTTCACCCAACTTGGGTGGTGTTTCCTTGGGAAGAATGGCAATAGAACTTAAACCAGATACACTTGCATTGGCAAAACAAGAAGGTAGAGCACCTTGGACTGACGTTGTGCATGAATTTAAAGATTGCATTTGGTATAATGACGGATATCCTGTAACAGAAGGACACAGTTTAATTGTGCCGCGAGAAGCATCACAACAAAATTTATTAAGATGCTTTGATTTAGCATTAAAAATTGCAAATGATAATGTGCAACGTGGAATTATTACAGGTTATAATATTGGATTAAATATGGGAGAGTCTGCAGGACAAACTTGTATGTACCCACACGTGCATTTGATTCCAAGAAAAGATGGTGACTGCGAAGACCCAGTAGGCGGTGTAAGAAACGTTATCCCTGGAAAAGGCAATTACAAGAAATGAAAATAGGAATTGGTGCTTTAATAACTGCAATAATGGCATTTGTTGCCTGGTTAATGAGAAAATTTAAAAAATGAGTAGGACTTTGTTTATAGGAGATAGTCATACAGTTGGCTATCAGACAGTAGCCGGTAAAGTAGGCCCTGGCAGTTATTCGTTTTGGAATTCAAACAACTATTGTGAAATATATCAAACACTTACAAACAAACCAGTTGTGATATATGCACAACCAGGTTCAACAAATACTTTGTATACCACTTGGTTAAAAAATATGTTTGAAAAGTTTGATGATATTACAGAAGTGTACATATGTTTGGCTCCTTTGAATAGAATGGTCATCAGTTTCGATCCGAAACTAGAAAATGAAGCAGTAGGAGTTGATCACTTTACTGTTGAACATCAAGAAAGCACACAGTCTGTAAGAAAATTTAGTGACCAAGCGATTGCAGGAGATACTGTTCAAATATTAACAAAGCCAACTGGCAATGATTATCAAAACAGTCTAGGGTTAGAATTTAATCCTGAAAAAGGTTTAATCAAACCTGACTTAAGAAAAGATCCCTGGATGAGCATTAAACTTTACAATGAGTGTAACACAACAATAGAGAAAAAAGAATTTTTACTTAACTTATATGCATGGGATAACATTTGTGCAGATAACAATGCAAAACTGTTTGTGTTTAATTTTAGAAGCAGGGGAGTATGGCCTAGTAGAACAGATTATTTTGGTAAAATGAAAGTGCTGAAAAGAGCAGAAATGAGTGTAGAAGATTATCTTCAAAGCCTAAATATACAAGCAAAAGATTACTTTTTAGAAGACAATGAACATTTTAATTTTGATTATCATACGGCAGTTGCGGAGAAATACATACCATGGCTAAAAAATTCATAGCATTGTTAGGTGATAGTTTCGCGGCTGAATATAATGCTGGCTCTCCTGGCTGGGTAGATATATTGGCTGAGGAACATTCAGTTAATAATGTAGCAGAAGCAGGAGTTGGTGAATATAAAATTCTTAGACAATTACGCAACATAGAAAGCACCAATCCTAATTGGAAGGATTTATATGAATGTGTTATAGTTGCACATACCAGCCCATTTAGAGTTCACACACCAAAACATCCTTTGCATAAAAAAGGATTACACAAAAACTGTGATTTAATTTACAGTGATTTAGAAAACAGGTTTGATTGGTTTAATGAAAGTTTATCCACTGCCAAAAATTGGTTTGTACATCATTATGAGGATGAATATCAAATAGGAATCTACAAATTGGTAAGAGAAGAAATTAAAAGAATAATTGGTGACATACCATATCTAGCAATAGATCATTTTGGTTTGAGTGCCAATATTGCAACCGAAACACACAAACTTGACTTTAGCAATTTTTGGTTACTGAATAGAGGCAATGTAAATCACTATACGGTAGAAGGAAACCAAATTGTAGCAAAAGCAGTCATTGACAAAATACAACAAATTTGTTAATATAACAATTAGGAGGAAAAACAATGGCAAGTAGACAAATGATATATGACGCTCTGAAACAACACGCAGAAGGTCAGATTGCAAAGCATAAGACTAATGTAGAAATCTACATGGAAAAAGCAGTCGGCGTAGGCGAACATACTGATATCCTTGAAAGTATTGGCAAAGAGATCAATCATATAGGCAAGTATGTAGAGCAGATTGAAGTTTTAGAAAAAATTATTAAAAAGGCGGAGTAATGAAAATATCCGAAAAGATAAAGCAAAGGCTGAAAGAGGCTGGGATAAGATATCATAGCAATGACAATATTGCTGATTACATAAAAGAAGGCGAACTAAAAGAACTACAAAATGAAGTTGCGGAATCATTTGCAGGGGTGCTAGACTCTCTTGTGATTGATACAGACAACGATCACAATACACATGACACAGCAAGACGTGTTGCTAAGATGTATGTGAATGAAGTGTTTAGTGGAAGATTTGTTCAACCACCGAAAGTTACTGCTTTCCCGAATATGGGATATAAGAGTTTATATACAAGTGGTCCAATATCAATTAGATCAACTTGTGCCCACCATTTTCAGAACATTGTTGGTAAATGTTGGGTAGGTATCGTGCCTAACGGAGAAGTAATTGGATTATCTAAGTTTAATAGAATAGTGCATCATATCGCTGAACGTCCTCAGATACAAGAAGAAATGACAACACAAATTGCTGAAGCACTTAAAAAATATGCAAAGACTGAAAACATTGCTGTTCTTGTAAAAGCAGAACATCATTGCATGACACACAGAGGCGTAAAAGAACATCAGTCAGATATGACGACAGCAATCATGCTTGGTGCATTTGATACTCATGCGCCATTGAAAAAAGAGTTTTATGATATTTGTTTGAGTATGAAAGGACATGGTTAAGATGAGGAAAAAGTTTGAAAAATACTTTGGCGAAGGCACAGCATATGACTTAGACTATGGCAAACTTTTAATTATAGGTTTGTTGATCTATATTGCCTTTGTTAAGTAAGATGCAAGTTGAAGAAAAAAAATATTATTATTCCGAGATATTTCACAGTATACAGGGTGAAGGAGAATACACAGGCGTTCCAACAGCATGGATAAGATTCTTTCTATGTAATTTGCAGTGTAATGGATTTGGACAAATAGATCCAACGGATCCTAGCACATATGAATTGCCCTTTGAAAACTTTGATGTGTCCAGTGTAAAGAAAGTAGAAGACTTGCCTGTATGGGATAAAGGTTGTGATTCTAGTTACACGTGGGCCAAGAAGTTTAAAGGATTAATGGGACACGAAACTCCTTCTGTGTTAGCAGACAAAATAGTAGATGCTATAAAGACTGACTCTAATCCAGATGGATTATTTTTACATCCTGGTTCGAAACAGTATCAACATCTATGTTTTACAGGTGGCGAACCTTTAATGGCAACTGGACAATTGGCTAGTATGGGAATATACAATGCACTCAAAAAAAAAAATAATTTGCCTAAGTCTATGACATTTGAAACAAATGGCACACAAAAATTAAGAGAACCATTCAAACAATGGATCAAAGATATTCCAGAAGAGATATTCTTTAGTGTAAGTCCAAAATTATTTACTGTGTCAGGTGAAAAACCTGAAAAAGCAATTAAGCCTGAAAATGTTGCTGAATACACAGAATGTTCTGATAGAGGACAACTAAAATTTGTTGTTGGTGCCAAAGATAAAGAATGGGATGAAATGGAAATGACAGTTGAAAAATTTAGGAATGCTGGTGTGCAATGGCCCGTTTGGATAATGCCCACAGGTGCCAGAGAAGAAGAACAAGTGGCAACTGCTGGTCAGGTGGCTGAAAGAGCATTCAAAAAAGGATATAATGTGGCGGCAAGAGTTCATGTTTATCTATTTGGTAATGCAATCGGAACATAACGGTAGACTAATTGAAAAAAATAAGGTATAATAATAGTTCGGAGGTAAAGAAATGGATATAATCAAAAAAGTCAAAGATGCTTTGGTCAAAAAGAAAGATGTAAAATCTGAAACAAAAGATCCTAAAATGGAAGCACTTATGGCGGAAAAAGCAAAAGCAACAAAAGAAAACAAGCCTTGGGTCGCAGTGTTGAACACGCACATTAATAAAGACAATATTAAAAATGGTTTCTTTGAACTTGATTGGAACAATGAATTTATTGAACAATTAGTTGATGCAGGTTATAAAGGTGAAAGCAATGAACAGATAGTTGATGCTTGGTTTAAAACTATTGCTAGAAATATACTTGCAGAGCAAGGTCAAGATCCAAACAGAGGTGCAGGATATATTAACACAAAAAATTTAAGTGACGATAAGTCAGAAATTAGTTAAGGAGAAACAATGTCAAAAGATGATATAGAAAAACAATCAGAGCATGGTAGAGATTCTCATGATCATGATTTAACTTATGAAAACGAACACAGCACTGATTTGAGTCCTATGGTTAGAATATCTATTAGAGAATATGATGCATTGAGAGACGAGGCTAAAGACGCTGGCAAATATATCACTGATCCTAGCCTGATTAGTATAATAGATAAAATCGAGGAATTAACAAGAGCATTAAGAAAGCATATTGTTAGAAAATATTAATATGTTACAAATCCACAAAAGTATGCATCCATTGACTGAGTTCGCTCCTGTATGGAATTTTCCATTATGGTTTGATCAATTTGGAAACAAAGAAGAACTTGGTATAATGAGGCAGTGGATAATAGATAATGAAAAAAGTATTATTGATTCCAACAAACACAAATCAAAAGATGATGGCGGTACTGGTTTGGGTCAAAATAGTCTTACTGCACAATACAATAGTTTTAATTTATTTAAATTAACGCAAGACGTGAATGTGTTTAAAAATATGTTCAATTGGTTACAAGAGTCATATACAAATTTTATGAATGAATATAAAACACAACCAAGGAAGTGTATAATGTTTTGTTGGGCAAACATAGTTAGAAAAGGACAACCTATTACTATACACAATCACGGTGCAAAACATTTTTCGTATTTGAGTGGCAATTTGCATTTTGAGGACTATGCAACACAGACTGTATATCATAATCCTGTAAATCCAAGAATGGTATATGAAACAAAGAATGTTGCTGGAGGACTTACATTATTTCCAAGTTACATATTTCATCAAGCAGATGAACACAAAGTAGACAATGTGAGAGTCAGCATGGCTTTTGACTTATTTGATACAAATTTTTATGAAGGGGATCGCACAAACGCAGTGGAGTTTAACGCATGACATATATTCTAGTAGATACTGCTAATACATTTTTTAGAGCAAGGCACGTCATTCGTGGAGATCTAAATGAAAAAATTGGAATGGCTTTACATATAACTTTTAATTCAATACGTAAGGTATGGAGAGATTTTGACGGTAGTCATGTTGTATTTTGTTTAGAAGGTAGAAGTTGGCGTAAGGATCATTATGCACCTTACAAAAGAAATAGAGCAGATGCAAGAGCAGTAAGAACAGAAACTGAGGTGGAAGAGGACGAAGTATTCTGGGAAACATTTGATAGTTTTAGAGACTTTATTGATCAAAAAACTAATTGCACGGTATTGAGACATGAACAATTAGAAGCAGATGATTTAATTGCTGGTTGGATAAAAGCACATCCTAATGATAATCATGTGATAGTTTCTACTGATGGAGACTTTGCACAATTAATTGCACCTAATGTAAAACAATTTAATGGCATTCAGGACGTTACAACTACACATGAAGGTTACTTTGATGACAAAGGAAAACGTGTTATAGATAAGAAAACAAAAGAAGAAAAGCCTGCTCCTAATCCGCAGTGGTTATTATTTGAAAAATGCATGAGAGGTGACAGTTCAGACAATGTGTTTTCTGCATATCCTGGAGTAAGAACAAAAGGTACAAAAAAGAAAGTTGGTTTACAAGAAGCCTTTGCAGATAGAGAAACAAAGGGATATAATTGGAATAATTTGATGTTGCAAAGATGGGTAGATCATGAAGGCAATGAACACAGAGTATTAGATGATTACAATAGAAATGTACAACTATGTGATTTGTCTGCACAACCTGATAATATAAAACAAATTATTAATGACACAGTTTCTAGTGCGTCTAAAAAAGAAATAGAACAAGTAGGTTTAAAATTAATTAAATTTTGTGCAAAATGGGATATGCAAAGAATTGCTGATTCACCTGAATCATATGCAGAGCCTTTGAATGCACGATACAAAAAAGGAGAATAAAATGGTTACAAAGTATTTTGCTAAACCAATATTAGATGGTCGTTTTTGGATTTTAGAAGAAGACGGCAGAAAACTTGGAACTATATGTAAACAAGAAGACAGGAGATATATGTTTAGTTGTGACACAGGCACAATGATATTCGACAATCAAAGACAACTACAACAAAAATTTAATGGCAGTTGGATGTGGGGCTCTACATTGGAGCAAACTGTTGATACTACAAAAATTGTTAAAGAAGTCAATGTTTATGATTATCCAAGTAAGTTTAAAGCATTTAATCAAATTTTTGACGTACAAAAGAAACTACCTTTGTTTACTAAAAGTAAAAAATCTAAAAGTTTGTATTGTGCAGGTTATTACATTATTAAATTTGAAAAAGGCTGGGTTAGAAGTTTTTGTCCTAAAATGCTTACATTGGATAGATACCCATTCAAAGGTCCTTTTAGAACACAGTTAGAGATGAAACAGGAGTTAGCCAATGCAAACAAAAATGCCCATTAATACAGCATCCATAGAAAGACTGCTCCAGCAGATTAAAAATGCTGATCAGTCACAGCAAAAACAGGTCACCTTGGATATTGCAAGTGCTAAAGAGGTCTCCTATGCACTTGGCACATTGCTGGCAAGACTGGCTGGGGACTATGAGTCAATAATCGCAAAAGGTGATTCAGACCAACAAATAGAAGTGAAAGTGGACGGCGGAAGTCTGTAATCCATTAACTACTAATAATATACATCAAAAATTGCTAAATATAGTATATTATGAGTAGACCTAAACCCACGATACTATTAGAAAACGTCAATAAAAGCGACTACAAATCTGAGCAAGTTTTGGCGGCGGAAGCCATCTGGGCAGTTTTCTATAAAAAGAAACCCTTCAATTTGAAGTCATCTAATTTATTGAACAATTATCCAGGACCAAAATATAAAAAAGTCTCATTTTCAAATCCTGGACACGCATTCAATCTAGCGAAAAAATTGAACACTATGTTCAACACTGAAGAATTCACGGTGGTCAAATTGACCCAGGGTGAAACTGTCAGTGAAAAATGATATCCAAAGAAGCCTACACTAAAATATTCTTAAAACAAGCAAATATTTCTATTGGCGAAAATACAATGAAAGAGTATATGCCTGTTTGGTGGAAAAATACAAGACGTTCAGGCGGACTAAGATTAACGGAAGCAGGTTTTGAATTTATTACAGAAAAATTAGAAATAAAAGTTTACGAAGTTCCATTTCCTATGGAATTCAAACTTACCACACAGGTTATAATATTTTTAGACAAGTATATTAATTGTCCATACTTTCTTGCAGAAGATGGAATTATTGTTGCAAATGAAAGAAAAGCAATGGAATTAATGTTATTTTCTGGAGATATTAGAAAATACGGTCTTAATAAAGCCATTTCTAGGCTAGAATCAGCAGAATAGTTATCCACAGGGTAAATTACCCGCATAAACCTTGACTTTTTTAATGCATATTTCAGGTTGACTTTTTTGGTACTTGAATATATTATTAAACTATACAACAAGTTAATATAGGAGTACAAACAAATGCCAAAAGCACAAGAAACATTAGGTACTAGACAAGTTAGCCCAAACAAGGCAAAGGCTAGTATCCTACACGCACTTAAGATTAAGAGACCAATATTTTTATGGGGAGGCCCTGGTATTGGTAAATCAGAAATTATACACCAAATTGGAGATAACATGGATGCTCATGTTATTGATATAAGGTTAAGTTTATGGGAACCAACAGATATTAAAGGTATTCCATATTTCAATTCTAAAGAGAACACTATGGATTGGGCTCAACCTTCAGAACTTCCAGATCAGAAACTTGCGAAGAAACATAAATGTATTATTTTATTTTTAGATGAAATGAATTCCGCGGCACCTAGTGTACAGGCGGCGGCATATCAATTAATTCTAAATAGAAAAGTTGGTACATACAGCCTACCTGACAATGTTGTTATAATTGCGGCAGGTAACAGAGAGGCAGATAAAGGTGTTACTTATAGAATGCCTGCTCCGTTGGCAAATAGATTCATTCACTTGGAGATGAAAGTTGAATTTGATGACTGGTTTGAATGGGCAGTCGACAAAAGCATCCATAAAGATGTTTTAGGATATTTGACTTTCAGTAAAAAGGACCTATATGACTTTGATCCAAAGTCGCCAAGTCGTTCTTTTGCAACTCCGAGATCCTGGTCATTTGTTAGTCAATTACTAGCAGATGAATTGGACGAAAGCACAACTACTGACATGGTTAGTGGTGCAGTGGGCGAGGGACTTGCAGTTAAGTTCATGGCTCATAGAAAAGTGGCAAGTAAGTTGCCTAACCCATCTGAGATTTTAGATGGTAAAATTGATACTTTGAAATCTAAGGAAATTAGTGCTATGTACTCACTTACGGTTTCATTGTGTTATGAACTCAAAGATGCTTGTGATAAAAAAGATAAGAAATTTGACGACAAGGTCAATAAGTTTCTTAGATTTATGATGGACAACTTTGATACCGAACTTGTTGTAATGGGTATTAAACTTGCTCTAACGCAGTATCAATTACCTATTGATCCTGATAAGGTCAAGTGTTTTGATGAGTTCCACGAAAAGTATGGCAAATATGTCACTGCCGCTCAATCAATCAAATAAAAGTGCTGACAATAGGGCACTTTTATCGGTGCCCTATACCAAAAACAGGTTGACTATAATACCAAAAAATTGTATAATATAATATGATGGACACAATGGAAAAAACAAAGATTACACCAGAAGAATACAAAAGACTAAAAGCAGAAGTAATAGACAAGATAGTGGTTGCAAGAGTTGGTTTACTTTTAAGACATCCATTTTTTGGCAACATGGCAACAAGATTGCAGATACAAGAATGTGATGAATGGTGTCCTACTGCGGCAACTGATGGAAGAAACTTATTTTACAATGTTGACTTCTTTAGCAAACTATCCAATAAAGAAATAGAATTCGTAATTGCACATGAAATACTTCATTGTGTGTTTGATCACATGACAAGACGTGAAGATAGGGATCCACAACTTCATAATATTGCTTGTGATTATATTGTAAACAATACATTAGTTAGAGACAACATCGGCGATAAGCCTAAAGACATACAAATTTTCCAAGACTTCAAATATGATGGCTGGACTTCAGAAGCAGTGTATGATGATATCTACAAAAAAGGTAAAGAGAAAATGAAGCAACTTGGAAAACTTTTAGATGAACACATTGATTGGGAAAAAGATAACACTCCTGGCGGTGGTGACAAGAAAGATAAAGATGGCAAAGGCAAACAACAACCTACATATTCTAAAGAAGAACTAGAAAAAATTAAAGATGAAATTAAAGATTCAATGTTACAGGCGGCACAAACTGCTGGAGCAGGAAATTTGCCTAAAGAAGTCGAAAGAGTTATTAAACAATTTACAGAGCCTAAAATGAACTGGAGAGAAGTGCTACAAACACAAATACAAAGTGTAATAAAAAATGATTACACATTTACTAGACCAAGTAGAAAAGCATGGCACACAGGAGCAATATTACCAGGCACAAAAAATGATGAAACAATAGATGTGTGTGTTGCAATAGACACTTCAGGATCTATTAGAGATGAACAAGTAAAAGTATTTTTAGGAGAAATACAAAACATTATGTCGCAGTATGCAGATTACAATATTAAGATTTGGTGCTTTGATACTGAAGTACACAATGAACAAGATTATACTCCACATGATGACAGTTTAGAAAATTACAAGATTGCTGGAGGTGGCGGTACAGATTTTATGGCTAATTGGGAATACATGAAAGAACATGGCATAGAGCCTAAAAAGTTTATTATGTTTACTGATGGTTATACTTGGGACTCTTGGGGAGATCCTGAATACTGTGACACAGTTTTTGTTGTGCATGAACATCACGATAAAAATTTAGAAGCACCTTTTGGAGTCACAGTAAGATATGATGAATAATGCTACACAAAACAAACACACCTAATCCACTTAATTTTTTTAACGTAAGACGTTTTAAAAAGAAACCAAAAAATCTACGATGCGAAAGATACAACTTTGAATCAGATGAACTGGGAGAAAGAGTTGTAAACTGGATTGACGAAAATTTAAAAAGTAGATATTATTTTGGTAGACATCTTGTTTTAGATAACGATTCCAAATTCCAATATGTTTTTTTGGTAGGATTTGAATCTAGTAAAGAAATGTCCATATTCAATTTGAGCTGTCCATTTATTAATCAATAGTAAATATTTCTGTTATAACAAAGTCTAAATTAAAGAAGGAGACATATCGATATGACAGATAAAACAAAAAGTGCTCCACAACCAGCACAGGCAACTGCACCAGCAGGTACTCAAGCACCCGCGGCAGATTTGACTGTACAGGATTTGGGAGTAATTAGATCAATTATTGATGTGGCGTCAACTAGAGGTGCGTTCAAGGCAAATGAAATGCAGGCTGTTGGAGCAACTTACAATAAACTAGAAGCATTTTTAAAAATTGTTGAAGCACAACAAAAAGATGCGGCTGGTAAAAAAACTGAAACTGGATCTGTGAACACAATCAAAGATGCAGGTACATCGGAGAAAAAATAATGGCCGACACAAAACACGTAGGTAGAATCAAAGGCAGTAACGAAAAAGTTGCGGTGGTCTACCGAACTATTCCAGGAGACAGTAAATCTGCTCTTGTAATAAGAACTGCAAAACTAGAAGAAGGAGATCATGACGGTTTAATGAGAATAATTGAATCTAATGAAGCACAAACTTCTAACGAATTGTATCAAGCATTAGAAAGAAGTCCGTTACCATCGGGCGAAAATGCTTTGCCTAAATTTTTCAAAAACGGAAATTTAGAAAAGATTTCAACTTCAGAAGTTGAGATGGTACAAAATCCTCAGTCTATTGTTCAATTAAGTGATTTGAACAGAATGATTGCTGATCAAAAAGGCGTATCAGTAGACGATTTGGCTGTCAAAGCCGACGCCGCTGAAGCGATATCTGTGAACACTGCTGAAGGTGTAAAGCCTCAAGACAGCAAGGTATTAACAGATGAACAGATTGCATCACGTATGAGAAGCGATGCAGATAGACTGTACAAGGAAGCCGCTAAATTAAGGAAGGAAGCGGAAGACCTTTCCCCAACTAAGAAAAAGTCTTAAATTGTGGAAACTGTCGCTGTGGTACGTTTTAGTAAAGGCAAGTTGCCTAAACAGGTAGTCAATGAATGGCCCGAAATTTTCGGAGATGTAGAAGTTTCGGCTATACCTGTTCAATATCTCAA
>CEUK01065160.1_pt1 | contig 23699 bp, 19 predicted proteins | sample 356451 | NCBI WGS metagenome assembly CEUK01 (sample SAMEA2622843, study PRJEB7988) | marine metagenome | isolation source: saline water (ENVO:00002010), including
TGTTAAATTCAACCGAAAATCAGTAGACAGCGTCGAAATCAAAGTTAATGATTTAGATGCAGATATAGTTGTCGAATACAAGATTCTTGGTATTGAATTATCGGTAAGATCAACTCACATAGATAGTGGACACCTGCATATGATGCCACCATTCACATTTTTACTACCAACCTCGGGAATAGAAAAAGAAAGAATGGACCTTACTCATAAAATTACACTTTATTGTCCAAGAGGATGGACTCCTGCAACACAATTATCTACAACAAAGAAAGCAATTAACATAAATTCTATTATCGGTAATGATGCAGACTCTTTCACTTTTCAAGCCCCAAATAGAGATGAATTGCTAGACGGAATTATCGAAACAAATCAAAATCCGAATATAAGCTTCGAAGTTGATGGAAGAAATCACATTCTCAAACTTTGGGATAGTGGAAATTACCCAACAGACCAAAAAATGGTCGACAGGTTTGTTGGAGATATGAAGAAAATAATTAGAGAATATCACGCACTGTTTGGAGTACCGGATTGGGGAGATTATGTTACAGTACTCCAATTAACTGAAAAATCAAGAGGCGGTTTAGAACATATGAATTCGCAAACATCAATGCTTCCTAGAATATGCTTGATTGATGGTCATGACGATGAATATCGTGACTTAATTAGTCTGTTTAGTCATGAATATATGCATCAATGGAATGTAAAACGACTCAGGCCAAAGAACTTCATCGACTACGATTTACAACAAGAGATTCATACAGATTTACTATGGTGGTTCGAAGGCTGTACATCTTGGCTTGGCGACATGCTGTGCGTTAGATCTGGTGCTTGGTCCGAAGAAGACTGGCGAAAAGATATGGAAAGAAAATTGTCTCGACACACAATAAGAAATGGTTCAAATCACGAATCACTGGCTGAATCAAGTCATGACGCATGGATACACCTCTATAGAAGTCACAGCTTCTCAAGGGAAATACAAATTTCATATTATCTCGAAGGTGAATTGGCAATTTTCTGTATCGATGCAGAATTGAGAAAGCGCTCCAAGGGAAAACACGGTGTCTGTGACTTAATGGTTAGATTATGTGAGAAATATGCTATCGGCTACCCGAATGTGTCAAGGGTTGGAATTGACTACCAAGATATTAGAAGGGAACTGGTCAACATGGAAGGTGGTAGAAATCTTGGATTATACCTCGACCAATTAATTTTTGAAAAATCGGCTCCAGATATTGCAAAGGCTTTAGATTTCTATGGATTAAAACTCAAGAGTAAAGTCTCCAAAGAGATTCAACTTTCCTCATCTTGGCTTGGTCTAAATCTCACAAATAAAAGTAACAAGGTAATAGTAAGCAGTCACCAAACTGATTCACCGCTAAGAAATCTGATTATGCCCGGGGATGAATTAGTTGCAATAAATAAAGTTAGAATCAAGGATGTGAAATCAATGAAGAATTTGCTGGCAAAATTAGATCCTTCGAATGTTGAACTATGCTACACTCATGAAGGTATTGTCAAAATTGACAAAATAGATTTGAGAATTGAACCAGAGTTAAAAAATAAGTTGGACGGTAAAGGTAACAAAAAATGGCATAGTTATATCTCTAGTAGAATTACTTGAGTTCTTCCAAGGTAACCAAAATTGGTGGCAAATCAAAAGTAGTGGTATGCTTAGTGGTTTTAGGGGAAAATAAATCTCCAGAATGACACATTTCTATTACTGACTCCTTACTTATTTGCGTCAAAGAAGAGTTTGGCCACAATTCCAACGTAATCTCTTCCGAGGCAAGGTAATCTAGACAAATTGCCGGTATTTTGGACAATCCAAGTTCTTTTGCCACCGACAGTCTATGATGCCCATCAAGCAAGGAACCTGTCTGGCTATCAACTAGCACCGGCTTAGTAAAGCCTCCCCATCGCTTGGTCATTTCAAGTAACTTATCCCTTGCTTTGAGTTTAATCTCTTCATGTGGTTTGAGCCAACTCACCTCTACAATAGTAACATCATTTTCAGTCCACATGAAACTGGGAACAGTATTTCAAGGATAATACTTTGGCAATTACCATAGGGCTTGGATTAACTTGACTCGGTACATATTAGGCAATGAATCAGACGTTACCGGATTTCCGTTAACTGATACTATGGCTAAGTTTGTAGATAGCATTCCTACCGAGTTATCAAGTATTTTGAACCAAATTTCCGAAAACGATGGCGGTGTTTGGATTGTTGGCGGCGCAGTTAGAGACGCAGCTATGGGATTCATGCCTTCAGATATCGACCTCGCGACAGATTTACTGCCTGGAAAATTACTAGAAATTTTCCCAGATGCCATTGAAACTGGTATTGCTTTTGGCACGATTACTATTAGGTCAGGTACATATCTGTTCCAAACGACTACACTTCGCTCTGATGGCGATTATCTTGATAGCCGTAGACCTGAAACCGTCACATACAATCTATCGTTAAATCAAGACCTAAAAAGAAGGGATTTCACAATCAACTCCATGGCTATCGATGTTGCAAGGAGATTGTATTATGATCCAAATAATGGAATGGTGGATATAGAAAACAGGATCATCCGCTGTGTAGGCAACGCTGAAAAACGCATTAATGAAGACGCATTGAGAATCTTACGAGCATACCGTTTTTTGGGCCAAATAAATACTCCTAACTGGGAATTAGAAGAAAATCTTTCAACTGTTATAATCAATAATTCGTTCTTGATAAGAGAACTAGCAAGTGAGAGAATTTGGCAAGAACTATTCAAGATCTTGAGTTGTAAAAAGTCGCAGGATATCGTTTGCACAATGATTGAACATAATGTTCTTTCAACAATATTTGATTGGGACAATATTGAAACAACAAAGTTGACCTCTGCACTTAGACTACGATATAATCTTGATTATATTGCCTTATTTGTTCTACTAAACTATCATCTTAAGGCAGAAGATATCGCCAATTTGTGCAAAAAGATGAAATTGTCAAAATCCGATTCAAAGGCGATTTATTTTACCTACAAAATGTCAAGAATTATACCGCAAAATAATACTCGTTATCTTCGATTCTACCGCCATTTAATCGGAGAAAGATGGCATGAAATCCTTTTACTGAGTAAACTATTTTCTATGTTCAAAATAGATGACATCCTTTCAACTGCGACCCCAGAATATTTCAGTATTATAATTACAGAATTGCAAAAACTCGAACCGAATAAAACTCAAAAACCACTAATTGACGGTAATTGGTTAATGTCTGCAACTAACATCAAGCAAGGTGAGAAATTAGGTCGATTAAAAGATTGGTTATATCGAATTCAAATAGAAAATGATCTTGAAAATAAGTCACAAATTGAGCAATACCTCGCTAAATTACCGTGGCAAGATGATAATTATCATCAGTGGCCAGAGATGAAATTACAATGAAGGCACCATATTCAAGAATAATGAATTGTACGCCGTATCATGTTCAGTGGTAGGATTTCAGAAGCAGTGGCGAATCAAATTGAGAAAAAAATTGCTGAAAATAATGACCTTAACTCACTTTCAAATTCTGAGTTAGCACAATTAGCCATTGAATTTGTTGGAGATGCACCGCCTTCAAATGTGCCAAGAGAGACGGTAATTAACATCCTTTCAGAGCAACCTGAGATTTCCAATTGGCGCGCTAATGTTAAGAAAAAAGCAATTGAAGCAGCAAAACAGAAAGTTGCTAATGTCGCAAAAAACGTTGATCCGAGAATGGCAAGTATGATCAAGCAACAATTTGGTCAATGGTTACAAAATTCCGGACTAACCAGCACCGAGATTACCACCAAGATTGATGTTAACTCGGATGGGGAAATTGGACGTGACGAACTAGCTGCGTTTATTGAAAACCTGTCCGGAACTCAACCTCCAGATTGGGTTTGTGACACATTAATAGCAATTTTAGACGCTGATGAGAACGGCAAAATAGAAGTTCATGAGTTATGGAGTTATCTTGCCGCTATTGGTTTTGACGTTCCGACTACAGAACCAGAAATTATTGAGCCTCCAGTAATCGTAGAGGAGGCAGTCCACCAGATGGTAGAAACCACTGAAGATGAAATTGATATTGATGCAGAAATCGAACAGATTGAAGACACTATAGTCGATGCTCCTGCAAGTTTGGACAACGATGTTACAATTTCTATTACTGAAACACAGACAAGAGAAGATTATTCTGAGGCAAATATTGAACAAGAAAATACTGTTGAGACATCTATAGAAATAGGCATAGAGCGTCTCCACTCGACAAGACTCCACAGAGAAGCAACTTCGGTAATAGAATCTACTAGTTCAGGAGATTGCACTTTACTCGTGGAAAGAGTTGAGAGGACCTTGATGGTCATGGATGAATTTAGAGGCGGAATGACTGTTATCGGATTACTTGACAATGGTCCCTATACCGTATCAGTTCTGTTTGAGCCTGAGTTCAACGAGCAAGTCGAAAAACTAGAGGGAAAGAGTATTTCCTTTACTGGGAAACTTTTTGATTGGTCCAGTGGACTTAGACAAGCTAAGCTAAAAGGCACTGAATTGACTTTTTGATTATTTGAGTGATCTAGCGATAACAATTCTTTGAACTTCTTGGGTTCCTTCATAGATTTGCGTAATCTTAGCATCTCTGAAGAATCGTTCTACTGGGAATTCCTTGGTATAACCATAACCACCAAGCACTTGAATTGCTCGTTCTGAAACCCACATAGCAGTATCGCCTGCATACAATTTAGCCATGCTCGCCTCTTGAGTGTGCCTCGGACCATCATTCTCATAATGCTCTTGTTTAGCCCACGATGCTCGGTATACTAACTGTCGAGCAGCCTCAATTCTTGTTGCCATATCCGCTAGATACGACATAATCATCTGGTGATGAGCGATTGGTTTGCCAAATGCTTCTCTTTCGTGTGAGTAGTTAAGTGCAGCCTCATACGCACCTTGAGCGATACCCAATGCTTGAGCGGCAATTCCGATTCTGCTGTTGTCGAGCGCGTTCATAGCGATAGGGAAACCATTTCCTACTCCTTTGAGGATGTTCTCTACCGGTACTTTGCAATCATTCAAAATCAACGTACAGGTATCAGATGAACGAATCCCCAACTTGTCTTCTTTCTTGCCGACGGAAAATCCTTCAAATGAGGACTCAACAATGAATGCAGTAGTACCACCGTGCTTTTTGACCCCGTAATCTGGGTGATCTACATCTTTAGCGAATAGAACCATGATATCTGCTTGAGCGCCATTTGTCACCCACATCTTTTCACCATTGAGCAGGTAATGCTTGCCGTCAGAAGATAATTTGGCTTTACAAATCATTGCCGCAGCATCTGTACCTGCACCGGCCTCAGAAAGTGAGTAGGCCCCTACTTCGCCAGCTGCAAGCCTTGGCAGGTAGGTTTGCTTTTGTGATTCATCGCCATGTAAGGCGATTGTTTTTGCACACAAGCCGACGTGTACACAGAACATAACACCAAACGAAGGGTCAACTCTTGAAAGTTCTTCAACAATTATTGATTCAGAGATATCATCTACCGGTGAGCCGCCGTATTGTTCTGGAATAGTAACTCCTTGCAGCCCATATTCGAGGAATTGCTGCCACTCCTCGCTTGGAGGAATTTGATTTGCATCTCTATGCTCCAGAGTAGGTGCTAAAACGGTCTCCGCAAAATCCCTAACGAGTTCTCTAATCATCTGTTGTTCATCAGTTTCGGCGTAGTCCATTGTCCTCTCCAGTATAGCCAATAAGCCGACTCACTTAACCCGTTTGCTAATTACAAAAATCACTGATTTCCCAAATTATTCATATACGATGTCTAAGAGGCGCGCACAGGAGGAATCATTTTGGATGAAGAAACCGTTGAATTTAATGTAGCGCACAATAGAAAATACTCTACTGACCACCTATGGTATCAAGAAAAAGATGAAAGATTGATGATTGGAGTAAGCGAGTTTTTGAGACTTGAAATTGGTGATGTCTTGCGGGTAATTCTACCACAAGCAGAAACTGAAGTAGACGAAGGAGACGGAATGTTTTCTATCTGGACTGCAGAAGAAAAGAAGCCTTTCCCAGCACCATTCTCTGGCTTGATAGCCGAAGTTAACGGCGAAGTTGAAATTAACCCCGACCTAGCCAATGACTCTGCCTATGACCTTGGATGGATAATAATCCTTGAGCCTCATGACTTGGATTTAGAACTGCTACTTGACCCAGATGAATACGTAGAATACCTCGCAGAACTTTGATAGAGTTGATAGTTGGATGAAAGAAATTGAAATTCTGAAGCAGAGTTTGGTCGAAGCACCAATTATCTGGAAAGGAGATTATCCTTACTTCATCCATCCGATCACCGACGGCGTACCAAGATTACAGCCGAATGTTCTTGAAGCGATTATCAAACTGTCTGTACCACTTATCGATTGGGAAAATATTGACATCATTCTTGGCATTGAAGCCATGGGTCTGCCGCTCATGGCACCACTATCAATGCGAACCGGCATTCCTATGGTTATCGCTAGAAAGCGTCAATATGGCTTGGAGGGTGAAGTCGAAATAAATCAAGAAACTGGCTATTCAAAAGGCAGTATTTTTCTCAATGACATCAAACCGGGCGAGAAAATTGCAATTATTGATGATGTATTATCCACAGGTGGAACCATTCGCTCAGTAATTGAAGGCGTGAAAAAGACCGGTGCCGTGATTGAAAATATTATTGTGGTTGTAGAGAAAGGTCCAGGTATGGAGATTTTGCAACAGGAATATTCAGACATCAAATTCAATTCTCTAGTGAAATTAGAGATGGACGGCGAAAAGGTAGTAATTTTGGATTAGGAAGTGATGTTTTGGACTTAGATAGGCATGACTTTCAGTTGGACGATTTGGTCGATAAGATCAAACAAAACGACAATCGTCTCATTGCTTTACAGGTCCCTGAGGGACTGAAAATGCAAGCACTGGAAATGATGGACGAAATTGAAACCGAAACCAGTGCCAAAGTTGTTTTAGCTGCTGACCCGTGCTACGGCGCCTGCGATTTAGTTCATGACAAGATGAAAATGATGGGTGTTGAACTTGTTGCCCACATGGGGCACTCACAAATGAATATTGATTCTGGAATGCCAACTGAATTCATCGACGTAAGATATGATGGCGACCCAGAAATCGCTCCTATAGTTCCCGTTCTCAACCGACATTTAGCAATGGCAAAGGAGAGAATTGCCAATCAAGGAAAGGAAACCGAATTGTCTGAAGCTGAAGCACAAGAGAAATTCATGGACGCAGTTGGACGAATGGCCCCGCTAACCGATACAAAATTAGGCTTAGTTGGTTCTATTCAACACCTTCACCTGCTACCCGATTTTCACGACAAACTCGAAAAGGCAGGATATGATGTTACCATACCAATAGGAGGCGCGAGGCTGTCTTTCCCCGGTCAAGTACTTGGCTGCAATTATTCAGGAGATGACCCAAGTATCGGCCATTATCTATTCCTAGGTTCAGGAGACTTTCATCCAATCGGACTAGTCTTGCATACCGGTAAACCGTTGGCAATGTTAGACCCCTATTCGGGCTCCGCAGAAGAGATGTCTTTTGAAAGAATTGAACGAATACTAAGGCAACGATTTGGCCTCATAATGTCAAGTCAAGATTGCCAATCATTCGGCATCCTAATCGGTGAAAAACCCGGTCAAATGAGACGCACATTAGCATTGAGAATGAAAAGAATGTTGGAAAAGCACGGTAAAAAAGGCTACTTGCTTGCCTTAGAACACATTGGTCCTGATTTAATCGACTTCTACCCAGTAGACGCATTTGTAAACACTGCTTGTCCAAGAATTGCCATTGATGATGCTGTTCGCTACCGCAAGCCGTTAATCACACCGTTTGAATTGGAAGTTGCCTTGGGTGAGAAACAGTGGGAAACCGGATACATGTTCGATGAAATCCCATGACTTTGCTAATAGCAAAATAATCCACAAATTAAAGCGTATATTCAATAACGGTTGGCGTAAGCCTTCCGTTGTTATGACTGGTTACCTAGACCGGATTGGTGCGGGTTATGTGATAGAAAACCCTGAGCCACTGGATTTCGATTTCATACCCACAGAGTTAGTCTGCCGTGAAGATTTTCAAATGAAATTAGCCGCAAGATTTGCTTCTATAGACAAACAAGAGGCAAGTTGCCGAGCAATAATAACTGGACCTGTAGGCAGTGGTAAAACAGTTTTAGTCAAAACCTTCTGCAGAGATTTAAAGCGACATTTAGTGAATCGAAGAACCATCAACATAGCCCATGTCAACTGCAGAAATGCCTCGACAAGCACAAGAGTGGTACAGCGTATCTTGCACGCCATTGACCCCGGACATCCTGACCGTGGGCTATCTATCGGTGAGTTGCTGCTCAGTCTACGAAAATTAACCCGCCGAAATTCATCTCACTTGATTGTCATTTTGGACGAAGTAGACCACATGCTCAGAAAATCTGGAGATGACATACTATACCAACTGCTACGTATTGATGAAGACCAAGAGGGCAAGGGCACCCTATCATTGATACTAGTTAGCCAAGAACAAGTTCTTGATGTGTTGGAAACGGCAGTAATATCTCGAATGGGCAAGACAAACCTGATCAAAATACCCCCATACAATGAAAATGAATTATACAGTATAGCAATGCAAAGAGCCGATTTGGCTTTAGTAAAAGGTTCATATTCTGATGAAATAATCCGACTGATTGCCCAGAAATCTGCCCCTATTGGTGATGCAAGACTGGCTATCGAGTTGCTGAAAGCAGCTGCAGAATCTTGCGAGATTAGACAGGACGATCACACCGATAGGGAAATCAGTGTTGATGATGTCCACGCCAAAGATGAAATTTTATCTGTCGACATGGTCTCAGAAATCGATGCAATCGAGGGTTTGAAACCTCATGCAATGTTAGTTTTACTAGCGATTTGCCGACGCTTGAAGAAAGAAAGTTCGATGACCACCGGCGATGTTGAAAGTTTGTATGCTGTAGTATGTGAAGAATATGAACAGAGTATGAAAAGCCACACTACGTTGTGGAAATACTTGAAAGAATTGGAAAACCGCCAATTAATCACAACTAGAATTTCTACTGTTAGTGGTGGCAGAGGCAGAACTACTCATCTAAGCATGCCGCATTTCCTACCGAGTGATATTGCAAGCAGACTAGAAATGTTGCTCAAAAAGCGATTGTAAGCAACAAATACCGGTTGTTGTTCATCCGGTGAGCATAAATATAGGTCACTGTTGGCCAACCTGTCTTAGAGGCGATATTATGGCTACTGGTTCACAAGGAGAGTTCGTTGCTGTCGTAAATGACACCGACCCAAAGAGCAACGGTAAAGCATACTCACTAAAAATTACAGGAAATAACTACTCCCAAATATTAGGGAAGAAAATTGGCGATGTTGTTGACGGAATATTTGTAGGCGAGGGAGACCAAACACTGTCGGGATACAAATTACAAATCACTGGCGGCGCTGACAAGACCGGAACCCCGTTAAGAAGGGATTTAGAAGGGGGTTCAAGACAATCCATTCTTGTCACACAATCAACAGGATTCAAAGGTCACAGTTTAGTATTCAAAACCAAGGGTGGCGAAAAGAAGCGCTTCCGTTACAAGCCAGATGGGCTAAGAAAGCGCAGAAACTTCCGTGGTAACACAATCAACCAAGACACTAGACAAATCAATCTTAAAGTCGTTGAAGCAGGGAAAAAAGCACTGTCTGACATCCTTGCTACAGAAAGTGGAGAAGCATCGGAGTGAATCCCGAGAGGGTTTTCGTGAATAGGAGTGTGTGAGGGAATGGCTAGAAAACTCCCCGCACAACCAACCGTCAACATCGGACTAGTAGGCCATGTCGACCATGGAAAAACAACTCTAACCAAGGCACTCTCTGGAGTCTGGACGGATACTCATTCAGAAGAGCGAAAACGCGGTATATCGATAAAATTAGGTTATGCAGATACTGCCTTTTATCAAACCAAAGATGGAAAATATTACGCTTCTGGAAAAAATCCAAACGGCAAAAAAGACGTCGATGAAGAACTACAGAGAGTTGTTTCATTCGTTGATGCGCCCGGTCACGAGACTTTGATGGCGATTATGATTACTGGTGCATCCATCATGGATGGAGCAATGTTGATGGTTGCAGCAAACGAAAAATGCCCACAACCGCAGACAAGAGAACATTTGATGGCGCTAAATATGTCGGGAATCAAGAACATAGTTGTAGTTCAAAATAAGATTGACTTAGTTAGTCGAGATAGGGCAGTTGAATCATATCAAGAGATTAAGGAATTCTTGAAGGGAACTGTTGCTGAAAATGCACCAATTATACCTGTATCTGCACACCACGATGTCAATTTGGATATTTTGATCGATGCCATAGAAAAGACCATACCTACTCCAAATAGAGATGAGAAACAAAAACCTCTCATGCATATTGCTCGGTCATTCGACATAAACAGACCTGGTACTCGGCCCACTAAGCTGAAAGGTGGAGTAATAGGCGGTAGTATTGTTAGAGGAGAATTCAAGATAGGTGACGAGATAGAAATAGGTCCAGGTAGAAAAATCGAACAGGGCTCAAAAACTCGATGGGAACCAATCAAGGCTACAGTAACTAGTATGCAAGGTGGCGGATTGAGTCTTGAAAAGATGCATGCTGGAGGATTATGTGGTTTAGCAACCCATCTAGACCCATCGATAACCACCTCAGATAACTTATCTGGACAAGTTGTGTCGTTGTCTGGCTCATTACCTGAAACAAGAAACTCTCTCGAAATCTCTGTCCATCTAATGGATAATATGGTCTCCACTGATGGCTCGAAACCAGAAAAAATACACCCGCTGCGAAATAATGAGATGCTTATGATTAATGTAGCAACTGCCACTTCGGTAGGAGTTACCAAAAACGCAGAGAAAACAAGAACAGCCCTTGAATTGAGATTACCAATATGTGTTGATGCGGGAGAAAGAGTTTCGCTATCAAGAAGGATTGGTTCACGCTGGAGATTAATTGGCTACGGAATTATTCAATAGGCGATAGAATGACTCAGAACATTATTGTCGACAGCTGCGGCTGGGTTGCAATAATTGACGCGAGCATTAATTTCGAATCTGAACTTGAAAGAATGTTTGGTAGTTACAACTTAATCCTAATTGATTTGGTTGAACATGAATTACAAGACTTAGAAAATGATAGACCAAAACGAAGATCATTGCTTCTTGATCTACTAAAACAAAAATCCATCAGCATGAAATCCGCCAGCCTTGGCCACACCGATGATTTGATTTTTGAACTGGCCAGTCAAGACGGATACTCGGTTCTAACAATTGATAGAAGTTTGAAGAAACGGCTATATCAATCCGGGATATGTGTAGTCGAGGTTGCAAAGAATAAGCATCTGAAAATGATTGAAGGTCTATAGAACAATCACGGCAGGGTAAATAGGTGGTCATCACCATGCCCGTCTAATAATCTAAGCTTTATCCCAGCATCAATCCACGCGTGAGCATAATTAATCGCACCGAATGCCCTGATATAGTCGCCGTTTTCCATAAAATAATGAGCGTCATTTGTGTAATCATCAGCCATTCTCAGCAATGTTGAAAGCATTTTAGATTCATCTGAGCCTATTTCATGGATAGCGGTCGCTTTTTCTCTCGCTTCTTTAGTCAAGTTAAGGTAATGCAATAACTTCTCTTTGGAAATTGTGTTATTTATTTCGCTCACTCTCCACCCTCCTTTTGACGCTTCAGTAAGCGCTTAACGTCCTCTTGCCTACCAAGAGCCTGATACAGCTCAACTGCCAATGATAGCCTGCCTTCATCTTCGGCTTTTGTTGCTTTACTGAACATCTCTCGCCTTTTATCCCAATTTTTCGCTAACGCAGCCTCTGCAGCAGCAGAGATGCGGCTTTCGCGTTCAGAGTTTGCTAAGTGCGGAGCTCGCCAAATTCGCAATAGTCCATTCCGTGTAGCAGTAACCATACTATCTGCAGTGACTTTGCTAAGCAAATCTCCAAGATTCATTTCTCGCCCAAGTACAGCATCATTTTCGTTTTCAAGTCCGGATAAGTGATACAATAACCCCTCAATACCCAATACCCACCAACCGTCACCACATCTTATGCCTTCCATCGGCTCTAGAGAGTCTGATTGTAATTTTTCGATATAATCCCAGCCAAATGGATGGGGCACTCCTTCCCAAATTTCACCGGAACTTGTTTGCAATAACAATCTGCCATGGTCTAATCTTGAAACCCAACTCCAAATTCTATCTTCCAAGCAGCGTTTCGAATAATTATTGCCTAATCTTCCACACCAAAGTTTGCCATCATCTGATTGCCACAATATGTGCTCACGGTCTAACCAACCAACAAGTCTCCTCACTTTGCCAGTTTCAAACCGCTTTATGCCTACTCCTTCATGTGAAAACAAATGCATTTGGCCTTCTTTTCCAGATAGTATCCAGCCTCCCCCTGGGCGAGAGAGTACATCAGTAAATCCACCGTAGGTTGACCTCCCATCATGCAACATGCTTCCATCGGTGGTTGATATAACATAGAAACCATGAGCGGCCAGTGCTGCTAAAACGCCGTTGTTGTAGGTTATCGAGTAAACCTTGAATGGAGTTTTAACAGTCCAGCGAACTGTACCGTCTGGTTCTAATAACACCAATTCAAGTCCACTACTAACAACAACTCCGCCCTCTACAGCGGCGATAGCAGAGATCCTTGAATCCGCCTGCCAAGACCATGATATGCTCCATGACATTACTCATCACCTCCCAATACTCCCCACGCAATCAATTGGGCTTTTGCTGATTGGGTCAACTCATAATATCTGCTACGACCCTTCATTTGTGCGTTTAAAATCCCTGACTTTAGTAATTTATTACTGATTTGGGAAAGTCTTGGGCGTTTTATACCAAGGTGTTGCAGAATTTCACTATCGCTTGGTGAGTACTTTCTTACTCGGGCCACAGATATGACATAAGACTCACTTGAATTTAGTGAAGATAATATCGACGGATTTAGCGGATAATCTATTTTATCACGGAATTTTAACTGGGTTAAATTCAGTAAAGATTCTAAGAATCTATCATTCTGTTCAGTCTTTACCATTGGAACATCTGTAACTAGATTTGAAAGCAATGCAACTATTTTGTTCAAGGTATTCGATTCATTGACTGATAATTTTTGATTTTTTATCTGGTTAAAGGCTGAACTGTCATATTCCTCTAACTGAGTTACTTCCTCTTCGATTCCAATCTCATCATGGATTAATTCTGCAGAATTGTGTTCTTCAAACTCAACTCTTTCCTCTGGAACAACCATGTCTTCAGAAATCCACAACTGTGTTCCTCCATCACTATCCTGATTAACCATGTTCTCGCTCTCAGTCTTTTCGGCATCTTCAAATTCCCTTGTTCTGCCGAGTAATCCACCGAATGCTCCAGCATCAATGTGAGGTTTTGGCCGGGAATCTGCAATAATGATTTCTTCGGTGTCAGGATTTGCTGAATAAGCTAGATCATCAACAGGAGCATCCATTTCTTGAGATTCAGACAACTCTTCTAAATCCAAATCAAAATCGAACAAATTAGCAGGCGGTTCAATCATTGATGGCTTGTGTCCAAGTTCTCTTTTGTCCCATGGGACTGAAGCATCAATTATGTCAGAACTAGCATCATCCAGCGAGTTTACATCCGGATGCAAAATAGTATTTTCAGTATCCGATTCATCAGGCAAGAAATGATTTTGTCTCTCTTCCTGCAAAATTATTCCAGAATCTGCTAGAATAGAATTATCGATTGCATCTCTCATGAATTTGACAACCTCAAGTGGCAGGCCACCAGTCTTACTGTGAATTGCACGTGCATGTGATAAGTCAAGATTGAAGTTTTGAGTGCTTACTGAGCGAATTCGTTTCTCGATAAGGGCTTGAACTTCATCTATGGAAAGTGGAGATAATGTCTCTACCTTGTCAAAACTGTGCAAAATATTATCTTGAAGGTTCATCTTTTGTTTTGATTCCACAACTACAACGATTACTGCCTGTAGACGCTCCAGTGACGGCAACACATCACGCAGTGCAACATATAGTACACTATCTTCAACATTTGGAGTGTCGATAACAATCAACGGCAAATTACCATTGAAACTGTGGGAAAATTCAACCATTTTATTGACCAATTCGACAGAATTTGAGGGTAAGTCGTAACCAACCAGTTCCGAATACATTCTTTGAAGGAGACTTTCATGAGGGTTTGAAGCGGAAATGTGGTCAATATGAACTGAAACAGGGGCTTCAGAGGCTGAACATCGTAATAGTGAAGTCCTTCCACTCCCTAAATCACCGACCATCAAAATTCTGCCCGTTGATCTAAATCTAATATTTTGGGCAAGTCTGCCCCTAATATCGAGTCTGCCAACATATAGGTCAGATTTACTACCTTCCAAGGGCATTGCTGAAAATGGGTTGGAAACTAAATTAGGAATCTCAAAACCGAGGCCATCTACACGCATGGGCCAACAGCACGCAATAGGGTATTTGATGTTTCACCATCTTTAGTAAACAAAAAAGGCGTTATTTACTGTTAATCGTAATGTTCAGAACGATTTTATTTCTATTTTAACGCATTATTAACGCATTATTAACGCGTTAGTCAAAGCGTTAATTGCGTTAATTTTCAATGTAAACAACCTATGACTTATTTGCCAATTACCCTTGCGTTTGCATGGTGAGAGAATGCCTGTCGAAAATAGTCGCCTTAGTGGATTCTTCAAATTATCAGTCGAAGAACGGAGAAAATTAGTTCAAAAGTTATCTAAGATTAGCGATGAACAAATCAATGCTCTAGCAAGCAACGGCGAATTATCAGATGAAGCGGCGGATCGAATGATTGAGAACGTAATAGGTACAATGTCATTACCTGTCGGGATTGCGACAAACTTTGTTATCGATGGAAGCCATTACCTAATCCCATTTTGCTTGGAAGAATCCAGCGTTGTAGCAGCAGCCTCCAACATGGCTAAAAGATGCTTACAAAATGGCGGATTTCATACTCAAAACGATGCTCCGCTAATGATTGGTCAAATTCAAATTCTCGAAACGCCAGATTTGACCAAGGCAATGAAAAATCTAAATCAATCAAAAGATGAAATTATCGCTTTATGTAACAGTTTACCTTCAACTATGATAAAACTAGGCGGAGGATGTAAACGCATCGAGACAAGAGTCGTTGAAACCATGTCCGGACCTATGTTAATACTCCACATAATTGTAGACTGCAGAGATGCAATGGGGGCAAACGCAGTGAATACAATGGCCGAATTAATTGCTCCAGAAGTCGAAAGACTGACAGGAGGGAGAGTGCATTTGAAAATTCTATCCAATTTGGCTGCACATAGACTGGCGAGAGTTGAGGCCATCTTTACTCCTGAAGAATTGTCAAATGATGGAACTATTGAAAATGGACAAGATGTAATAAACGGAATTATTGAAGCGCACCATTTTGCCGTAGCAGACCCTTTCCGAGCAACAACTCACAATAAAGGCGTGATGAATGCAATTAGTAGCGTTGCTGTAGCCTGTGGCCAAGATTGGCGAGCAATAGAAGCTGGTTGCCATGCTTGGGCATCTCATGCAAATAATCACTATACTTCGATGACCAACTGGCGCATCAATGAAGATGGCAACTTACACGGTAGTATAGAGACTCCAATGGCCGTTGGAATAGTTGGCGGAGCCTCGAAAGTCCATCCTGTTGCGAAAGCAAATCTAGCAATACTTGGTGTGAAATCAGCAAATGAATTGGCTGGGATAATTTGTGCTGCAGGTCTAGCGCAAAATCTGGGTGCACTGAGAGCCCTGGCAACTAATGGAATACAGGCTGGCCATATGAAACTACATTCAAGAAACATGGCTGTAAGCGCCGGCGCACAAGGTGAAGAAATAGAAATTGTCGCTGCGAGATTACAAGCGCATAGTGGCCCAAAAACACAAACTACGGTAAAGAAAATACTTGATGAATTAAGAAATGAATAATCATTCTTCTTCAAATTTCAGAGTCTCTTGAACCGTCCCTTGATACTCTGATTCATCTCTGACAACATCACTAGACTCTAAGTCATCCAACATGCCAGTTTTCTGCACTTGCTCTCTAAACCATGCTTTGACTTTCTTCCTGTCCGTATATGGACACCCAAAAGCTTCGGAAAACCTTCTAGTTGTAGTTAACCTCCTTGTATTGCCGTGTTTTCTTCTGTCGATCATTCCATACTGGGCTAATTCTCTGACATAATCATACGCTTTCTGACCGAGTAACTCAACCAGACGTGATTGGGACATTGGCTGGTGGTAAGCAATAAGTGACGCTGCTTTTAGCAATTTTTTTGGTAACTCTGTTTTAGCTTCCTTGGGCAAGTGTTCAGCAATTTCGGGTTTAACTTCGATGGCCCATCTATCACCTACTTCTGCTATTTGTAATGCACCTCCCCGACGACGTTTCAAGGTAGACCGAAGTGAAAATAAACAATCAAGCATTTCTTCCTCATCATAGCCCAAGGATTCGCATAACTCAGTTACTGTCATCGACCTCCCCGCACCGAAAAGTGTTGCTTCAAGTAATGTATCTAACTGTAACTCAGACATGTAACCAATTCCTTACTCAACCAACCACTCATGAGATTCTAATTCATCTTGGCCATTATCTTCCGCCATAACTTGTTCCCTTGCAGCGCGCTCTTTTTCTTCCTTAATTCGCAACTTTTCCGCCCGCTTTTTAGCGAACTGAACCGAGCCAGTTTCCTCTTGTTTACTAGACTCAGATTGTAACTCCTTCTTTGCCTCTATTAGTTTATTGATATCGTCAAAATCTGTAACTTTTGGCCACAAATCTTCCAACATAATATCTCCATATGGAACTACATCTTGGCTAATTAGGGCGTAACCTCTGTGGGTTAGGAAGAGACTTGCGATGAATGATGCAACCTTGGCTTCCTCATCGTAGCCTGTTGGTTCTTGACCATTCTCTTGCTCCAGGATATCGGTTAATTCCCGCATAACATCTAGTACCTTGACTTTGTGAGAATTTTCTTTTGCGCAAGCCCTACGTAGTGCATTCCAGCAGCGGAAGATATCACCTTCCAGGTCTTCATTATGCATTCTACCGCCGACGTTGTTTAGGTACTCGCCAAGCTCTGCTTGATGGGCCAAACGATTTTCTTCTCGGATTTTCAATTCTTCGGCATCCTCTGCTGCATCCTTGAATGCTGATAGTAATTCACCAAGCGTAACTGGACGACCCTCTTCTCTCCTAATTCGTTCATCAAATAGTGCTGGTAATATCTCATCTGCATCTCCATCGAGAATAGATGTAGTAAATAGATAATCTTGGTCATCATAATCAGATTCCCAGCCAAAATCTAATTCATCTTCCCATTCATCTTCTTGGTCCATATTTTGCACTCTATCGAACAAAACAATTGCCTGTTGGTTGAGCACCTCCCATGACATTCTAATCAATCTGCCACATGCTGGCAGATTTAATTTATCAGATTCCATTCTAACACGCTTAGTAAAAACTTTCAAAAAAGTACTCAAGTCAACATCCCAAGGGTTCAATTCTTGGTCTTTTACTAAAGACAAAACCAATGCTACAGAACGATCAAAAGGATCTTCTAATGATTGATATTCTGATTCCTCCGCTTCTACTACAGGCATTATTCGCTCGGCAAATTTTAGAGCATCTTCAGATTCTTCACCAGATTCCAACAATTGGTTAATGATATCCTGTCTTAGGAACCACTTGTCTAGAACTGCTTGCTTATTAGCCAATTTATCACCTTCAGAGTTCTTCTTCAACCTTATTTTCTTGCTCTAATACTTGCTCATCTTTCTTTTCTTGCTCTATAGATTCGATTGCTTTGACAATGCCTTGCCTTTCTTCGATATCCTCAGTCATTTCGTTAGTTCTTTCAATCAAACTAGACAATGTACCCTCTTCCGCTGGTTCGTCTTCAATGAAGTTAAGCAGACCACCCAAACTTTTCGGAGGTGGAAGTGGTTCTGGCACTGTTGGCATATCCGACTGAGCCTCGAGACGCTTCTCAAGAGCGATAGCGCTAATTCGCTCGTCGAGTGGATTATCCTTTGCAGATTCTATTTCACTGAGTTGGATAGCTCTCTCACGATCAAAGTCAACAATTCTTCGACTACAGCCGTCACCGCCATGAGTTATGCCGATGTGATGGTCTGCCAAACGCAGAGATACTTTTCTTAGTGTCACCATCAGGAACTGAGCCTTCTTACTACGTTCTCTGCACATACCAGCGATTCTCTCAGCATTTATTGCGTCCAAATTCTGGTCTACTTCGTCGAAATAGTAAAATGGACTTGGGTCATAATCCTGGATTGCAAAAATAAGGGCTAATGCAGCCATTGATTGCTCACCACCGGATAGTTGTAAACGATTCACCTTAGACGATTTGCCCTTTGGTTTAGCCCATAATTCAAGGCCACCCTTGAATGGCTCATCTGGGTTCTCAAGGTATAACTCGCCTTTACCACCATCACTCAATATCTCGTATGATTTTTGGAAATTTTCGTTGACCTTGTCCAATACCTTGACAAGTTTTTGTTTCCTTTGCGATTCTAATTTCTCCGTTATCTCGATTAAATTTGTTCTTCTCGACTGCAGTTGTTTGAATTCAACTTTCATGGAGTCAAGTCTTTCCTCGCACTCAGCATATTGTTCTATAGCAAGCATGTTAACTGGCCCATGCTTTTCCATTGCTCTTTCTAAAGTTCTAACTCGCTTTTCTGCATCGCCAACAGATGGCAGGCTAACATCACTTGATGCAGGTTCGATGTTCTGTGCCTGCATGTCAGAATATAATTCATTTATAGCCGTGTCCTTATTGATAATAGAACGGCCTAATTCGTCACTTAGACGTCTACGAGATTGTGCATCGGTTGACTTTTGAGTTAGTTCAGTTCTAAGACTTGCTCGCTCATCAACCAAAGCGATTCTTTCATCCTCCAACCCCTTATTTTCTTCCAGTAATTGGGTGCGCTCATCTTCTCTATCTTTCAATTCAATCGAATCCGTAGCAATCGAGGCTTGCAAGTTATCCATCATTTCACTACGAGCAATAATGGCGGCATCGATAGATTCTATCCTTTTGGTTAAATCGCTAACTCTGTCGCTGAGTAGTGATTCATGTTCATTACCGCTGTCAAGTGCTGTTAATGCATTTGCCATTACTCCCTCGGCGTCAACTCGCTTTATCTGCGCAGCATGTAACCGATCTTTTAGATGGGCGGGACTTGATGCTTCCATACTTTCTCGAGTTTCGGAAATCTTCACATTAAGACCAGCGACACCGGATTGTGCATCATCCAATTCGTCTAATTGTTGGCTAGCAGTGGTTTCAAGTTCTGCCAATTTTGCTTCATTTGTAGCAACTTCCGCCAACGATTTATTGTATACTGATTTTGCTTGTTTTAGTTCTGCTCGCCATTCTTGAAGTTTTACCGCTTGATCACTATCTGTCAATTGGTTTATTTTTGTACGCAATTGTTGTTGCTGAACTCTTGCTTCATGCAAAGCGGCGGATACAGTTTCCGACATGAGTTTTAAGTTATCAATTTCACTTGAAAGTTTCTCGAGTTCGCTGGCACCTCTTATACCGCCGCCAAAGGAAACTGACATCTTACGTTTTGAACCACCAATCATTGCACCTCCTGCTTCCGTGACGTCGCCACGCAAGGTTACAAGCCTAACTCCACCCATGTAACTCCTCGCAGTCGAAAGCGAGTCTACAATCAAGGTGTTTCTAAGCACGAACTTGATAGCGGTGTCTATCTTTGCATCATAATCAAGAAGTTCGTGAGCGAAGCCTACTACTCCAGATTTCTTGGAAACCATTAGCGCTTTTCCAGCAACTCGATAATTACTCAATTTATTTAGCGGCAGGAATGTCGCTCTGCCTGCTCTACGCTCAGCAAGCCATTTGATGGCTTTGGCGGCAACTTCATCACTCTCTACAACGATAGAAGTCATGCCGCCTCCAATAGCAGTTGCTAAGGCGCTTTCATGAGCGGAATCAATCGGCGCACATAATTCGGCAATCGACCCAATAATGCCAGTTAGTTCTCCGTTATCGCGCGCAGATATTACCGCAGCAGCGCCTCCAGCCATGCCTTTGGCACCTGATGTATTTTCCATTTCAGCCCTAAGGCGCTCACGACTCCTCTCTGCTTCTCTTAGCTTGGATTCAATTAACTGGGATTCTCCAACTAGTTTCTCTTCACTTCGTTGGGCTGAAATTAGGTCTTTAGAAAGTTTATTTCGGTCTAGCCCTGAATCACTACCGGTTAATTCTTCACCGCGTATTTCTAATTCGCCTAGAGCCAAACGATTTTCCTCTGCATCATCTTGTGCTTTAGACAACTGTTCCGCAATCAATTCGGCTTGAACCGCAGTTTTGTTAACCTCATTTTGCGCCATTGTTAGTTGCTCGTTGGCTTGTTCAAGCTCCCCGAGTAACTTTGTCAATTGTTGAGAGAATTTCGCACTTTCATCACCTGAAGATTCCATAATTTTCTGAACTTCAGCTTCTTCTGATTTGGCTTCAGATAAAGCAATCTTTGATTCGTCTAAGTCTGATTTAGCCGACTCAAGACTAGTGACAAACTCCTGTAACGCTACTTGTGCGCTAGTCAACAGCTCTGATAATTCTGCAAGTTCTTGTTTGTCATCGATATCTTTTTGTTCAGCGTCAGCAATCTTGTCTTTGTTAGTATCAATTTTGAGGTGTAAATCGAAAATGACTTTGTTTAGTCCTTTGCTTTCTCCCCCAGTTAATTCTTCTATTTGTTTTTGCAAATCGCCAATTTGATCGTCTAGTGAAAGTAGTGTCTTAGAGCCCTCTCTAACCTGTTGTTCTAGGTCATTGGCTTCCTCTAAATATCTAGATTGTTCATTTACTTGATACTCTTTCTCTGCTAGTTGGCTAGCATAATTTGCCTGATAAGACGTGACTCTAGCTTGGGATAATTCCTCGACCAAGTCCTTGACTTTCATTGCTAAATCCTTTTGCTTTTTCAGTTCTTTTAGGCGTATTTTTTGGCTGTCTTCAAGGAGTTTGATTCTTTCAATATAGTCATCTACGCTATCCTTTTGGCGGTCTGCCTTGCGTATTTCATCATCATAAAGAGTGACTCCTGCAACACTATCAAGAACCTTCCTTCGCTCTTTTGCCGTCATCTTTGCCAAACTAGTGACATCGCCTTGTAAGACAATATTATATCCATCGGGTCGAGCATTTGCTGCTCCTAAAATCCGGTGAAATGATTTTTGTGAACTTTCATCCCCGTTGAGATGATAATTGGTAACGACGTTACCGCTCTTAGTCAAACGAATTGAACGAGACATTCGAACTTCTTCCATGTTTAAGGGTAACCTTCTACGTCCATTGTCAAGTAGAGGATTGGCAAATACTAGCGTTACACTGCATGATCGGGCAGCATTGTGGTTATTACCACCATTGAAAATAAGGTCTTTCGAATTCTGTGCTCTAATGGTTTTGTTCGACCTCGGTCCAAGGACAAATTGTATCGCATCGCCACAATTAGACTTACCAGAGCCATTAGGCCCTGTAATTGCGGTAAAACCTCTGTCTAGAGGTATGACTACCTCTCCTCTAAACGATTTGAAATTCGAAACTTCAAGTGCTTTAAGATACATCCCAATCCCTCAAGTGGAAAATAAATCCAACCTTAATCCTTAGAGCGCGTCTCTAGGGGTCTTAAAGTATGCTAGTCTTGAGCATTCAATGCGGCGGTTTTTGGGGGTGTATTCTCTAACCGAAACAAACTAAATTGAACCAGTAAAATCACACTTTTCACAACCAGCACCATCGCAATAGGGACAAGTTGCCTGAACATTTAGTGAATTATTACTTTTCATTGTTAATTTTGAATCTCTATGCATTAGTGGTGAGCGGGCTACGCGTTGCTGTTTACCATGTAATTCTGCCAGAGGGCTATCGACAGTACCATACTTTGACCGGAACTTATCTGCCACTTTTCTGCGTTTCTCCAAACGCTTTGTGGTCAGATTTGCTACCTCAGATTCCCAATATTTCGGTCCTCTCATCATATATGCACCAATAATTGCCATGCCCAACTGTACCGCAAGAGGAGATACATCGAGCGGAATTAGACTAGCAATACCCTTTGAGCTTACCGAGGTTGGTAATAATTCTAAACGATCTAAAATCGCTAGACCAAATAGCGTACATCCACCAATGAAAGCCAGTCGTCGAAATCTTTTCGCCCATCTCCCCTGCTGTGGAAATCTAAATTTACCAACAAAAATCATGAACAAACCCTCTGCGAGGAGGAGTAAATCAGCCCCGTTCCAATCCCCTGCATTACCTAAGCAAAAACTATCGTTACCCTCAGCAAGTTCCTGTTCAATTTCAGATATTGCACAGTGTGGCTCAAGCATTTTCAAAACGTCTAGTTTTGAAGTCTCCGCACCATCAATCAATTGAGGAGCCACCATGCCAAACTGCACATTAGCTACGACAAATATGGCCATGGACACACCAATCACGGTTGCGATGTTGCGCCTTAACCCCGCCATGTTAATACGAGTCGCGGTGAGTTTGATAGTGGTGTCGCTCAAACACTTCAAAAATGAGTTGTATTTGGAAGTCATTGCTGACCATGACCAAGATAGCAATTATTGGTAGCGGAATTGCAGGACTGTTCTCCGCATTGAAACTTGCAAATAGTGGGTATGAAGTCACCATAATAACCAAGCAACGAATCAAAGATTCCTCAACTAATTGGGCTCAAGGAGGCATTGCGGGAATTCTTGACAAAACCAACACGAGCGGCAAGGAAGCACACATCGAAGACACGCTAAAATCAGGTGACACACTATGCGACGAAACAGTAGTTCGTGAGGTTATTGACCGTGCTGCTGATTGTATCAGCGAATTGGTTAGTATTGGAGTAAATTTTGAGAAAAATTCCCATGGAGAGTTCAAACTTGCAAAGGAAGGCGGACATTCTGAAAGACGAATTCTCCATGCCAAGGACGCTACTGGCAGGGAGATCGAACGCGCATTGAGCGATGCGGCAAAGCAACATCCAAACATTAAATTGATGAAAAATACCCTAGCAATCGATTTGATTCAACGCCATCATGGGAATCCAACAATGGGAGTTTGTGGAGTGTGGTGCCTCGATCAACAAAGCAAGGAAGTCATCACATTGGGAGCCGATGCCATCATTATTGCTACAGGTGGAGTTGGTCAGTTGTGGGCTAAAACCACCAATCCTAGTGTGGCAACTGGAGATGGAATTGCCATGGCCTACCGATGTGGTGCCTCGGTCAAAGATATGACATATATTCAATTTCATCCAACATCGCTAGCCCTTGAAAACGGACGCCCATTCTTGATTACCGAGGCTTTGAGAGGGGAGGGAGGGGTAATTCTTGATGAACGAGGACTAAAGCGATGGGAAGAAAGTTGTCAGCAATCACTTACTAACGGCACTGATGTGCCAAAACCAGAAGATTTTTCATTTACTTTAGAATTCTCAGAACTCGGTTCGATGGCAACAAGA
>CEUK01023241.1_pt1 | contig 23593 bp, 15 predicted proteins | sample 356451 | NCBI WGS metagenome assembly CEUK01 (sample SAMEA2622843, study PRJEB7988) | marine metagenome | isolation source: saline water (ENVO:00002010), including
CCCAACACTGCTCGGATGCTGAACGAGCCAAAGTAACTGGTCTGATGACAGCCTCCCCGGCAATGGGATATACCCTTGGACCGCCACTGGGCGCGATGTTATACCAATCTGACATCCATTTCCCGTTGTATTGCTGTGTACTGCTAAGTGCTTGTTTGATAGTAATTAACCTGAAAATCCAATCCGCCTTTAGCACTAAATAAGTAAAACCATAGATCAATTTTTATTAATTTAGTTTTACATAGCGAAATGTTATTCCAATATATTGACACCTATTTTTACAGGTGTTAGTTTTGTGTGCAGTTCGTAACATAGTTTTAACAACGCGTATTACACACATAAATTGGAACTGAGGAAAAACCATGTGCCCTACCAGCATAACCAGGAATAACACTTCGCTGTTCAAGTATTCCGCTTTGACTTTGTGCCTGTCTGCACTGTTACAGCCAGTGCAGGCTCAGGAAGAAACCAAGTCGAACAAAACGGCCGACAAGCTGTTTGAGAAAATTGAAGTCACGGCGCGTAAACGCGTCGAGTCGATTCAGGATGTACCCGTGGCTATCACTGCATTTGGCGAAGACCAATTAGATGCCATGAAATTTCGCAACATGAACGACCTGTCCGTTGGTATCGCCAACGTTGTGCTGGAAGATGTAGGCACGGCACGTGGTGTGGCCAACTTTTCAATACGCGGCCTGGGTATCAACAGCTCCATTACGTCAATCGACCCAACCGTAGGCGTATTTGTTGACGGTGTCTTCATCGGGACCAACGGTGGTGTGGTCGTCGATATGTTTGATATCGAGCGTGTAGATGTACTACGCGGTCCTCAGGGTATTCTGTTTGGTCGTAACGTAACCGGTGGTGCCATTCTGATTACAACGAAAAAACCGGATGATACGGTCACCGCTAAGCTGCGTGGGTCGGTTACCGGCGGTGGTCCGGGCGGGCTGAACAAAACGATTCAGGGTGCGGTGAATATTCCGCTTACGGATAACCTGTTTACCAAAGTGTCTGTTTATCACAATAACGACGAGGGCTGGTTTGAAAACAAATTCGATGGCAGTAACCACGGTGCGGTTAAGCAAACCTTATTTCGCTCGTCTACCTTGTGGGAGCCTACCGACGACCTGACGCTGGAACTGAAGTACGAAAACCTGGATTTGGACGGTGATGGTCCATCGGGTCAGAACCACACCAATGGTATGGGAATTAACCCTAACCTGGCGTTCTCAGGCGCACACCCGCTAGCGCCTTTTGCAGTGACCTTTGATCGTGACAGCCATGACCTCGCAATCAACGAGCCTGGCTGGCAGAAAATCGAAACCGAACTGTTATCGCTAAATCTGAACTGGGATGTCGCGGGCGGAACCATGACCTATATCTATGGCTGGCGTGATTACTATTCGCCAACTCGCGGTGACATTGATGCGCAGCCATTCACTTTGTTCCACTCTAATTCCTGGACTACCAGTGAGCAGTTCAGTCATGAGTTGCGCTTCAATACCCAGTTAGGCAAAGCTAACGTCACAACCGGTGTGTACCACTACACTAACGATATGCTTTATCACGAGCGTCGTGAATTACCCCTTACTACCGTTTATGCGGATATCAACGCCGACGGTACACCTGACCTTTTGGCTGCCGGTATTTATCAGGACGGTGGTGGTCTGCATGAAACCTCAAGTGTAGGTGCATTTGCGGCGGTGGATTACGACCTGGATGACCAATGGACCCTGTCTGCTGGCTTGCGCTACACCCGTGAAGAAAAAGATGTGCAGATTTCGTCGATGAACCTGAACGTCAGTAGCATCAACAGCGGATTTATTATTCCACAGGGCCCGGCCTGTAATATTTACGAAGCCAACGACTGTAACTTCGATTTTGTAGACAACAAAACCTGGAGCAATGTATCGCCTAAGGTCGGCGTGCGCTTCCGTCTGGATGACGATACTAACCTGTTTGCCAACTGGTCGAGAGGATTCCGTTCTGGCGGTTACAACCTGCGTAATACCGCCGACATCAGTACCCCTGAGTTGCGTGAAGCAAATGGCCCGGGTCCGTTCGACGAAGAAACCGTCGACAACTTTGAGGTGGGCTATAAGGGCGATACCGATTGGGGCCGTTTCAACGCCGCGGCGTTTATCATGAACATTGATGACATGCAGCGTGAAGTAAGCTTGCCTGCGCCGGATGGTTCACTGATTCAAATTATCAAAAACACGGCTGAAGCCACCATTATGGGTGTTGAAGTCGACGGTATGTTCCGCATTACCGATAACCTGGTCGCTATGTTTAATTTGGGATTAATCGACGCCGAATACAGCAAGGTTATTTATGACTTAAACGGCGATGGGGTCGTTGATCAGGATGACGAAGAACTGGAAATTCCTCGTGTACCGGAAATCACGTACAGCGTTGGGTTAACCCATGATATGGAAGTGAGTGACTGGGGCCTGTTAACCAGCCGCTTGAATTACTCTTATCGCGATAAGACGTATTACACCGACAACAACCTGGGCTATATCGACGATCAGAAGATCCTGAACGCGGGTATTGACCTTCAAAATGAAGATGGCACCTGGGTGGTCAGTCTGTTTGGTAAAAACCTGACCAATGATGTGAAGCACGGTAACGATACGCAATTAAGCTTCGGTACCTTTGCTCCTCTGACCAAGGGACGTGAGTACGGCGTAGAGTTTACTTATCACTATTACTAGATTGTTTTTTGAACATGTGTGATGAGTGGTAACACATCAGAGCCAGCCCGTGACGTGCAGAGTGCGTTGCGGGCTTTGTTATTACTAAAAAATAAAAACAGGCAAAACACATGGACAGACAATACGTTTTAACAGGATTGGGCTATGCATTGCTCGGATTACTGCTGGGTATTCACATGGCAGCAACGAAAAACCACGGTCAGTTAGTCACCCACGCACACATTATGTTGCTGGGGTTTGTCGTCAGTATGATTTACGCGATGATGCATAAATTGTGGTTAACCGACGGTAATTCAAAACTTGCCATTGCGCAGTACTGGTTACATCAGGTAAGTACCGCCGTATTGATCATCGGGCTCTATTGTTTGTATGGCGGTATTGCTGGTGATGACGCCCTCGCACCGGTGCTAGGTATCTCGTCGATAGTCGTGTTGATCTCACTGATATTGATGAAAGTGATGTACATTAAAAGCAGCAAAAGCACAGAGTAATAAACAAAAACGGAGCCATCAGGCTCCGTTTTGATATTTACAGCGTTGGGCGTAGTTAAACGCCAATGTAGTCCATGATGCCGTCAGCCGCTTTACGGCCTTCGTCAATCGCGGTAACAACCAGATCACTACCACGAACCATGTCGCCACCGGCGAAGATTTTCGGGTTAGACGTCTGGTAAGCAAACTTACCGTTGGCAGGTGCACGAACTCGGCCTTTTTCATCCAGGATGATACCGAAATCGCCAAACCAAGGCGCTGGGCTAGGTTGGAAACCAAATGCAATAATCACAGCGTCGGCTTCCAGTACAAACTCTGAACCTTCAACCACAACCGGGCTACGACGACCCTGTGCATCCGGCGCGCCCATTTCTGTGCGAACCAGTTTAACACCCGTGGTATTGCCCGCTTCGTCAACGGCGATGTCTAACGGCATGACGTTAAACTCGAACTGAACACCTTCTTCTTTGGCGTTAACCACTTCGCGGCGTGAACCAGGCATGCTGGCTTCGTCACGACGGTAAGCACAGGTTACGCTGGCCGCGTCCTGGCGAATAGAAGTACGTACGCAGTCCATGGTGGTATCACCACCACCGAGTACGACCACTTTCTTGCCTTTCATGTCGATGAAGTCAGCCGCGTCTTTTTCCAGTCCCATTACACGGTTCGTGTTAGAGACCAGGAATGGCAGGGCATCGTATACGCCAGGCGCTGATTCGTGTTCGAATCCGCCTTTCATGTACTTATATGTACCCATACCCAGGAAGACGGCATCGTAGTCGTCCAGTAATTGCTGGAACGCAATGTCTTTACCGATTTCGGTGTTCAGAACAAACTCAACACCCATTTCAGTGAAGATCTCGCGACGCAGTTTAATCACGTCTTTTTCCAGTTTGAACGACGGAATACCGAAGGTCAGCAGGCCGCCGATCTCTTCGTACTTGTCGAACACCACTGGCTTAACACCGTTACGTACCAGGATATCTGCACACGCAAGGCCGGCAGGACCCGCACCTACAATAGCGACTTTTTTGTCTGTCCAGGTCACACCTGACATATCCGGACGCCAGCCCATTTTAAAGGCGGTATCGGTAATGTACTTTTCGATAGACCCGATGGTCACTGCGCCGAACTCATCGTTCAGGGTACATGACCCTTCACACAGACGGTCCTGCGGACATACGCGACCACAGACTTCAGGCAAGCTATTGGTTTTGTGCGACAGCTCGGCCGCTTCCATGATCTTGCCTTCGTTAGCCAGTGCCAGCCACTGTGGAATATAGTTGTGTACCGGACACTTCCACTCACAGTATGGGTTACCGCAGTCCAGGCAGCGGTCGGCCTGGCCTTCCGCTTGCGAAGAGGTAAGTGGATGGTAGATTTCAGCAAATCCGGTTTTACGCTCCACAATGGGCTTTTTAGGCGGATCAATTCTTTCTACATCAACAAACTGATAAACATTCTTAGCCATTATCTTCTCACCTCACTATTGCGCCTGAATGCGCAGTTCTGCGCTGGAACGACTAATATGGCCCAACAGGTTTTTCACATCGCTGGTCTTCGGTTTAACCAGTTTGAACTTCGACAAGGTGCTGGCAAAGTCATGCAGCAGGCTCAACGAGAACTGGCTGCCGGTTTCTTCATAATGCTGGTTGATCAAGCCACGCAGGTGCTCGGCAAGAATAACTTTGTCGTCAATCGACAGCACTTCTACCAGCTCAGGATTAACGCGGCGATCCAGATCACCTTCGTCGTACAGGTAAGCAAAACCACCAGTCATACCTGCGCCGAAGTTCACGCCTACCGGACCCAGCACCGCAACGATACCACCGGTCATGTATTCACAGCCGTTGTCACCAACGCCTTCCACAACCGCAATCGCACCAGAGTTACGAACACCAAAACGCTCACCGGCACGGCCCGCTGCAAACAGCTTGCCGCCAGTCGCACCATACAAACAGGTGTTACCCATGATGGCACTTTCGTGAGTGTTGAATTCCGCGTTACGCGGTGGATGAATTACCAGCTTACCGCCTGTCATACCTTTACCCACGTAATCGTTGGCATCGCCTTCGATATACATGTTCAGGCCGCCGGCATTCCACACACCAAAGCTCTGTCCCGCTGTTCCTTTAAAGGTCACAGTGATAGGCATTTCTTCCATGTCGTGGTTGCCGTAATGTTTGGCAATCTCACCAGACAACAAGGCACCTACAGAACGATCAGTGTTGCGGATTGTGTAGCTCAGGTTAATACCACAGCCCTTAATAACCGCTTCTTTGGCGTCTTTCAGCATTTTCGCGTTCAGTACACCTTTGTCCAGTGGTGCATTGGTGGTTTCTGAACAGAACAGACGCGTGTGTTCACCCGCCACTGGCTTCGCCAGAATAGGGGACAAGTCCAAACGATTCTGTTTTGCAGTAATACCGTCAACCAATGACAACAGCTCAGTGCGGCCGATCAGTTCATCGAACTTACGCACGCCCATGCTGGCCATGATTTCACGCACTTCCTGCGCAACAAACTTAAAGTAGTTCATTACCATTTCTGGCAGACCAATAAAGTGGTCGCTACGCAGTTTTTCGTCCTGAGTTGCAACACCGGTTGCACAGTTGTTCAGGTGACAAATACGCAGGTATTTACAGCCAAGCGCAACCATTGGGCCAGTACCAAAGCCAAAGCTTTCTGCACCCATGATAGCTGCCTTAATTACGTCCAGACCGGTCTTCAATCCGCCGTCGGTTTGTACCCGTACTTTGTGACGCAGGCCGTTTTCGACTAACGCTTGCTGTGTTTCAGACAGACCTAACTCAAACGGACTTCCGGCGTATTTTACTGACGTTAACGGGCTTGCACCTGTTCCACCGTCGTAGCCAGAAACCGTGATAAGGTCGGCATAGGCTTTAGCAACACCAGTTGCGATGGTGCCTACACCGGGCTCAGATACAAGCTTCACTGAAATAAGTGCGGTTGGGTTCACTTGTTTCAGATCGAAGATCAACTGAGCTAAATCTTCAATAGAGTATATGTCGTGGTGCGGCGGTGGCGAGATCAGGGTTACACCCGGCACCGAGAAACGCAGCTGCGCGATATACTTATTGACTTTGTCACCCGGTAACTGACCACCTTCACCAGGCTTCGCACCCTGGGCAACTTTAATCTGAATTACGCTAGCGTTAACCAGGTAATGTGGTGTTACACCGAAACGACCCGATGCCACCTGTTTAATTTTAGAGTTCTTCTCTGTGTTGAAGCGCTTAGGATCTTCGCCACCTTCACCTGAGTTAGACTGGCCGCCTAACCGGTTCATTGCGATGGCCAGAGCTTCGTGCGCCTCCGGGCTTAATGCACCAATTGACATCGCCGCGGTGTCGAAACGTGGGAATAGGTTTTCCGCAGGCTCAACTTCGCTGATATCGATTGGTTGGTTAGCCGGGTTCAGCTTCATCAAATCGCGTAAATGCGACGGTGAACGCTCGTTTACCAGTGTTGCATATTCCTGATAATCTTCGTATTTACCCGTAACAACAGCGGTTTGCAGCGTTTTCACTACATCCGGGTTGTAGGCGTGGTATTCACCATCGTGTACGTATTTCAGCAAACCACCGTGTGAGATTTTCTTACGTTTTAACCAGGCAATGCGTGACAGGTTAATAACGTCTTGTTGGAAATCGTCGAAGTTGGCACCTTCAAGGCGTGAGGTAACACCCTTGAAGCACAGATCCATGACTTCCTGGCTGATACCGATGGCCTCGAACAGTTTCGAGCTACGGTAACTGGCCACGGTGCTGATACCCATTTTGGACATGATCTTGTAAAGGCCTTTGTTGATGCCTTTACGGTAGTTCAGCATGGCTTGCATGGCTGAAACGTCAAGATCGCCTTTTTCACATAGCTGTTCAATGGTCTCATAGGCCAGGAACGGATAAATCGCCGTTGCGCCTAAGCCAATCAACACAGCAAAGTGGTGCGGGTCACGGGCAGATGCCGTTTCTACTACGATGTTCGCGTCACAACGTAATTGGTTGTCAACTAAACGACGGTGAACTGCACCGGTCGCCATGGCAGCAGGAATAGGTAAACGGTTTGGCTTGATGTTGCGATCTGACAGGATCACAAAGGCCGCACGTTTTTGTTTAACCAGGTACTCTACTTCATTACAGATACGCTCGATGGCTTTTTTCAGGCCTTCTTCTGCAGAGTATTGCAGGTCGATGATCTCGGAGTAGTAGTTTTCCGGGTTAAATTCACGCAGCTGTTTAAGGTCGGTATACATTAATACCGGTGATTCAAACAGGACGCGGTCAGCGTAACCACTGGTTTCGCTGAATACGTTTTGCTCGCGACCAACGCAAGTTGCCAGAGACATAACGTGGTTTTCACGCAATGGATCGATTGGCGGGTTGGTTACCTGAGCAAACTGCTGACGGAAATAGTCATACAGGGTACGGTGCTTTGAAGACAGCACGGCCATTGGGGTATCGTCACCCATTGAGCCAACGGCTTCCTGGCCGTCTTTACCCAGTACTTTTATAACCTGATGAATTTCTTCATAGCTGTAGTTGAACAGCTTGTGATAGACCGCCATTGTGTCGTCGTCAAAGACGCGCTGACCAATTAGCGATGCATCCAGTTTTTCGATAGGCGTTAAACGACGGATGTGTTTTTCCAGCCACTCATGGTATGGGTGACGTTCTTTCAGATCATCGTCGATTTCAGTTGAGCGCCAGATTTTACCTGTGTAGGTGTCTACAGCAAGCATTTCACCCGGGCCAACACGGCCTTTTTCCAGTACGTCTTCTGGTTCGTAATCCCAGATACCCACTTCTGAAGCCAGGGTAATAAATCCGTTTTTGGTGACGACGTAACGAGCTGGACGTAAACCGTTACGGTCCAGGTTACAGGCTACGTGACGACCGTTGGTCATTACGATACCCGCAGGACCATCCCAAGGTTCCATGTGCATCGAGTTAAACTCGTAGAATGCACGCAGTTTTGGATCCATGGTGTCGTTGTTCTGATAGGCCGGTGGAACCAGTAAACGCATGGCGCGGAATAAATCCATACCGCCAGCCAGGAACAGTTCCAGCATGTTATCAAGAGATGAGGAGTCAGACCCTTCAGTGTTGACGAATGGGGCTGCTTCTTTCAAATCAGGGATCAGTGGCGTAGCAAATTTACCGGTACGCGCCATGGCCCAGTCACGGTTACCTTTAATCGTATTGATTTCACCGTTGTGCGCCAGGAAGCGGAACGGTTGTGCCAATGGCCATTTAGGTAACGTGTTGGTAGAGAAGCGTTGGTGGAATACGCAGATGGCGCTTTTCAGCTTCTCGTCGGCCAGGTCTTTATAAAAGGCCGGCAGGTCACGAGGCATGACCAGGCCTTTATATATAGTTACCAGACCAGATAAACAGGCAACGTAGAATTCGCTGTCTTGTTCCAGACGTTTTTCAGCACGACGACGCACCATATAAAGGCGGCGTTCAAGGTCGCGCTTACGCCAGCCTGCCGGCGCATTTACGAACACTTGTTCGATTTGCGGCACGCCGGTCAGAGCCAGTTCGCCCAGCACGTCGTGGTTTACCGGCACTTCGCGCCAGCCCACTACGGTCAGAGTCTCTTTTTCCAGCTCTTCGTTTAATACGTCACGCGCTGCTTGCGCTAATGTCTCGTCCTGATTGAGGAAAATCATACCAACTGCGTATTTTTTGCTGAGCTTCCAACCGTGTTGCTCTGCAACGTGTTGGAAAAACGCATCCGGCTTTTGTAATAATAAGCCGCAGCCGTCGCCTGTTTTACCGTCAGCAGCGATACCGCCACGGTGTTGCATGCGATCAAGACCTTCAATAGCAGTTGTTACCAGTGTGTGGCTGGCTTCGCCTGTTGTGTGGGCAATCAAACCGAATCCACAGTTATCCCGTGAATCGTTGGGATTATATAAACTCATCTCTTAACTCCTTCAACCTTTGACTGGGCAAGGTATGCGCTGTGTTTTGTGACCAGAGTCGGCCTCACAGCTGCGTTACAACGCGTTGTTTAGTGACTGAAAATAAAAGAAAAATCAGTCTGCGCTGGGTTTGTCGTTAATTATTATTGTGGATACCAGTCGTGTACCGCATTTTTATGCACTATTGCCTAGCGGGCCGTACAACATACCGGCATTGCCGATTAAAATCAATCGGAATGTGAGCGATAGCACAGCTGAAATCGTATACCATCTTTATTCTTATTAATTTTCAGTAATTTATGCTCAATTGGTGCCAATAAAAAAACGCATATTTTTTTTGAAATGAGGCTGAGTTAGCTGCGAATATGGCCAGTCTAATTAAACTTAAGTTGCATAAATAGTCATCAATGGTGGGTAAATACCCAAATAGCATGATTGCGTTTGAATCTTTATCCTGTTTGCGCGGTAGGCATGGAGTTGGGTAATTTTTGACGCGCGAACGGCAATCAACGATTTATTGACGCTATTTTACCCTGTTTTTAGAAAATTGTAATGTTTTCGTTTTGCCTTCGCTCCCCGGAGTTATTTTCCTGTCCGGCAAGGTCTGATAGGATGGCTGCAAATTATTTCGGTATAGTATTGTTATGCATCAGGAAACGCCCAACGATTCATGGGCCATTCGATTCGCACAGTTTGTGCAGCGCTTTGGCACTATTAAGCTCAGTGTGTTGTTTGTGATTTTGACGTTGGGATTTACCGTAGGTGGGTCATACGTTATTCGACTCAGTCTCGGCAGTGAGGTTGAGCCCGATGACTTTATCAGCGCTGTGATCCTCACCATGTTATCTGCCCCCTGGGTGCTCTACTTCTTTAGTGAGCTGGTAAAACAGCTTGAGAGTTCTCGAACTAATCTGAAAGAAGTCGTGAGCCAGTTAGAGCACCTTCGCGAAGAAGATGTGTTCCTGAACCGCGAGCTGCAAAATAATATCCGTCAGCTGAACCACGAAATTGAGCAGCGTAAGCACGCCCAGGAAGAGCGCGAGACTGTCTTCAAAGAGTTGGAAAAAGAAATCCAGGACAAGTCAGAACAAGAAGCCCAGGCCCGTCATTTATCAACCCTGTTGCGGTCGATTATCGATGCCTCTCCCGACTTAATTTATTATCGCAATGAAGAAGGTCGCTTTGCAGGCTGTAACCGGGTTGCCGAGCAGATGACCGGTAAGACTGAGAAGCAATTGCTGGGATTAACGCCTCACGATGTTTACGAAGAAGATTTAGCCCGTCAGGTGGTGGCCAGTGATCACGAGGTGCTGGAAGCTAACGCCAGTATTACCGAGGAACTCTGGTTACGCTTTGCCGATGGTCGCCGTCGTTACTTTGAAATGCGCAAAGTACCGTTCTTTGATCAAGATGGTAATCGGTTGGGGCTATTGGCGTTTGGGCGTGACATGACCGAGCGTAAGCAGGCTGAAAACGCAGCTGCCAAGGCCAGTAACGACAAGACCCGCTTTATTGCCACCATTAGCCATGAATTAAGAACCCCGCTCAACGGTATTGTTGGCCTTAGCCGTATGTTACGTGACACCGAGCTAACTCAGGAGCAGTGGGGCTGGGTGAGTACGATTTACGCCAGCGCCATTACGCTGGGGAATATCTTCAACGACATTATTGACATGGACAAGCTTGAACGCGACAAGCTGGAGCTGTCACTAAAAACGGTGTCGCTGCGCGACTTTACCGAAGAACTCAGCTCTATTATTCGCTTATTGGCGGCAGACAAGTCGCTGGAGCTGATCACCAATATCAATGACCCGCTACCAAAACTGGTTGAAGTAGACGGCACGCGTCTGCGCCAGATACTGTGGAATATTTTGTTTAACGCGGTGAAGTTTACCCAGAAAGGGCACGTTACCCTGACCGTGTCGGCGTCGCGCCCGGACAATGATGTGTCACTGGTTACCTTCGTTATTGAAGATACGGGTGTGGGGATTCCCGACAGTGAAATAGAAAAGATCTTCGCGATGTACTATCAGGTAGACCACCCTGATCATCAGTCGGCAACGGGTACCGGCATTGGTCTGGCTATTTGTAAGCAGATGGTTGATCTGATGAAAGGCGATATTCGCGTAGAGAGCAAGCAGGGCAGAGGCACACGCTTTACGGTTGAGCTGCCGCTGCAAATCTCCAAACGCCCAATGCAGGTGGAACAGCTTCAGGTTACCGGTCTTAATATCCTTCTTGTTGAGGACATCGAATTAAACGTAATGGTGGCCAAGGCGCTACTTGAAAAACTGGGTCAACACGTCGATGTGGCAATGACGGGTCAGGAAGCTATCGATAAAATTCGTGAGACCACTTACGACCTGATCTTGCTGGATATACAACTGCCGGATATGACGGGCTTTGATGTTGCGGCTACCGTGATTGAAGAAGATCTGGTGATGCAAACGCCCATCGTGGCACTGACCGCAAATGTGATTAAGAAGCGTGAAGAATATCTGCAAAACGGCATGGACGATGTGATTGCCAAGCCGGTGAAGAAGAGTCGTGTCATTGAGGTGCTTAATTTATTGTTTGCTGAGCCTGATGCGGATAATGCGCCTGCCATCGCGGCGGGTGAAAAGCCAAAGGTAGACACAAGTAAACAGCTTACCAATATTCTGGATATGGACCTGTTGCAAATGCTGGTTGATACCATTGGTGAAGACATGGTGCGCGCCAGCGTAAAAGTATTCCACGAGAAAATGCCGGAATACATGGAAATATTGCAATTGAGCCTCAGTGCTGATGAAAAGTCAGAGGTCTGTGCCCAAGCGCATAAAATTAAAGGCGCTGCAGGGTCGGTAGGTTTGGCACGTGTTCAACGCATTGCAAATCAGATCCAACAGGGCGATCACCCGGCGTGGTGGCAGAACGTGCATGACTGGGTAGAGGAACTGCAGATGGCGGTACAACAGGATATGGACACGCTGCACAATTGGTTGAACGAGCAAATGATTGATGACTAATGAACTTTTTAGTTTTCTACTAAACTAAAAATTAAGTCTTTAATCGCAGTACAGAGAATAAAAATGAAAGCATGGATGATACTGGCCTTGTTGCCAACCCTTAGCTGGGCCAAGCAAGGCCCGTTTATGGAAACCGGTGCCGGCATTGAGTACGGTGGATTTGGGGCACAGGTGGGTATGCCTACCCCCATCAAATCACTCGAATTGTATGTGGCGACCGGATTTCTGGATAACCCTTCCAACGAAGAGAACAGTATTGGTGCCGGCGTAGGCGCAAATTACTTTGTGAATCGTCACTTTGCTCTCGGCCTGTACGGCGGTATATTGGAAATCGATTCTTTCACCGATGAAACAGGCTATATTGAGTATGACCGAAAGCTGGGCGGCTCTATTGGCGCGAAAATCTATTTCAGTGGCCAGGGAAAGTCTGGCTTTGTGTTGGGGGCAACTTATAATTATTCGCCAGACGGTGAGAGCTTCCCTTTTATCAGTCTGGCCTATCGCTATTAAGGTTGTTCTGAGATAGCAGGTCCGGTACATACTGACCTGCTTTCATACAATCAACATTCGCTTCGTAGTTCTCTAAGTCAATAAAAACACGATTATGGACTAACTGTTTTGCTTCTTGAAACCAAGGCTTTTCATTGAGCAAGGCTTTGAATTCACCGGATTGCAACGTGCGTTCAAAGCCGGCAGTTAGGCGCTTAGCCAGAGCGGTATTGCCTTTTTTCACGTACAGTATGAAAAACAACGGGTAACGCAACGCGAAATTTGGCGCGATAGTCAGTTGTGGCACGTTAGCGATGGCCATTTCTTCGGTAATTTCGGCAGCACCGCGGGGGTAAAAATCGGCAAGACCACGCTCTACAGCGCGGTAAGCAGAAAATCGGTCCGACGCTAACACCGTAATGCCGTTTCGTTGCATCACCATGAAGTCCCGCCACTTGGAAGACTGCACGGCAACAAATTTTTGTAGTTTGGGTAATGAGTTTACCTGAGTGATGTTGTTGTCATCCTGCCTCACTACCGCAAGTCTGATCCCAAACAACCCTGCGATGGACGGGACGGCAATAGGCGTATAATCCTGGTTACGTTCCCGGGTGCAAGTTGCCCAGGCAATATCCGCAATATCTTCATTCAGGTTTCGCAGTTGGCGCTCTTCTTCTACTGGAATTTTGACGCGAACAACCTTCATCTCGCCAAAGTCTTCCTGTGTTGCTCCAATGGCAAGTTGCAGCTGTTCGTAGAGATAATCGATAATGGTATGAGTAGTGGCAAATGTCGGCGCACGTAATATCTGAGAAGCGTCAACACTGCAACTAAAGCAAAGTGCACAGCACCACAGTGCGAATATCCTTTTGCGCATTGTCAACTTCCTCTGGTGTTAATTAGGAAAGTATAGTGCGAATTTATCGAAGCGTGGAAATTAAACTGTGAAGGTTACTTTGCCGTGCGGACAGATAGCACAACGTTGTAAGAGGAATGCCGGCGAAATGTTATGCCTGAAAGCGTGAATCTGATTGTGCAGCGGTTAACTGTGAATGCAACCACTGCCGGGCGGCGGTTTCATCTTCAAAAAATGCCACATTGTGACCTTCACTGCCATATATCAATTCAAACTGATACTTAGACAGCCGAGGGGCCTGGACATCGTTTAATACCACTGCAGTAGCAACACGCCCAAGCGTTAATTCATGACTGACTTGTTTCTGTAGTTTTTGAATGGCTTCCGGTACGTACACGGCTTCACCGGAAAATAAACCAAGCACTCCCCACGGGCTGCCGTAAAGGGCTTGAACTTGTTGCATAATGCTAGTGTCGGTTAATTGCAGGGATTCACTGTTCCAAGGGCCGCTGCCCGACAGCACAAGTACCCTGCCTTCAACGGCAATACTCAGAGAACCATGCATGCTAAATCGTCGAACCATAGACTCCTTCCCGACGTGATTGTGATATCCATATTGTGGAAGTGTGCATTTAATTTGCAGAAAATACCAGTAAAAGAGGTGACTGACCCATGCCCAAAGATAGCCAGCCACCCTGAGGAAGTGTTGCGTTATAGTTGTGGTGGTGGGATATGTACCCGGCCTTCCATAAGGATGCGTGCTGAGCGACTCATTACTGCCTTGGTGGCCTGCCACTTTCCGTTTACTTGTTGTGCTTGTGCGCCGACTGCCAGTGTGCCGGAAGGATGCCCGAATACCACACTTTCACGGTCGATTCCGCCGGCCGCATCGTTCACCAGTGTGCCGGGGATAGCGGCTGCGGTAGCAATGGCGACAGCTGCCGTACCCATCATGGCATGGTGAAGCTTGCCCATCGACAGCGCTCTTACCAGCACATCGATATCGTCGATGCCAATGGCTTTGCCACTCGAAGAAGTGTAAGGCGCTGGCGGTGCGACAAACGCAATCTTAGGCGTATGCTGACGCCCGGCTGCTTCAGACAAATCGTTGATTAAACCCATTTTAATCGCGCCATGTGCGCGCAGTGATTCAAAGCGGGCCAATGCTTCAGTGTCATTGTTGATCGCATCCTGAAGTTCAGTGCCGGTGTAGCCAATGTCGGCCGCATTTACGAAAATGGTAGGGATACCTGCGTTGATCATGGTTGCTTTGAGCGTACCGAATTCAGGTACCGTTAGCTCATCTACCAGGTTGCCGGTAGGGAACATGTCGCCTTCGCCGTCCGCGGGGTCCATAAACTCAACCTTGACCTCTGCGGCCGGGAATGTGACGCCATCCAGCTCAAAATTACCGGTTTCCTGCACTTCGCCGTTGGTAATCGGTACGTGTACGACGATCTCTTTGCTGATATTAACTTGCCAGACCCGGACGACGGCCACGCCGTTTTGCGGGATTTTGTCGGCGTCGACCAGACCATTATTGATAGCAAACGCGCCTACTGCTGCGGTTAAGTTGCCGCAGTTGCCACTCCAGTCAACAAAAGCCTTGTCGATAGCAACCTGACCGAACAGGTAATCCACATCGAAGCCGTCGCGTTCGCTCTTGCTCAGGATCACTGTTTTACTGGTGCTGGATGTAGCGCCGCCCATGCCATCGGTTTGTTTACCATAGGGATCCGGGCTGCCAATGACGCGCAGCAACACGGCATCTCTGTATGCGCCGGGTTGTTGTGCTTCGGCGGGCAAGTCAGCAAGGTTAAAAAATACTCCTTTGCTGGTGCCACCGCGCATGTATGTGGCCGGGATTTTGATTTGCGGTGCAAATGTCATGATACATTCTCACTGTTGATTGAAAGCGCGGGGGCAGTGCCCCCACCTTGTCTTTCGTCGGGGGCTGTTAGCTGCCCTGGGCTTCCAGGAAGTCCTTAGCGAAGCGTTGCAGTACACCGCCTGCTTCGTAAATAGACACCTCTTCGGCAGTATCCAGACGGCAGGTCACCGGTACTTCAATGCTCTCGCCATTGGTGCGGTTAATCACCAGTGTTAGCGTTGTACCGGGCGTTCTCTCGCCTTTCACGTCGTAGGTTTCGGTGCCATCGAGGCCCAGCGTAATACGGTTTGTTCCGGCCTTAAATTCCAGCGGTAACACACCCATACCAATCAGGTTAGTGCGGTGAATACGCTCGAAACCTTCCGCGACAATCACTTCTACACCGGCCAGACGGACGCCCTTTGCAGCCCAATCACGTGAAGAGCCCTGTCCATAGTCAGCACCGGCTACAATGATGAGCGGTTGTTTGCGTTCCATGTAGGTTTCAATGGCTTCCCACATGCGGGTTACTTTGCCTTCCGGTTCAATACGCGCTAATGAACCTTGCTTCACCTTGCCGTCTTCCTTCACCATTTCATTGAACAGTTTTGGGTTGGCCAGCGTAGCGCGTTGTGCTGTGAGGTGGTCTCCCCGGTGCGTCGCATAGGAGTTAAAGTCTTCTTCCGGCAGTCCCATTTTCGCCAGGTATTCACCGGCAGCACTGCTTGCTAGAATCGCGTTCGACGGCGACAAGTGATCGGTGGTGATATTGTCGGGCAGAATCGCCAGTGGACGCATACCGGTGAGTGTCCGTTCTGCTGCCAAGGCGCCTTCCCAATAAGGCGGACGACGAATATAGGTGCTCATTTCGCGCCATTCGTACAGCGGGTCAATGTGTTCACCGTAATCGACGGATAAATCAAACATCGGCTCATAAACCTGACGGAACTGCTCGGGTTTCACCGAGGCTTTCACAACCGCATCGATTTCTTCATCGGTTGGCCAGATGTCTTTGAGCGTGACCGGGTTACCGTCCTGATCAAAGCCTAGTGGATCTTTTTCGATATCAACGCGCACAGTGCCGGCAATGGCGTAAGCAACAACCAGTGGCGGTGACGCCAGGAACGCTTGCTTGGCATACGGGTGGATACGGCCGTCGAAGTTACGGTTACCTGACAGCACGGCAGTGGCGTACAAGTCGCGGTCGATGATTTCTTGCTGGATACGCGGGTCCAAAGCACCACTCATGCCGTTACAGGTAGTACAGGCAAAAGCGACCACACCGAAACCAAGCTGTTCTAAATCTGGCAGTAAACCGGACTCTTCGAGGTACATTTTTACCACTTTGGAACCGGGAGCCAGTGACGATTTAACCCAGGGCTGGCGAACCAGACCTTTGGCATTGGCGTTACGAGCCAGCAAACCGGCCGCAATGACATTGCGCGGGTTACTGGTATTGGTACAGCTGGTGATGGCGGCAATGATCACCGCACCGTCCGGCATTAAACCGTCCTGCTTATCAAATTTTCCGGCAATACCGCGTGCAGCCAGGTCGCTGGTGGGCAAGCGGGCGTGCGGGTTAGACGGACCTGCCATATTACGGGTTACTGAAGACAAATCGAAGGTCAGTACACGCTCGTATTCTGCACCTGTTAAGGTGTCGGCCCACAGACCCGCTTGTTTAGCGTAGGTTTCTACCAGTTTAACTTGTTCTGCATCGCGGCCCGTTAACGTCAGGTAGTCCAGGGTTTGCTGGTCAATGTAGAACATCGCCGCCGTTGCGCCGTATTCTGGTGTCATGTTGGAAATGGTTGCACGATCACCTAACGTCAGGTGCGCTGCACCTTCACCGTAGAATTCCAGGTAAGCCGAGACAACGCGTTCTTTTCGTAAGAATTCGGTAAGTGCCAACACGATGTCTGTAGCGGTAATACCGGGTTGGGGTTTACCGGTTAACTCAACACCTACGATGTCTGGCAGGCGCATGTATGACGCGCGGCCTAGCATTACGCTTTCAGCTTCAAGACCGCCTACACCCACGGCAATAACGCCCAGGGCATCAACATGAGGGGTATGGCTGTCGGTGCCTACCAGTGTATCCGGGAAGGCCACGCCGTCTTTGGCGTGTACCACCGGTGACATTTTTTCCAGGTTGATTTGGTGCATAATGCCGTTGCCTGGTGGTATTACGTCAACGTTTTTAAACGCCGTTTTGGTCCAGTTAATAAAGTGGAAGCGGTCATCGTTACGACGGTCTTCAATGGCGCGGTTCTTTTCAAAAGCCTCTGGTTCGAAGCCAGCGTGCTCAACGGCCAGTGAGTGGTCCACGATTAACTGTGTCGGGACGACCGGGTTGACCTTGGACGGGTCACCACCTTGCTGGGCAATAGCGTCACGTAAACCGGCCAAGTCTACCAGCGCGGTCTGGCCCAGAATGTCATGACACACCACCCGGGCAGGAAACCACGGGAAGTCCAGATCGCGTTTGCGATCGATAAGCTGGATCAGTGAGTCCCGCAGTGTTTCAGGCGGGCAGCGGCGAACTAAGTTTTCGGCGTGAACGCGAGAGGTGTAGGGCAGGGTATCAAAGGCGCCGGGTTTGATGGCGTCAACCGCTTCCCTGGCGTCGAAAAAATCTAAAGTTGTGCCTGTCAGGTTCTTTCTGTATTGGGTATTCATGAGGGTTCCACACGGTCTGGGAAGGACCGCTTCGACGGTATGAAGCGGCCATTCTGTGTTATTAACGCTTACGCGCGCTCAGCAATGGGCGTTACTGCGCGCAGATCTTCACCGGTATATTCTGCAGATGGGCGAATAATACGGTTGTCAGCGCGTTGTTCCATCACGTGAGCGGCCCAGCCAGTCAGTCGTGACATCACGAAAATAGGCGTGAACAGTTTGGTTGGGATGCCCATGAAATGGTAAGCCGATGCATGGAAAAAGTCGGCGTTACAGAACAGTTTCTTCTCGCGCCACATAACTTCTTCACAGCGGACAGAAACCGGGTAAAGCACCTCGTCGCCCACGTCTTTTGCCAGTTTCTCAGACCAGCCCTTGATGATTTCGTTACGCGGATCGGATTCGGAGTAAATGGCGTGGCCAAAGCCCATGATTTTCTCTTTGCGCGCCAGTTTGCCCATCATTTCTTCTTCAGCGTGATCAGCCGAGGTAAAGCCTTCGATCATTTCCATGGCAGCTTCGTTGGCACCACCGTGAAGCGGGCCGCGCAGAGAGCCAATCGCACCAGTAATGCACGAGTGCATATCTGAAAGCGTTGAGGCGCAGACGCGCGCAGTGAACGTAGAGGCATTAAACTCGTGCTCTGCGTACAGAATTAACGACACGTGCATAACCTGCTCGTGCAATTCATTGGGTTTTTCACCGTGCAATAAGTGCAGGAAGTGCGCACCAATGGAATCGTCGTCAGTTTCAACGTCTACTTTTACGCCGTCGTGAGAGAAGCGATACCAGTAGCAAATGATACTTGGGAAACAAGCCAGCATGCGGTCGGTAACAGCGTCTTGCTCGCTGAAGTCATTTTCCATTTCCAGGTTGCCCAGCATAGAGCAACCAGTGCGCAGTACGTCCATTGGGTGAGCGTCAGCCGGAATGCGTTCAAGTACATCTTTCAGAGCTTGTGGCAAACCACGCATACCTTTCAGCTTGGCTTTGTATGCATCGAGTTCCTGTTGGTTAGGCAGCTTGCCTTTTAAAATGAGATAGGCAACTTCTTCGAACTGGCAGTTGTTTGCAAGGTCTTTAACATCGTAACCACGATAGGTCAGGCCTGAGCCTGAAACACCTACGGTTGAAAGGGCGGTCTTACCTGCAACCTGGCCGCGTAAACCTGCGCCACTTAGAGCTTTAGCCATTGTTTATCTCCTCGTTAATTTTTTTGTAGGGTACAGCGTGTCAGCCAGCAGGCGGATTGTGTTCAATCCTTGTTGGGCAATGCTGGCTGGCATAATTATTTGTTTTTACCTTCGGCGAACAAGGCATCGAGCTTTTGTTCGTAATCGTGGTAGCCAAGGTAATCATAGAGTTCCATGCGTGTTTGCATCATGTCGACAACCGCTTTCTGGTCACCGTCATTCAGGATAGTCTGGTATACCATTTCTGCCGCTTTGTTCATGGCACGGAATGCACTCAGTGGGTATAGCACCATCGCAGCTCCCCATTCACCGAGCTGCTCTTTGTTCCACAGCTCGGTCTGACCAAACTCGGTAATGTTGGCAAGAATCGGCACATCCAACGCGTCTGCAAAAGCGCGGTAGTGTTCTTCGGTTTTCACTGCTTCGGCGAAAATACCGTCTGCGCCTGCGGCTACATAGGCTTTGGCGCGCTCGATGGCTTTTTCCAGCCCTTCCTGTGCAAACGCGTCGGTGCGGGCCATGATGAAGAAGTCAGGATCGGTGCGTGCATCGACGGCCGCTTTGATGCGATCGACCATCTCTTCAGTCGAGACGATTTCTTTATTGGGGCGGTGGCCACAACGCTTCTGGGCAACCTGGTCCTCCATGTGCACGGCCGCAGCGCCGGCCTTTTCCATATCTTTAATAGTTTTGGCGATGTTAAATGCGCCGCCCCAGCCGGTGTCAATATCCACCAATAATGGCAAGTCACAGGCAGAGGTTATGCGCTGTACGTCGGCAATCACGTCGTTCAGTGACGTCATGCCTAAATCCGGTAGTCCGTAGGACGCGTTGGCAACGCCGCCACCCGAGAGGTAAATGGCCTGATGCCCAATGCGTTTTGCCATCATGGCACTGTAGGCGTTGATGGTACCTACGATTTGCAATGGCTTGTTGTCGGCCAGTGCTTGTCGAAATTTTTTGCCTGCGCTCATCTATCGTTCTCCGGAATTTAGGATTGAAGCAACTTGCGTTCAATGTTGTTTTTTGAATACAAAATGTGGCGGCGCATCAGCATTTCTGCCAATTCTTCATCGCGATTGGCGATGGCCTGCACAACATGTTTGTGTTCGTCGAAGGCCGTGGTAACCCGTGGGCCTGCCATACCTAACTGCACCCGATACATGCGGATCAGGTGGTAAATACCGTTTACCAGTACTTCAATAAGGTGCTGATTTTTGCTGCCAAGAATAATGCGATAGTGGAAATCCAGATCGCCGGCTTCCTGGTAGTAGCTGTTGCCGTCTTTGACGGTTTGAAAATGGTTGTCTAACAGAGCGGTGAGGTCGGCAATTTCTTCGTCTGACATATTTTTTGCGGCAAGTCTGGCGGCCATGCCTTCCAGCGCTTCGCGAACCTGATATAGCTGAATCAGCCCATCTGGTGTCAGTGAGACCACCCGAGCTCCCACGTTCGCACGTCGCTCGACGAGGTGGCAGGCTTCAAGACGGTTAATGGCTTCGCGGATAACAGCCCGACTTACCTGATATTTTGTCGACAGTTCAGTTTCACTGAGTTTACTGCCGGCAGGAATGTCTCCCTCTACGATATCGCTTCGAAGCTGGAAAAAGGTCTTATCGGCGTTGGTTACCGCTTGTTCTGTTATCACCGCAATACTCACAAAATCACTCTGCTAATACGAGGAATGTCGACAATATAGTCAAGTTGTAACGTTAGGTCAACCTGGATTGGCTTGGATTGTCGACAAAATGAATGTTGTTGTTTGCACCAAATACGTTTGCTGAGAACGGAATACAGGCTGAAAAGCAAGCGTGTCGGGTGCTTAGGGAGTATAACTAACAGAATGAGGCGTAACCGGTGGTACCACCAAAGTATTAGGCAGTGTCTACAACAGACACTGCCAGGTGAGAGGTAACAGCAAGATCAGAATTCGTTGCTTAGTATGGTTTGAACCAACGCATTCTGTTCGTTCTCGCATTCCTCTGTCACGCCGCAATTTACGAAAACGGTAATTGAGGTGTCATTGTGAGGGATATACAGGTTGGTAGTGGCGTATCCCGGCTCGTCGCCACCATGGTGGTAAACGGGGTAGCCGTTGATGATGTCTTTCATCATGCCCATACCGTAATAGACATCGTCACCGATGTCAGTCAGGTTGTCGTCGCCAATCATTAATTCGCGAATCGAGGAAGATACAATCGTGTCATCCGTTGCTACAGCGCGCAGCAATAAGGTCATGTCTTCCACCGTCGACACCAGAGGCGCATCGGCTACGCCAATATTCTCGTAGGCTACTTTGGTGTTTAGCACTTCGCCGTTGAGATTAAAGTACCCTGAAATAATAGTACCGAGCGCTTTCTCGACGCCATTGTAGTAGCTGTTGTTCATGCCAAGGGGAATGAGCACGCGGTTTCTTAAAGCGCCAGCGTGGTGTTCACCCAGTACGCTGTCCAGAATCAGGCCGGTTAGCAAATAGCCACTGTTAGAATAGTTAAAACCGGTGCCCGGGGCGAAGTCGCCTGCCTTGTCGATGGAAAATGCCAGTGCGTAAGCGTCGGTCTTCAGTGTACCAGGGTCTGACATAATAGCCTTAAACCAGGCTTCAGCGGTATCTGGCGCAAGGTAATCATGCACGCCCGCGGTATGTGTGAGTAATTGGCGTAGTGTGATGTCGGTGCCATATTCAATGCGCTCAACTAATTCATTGGCTAACCAGGTATCCAGAGTGTCATCGATATCCAGTAAGCCGTCTTCGTACAGCATAAGTGCAAGTAAGGCCGTGGCTTTCTTTCCGGCACTGCCCACAGGCATTTGCGCGTCGACCTGCATTGGTGATTGCGAGGCAATGTCACTTAGACCTGCTGCAAGCAGCACCGTTTTTTCCGGACTGTCGATATGCAGAACAATGCCAGGCATAACATCGGAAACCGAATCATTCAGCAGCGCCTGGTAATCCAGCGGCGCGGGTTGAGGTGGAGGGATGTTAGTTTGTTGTTTAGACGAGCCTCCCCCACAAGCGCTCAGGCCGAGCAGACAAACTGAAGTAACGGCAAGGTTTGTGATAGTGCGATACATGGTGCGATCCTTTTCGTGGCAATGCCATCGCGCATTGCATATGAGTAATAAGTGCTGACAACACGAACAGGATATGAAGCGCAGGGTAAAACAAAGGTGAAAAAGCGTGGACGATGCGATTGGTATAAGTGCGGCATTTAGCGGGACTTGCTAATAAAAAAGCCTGCGCGTTGCAGGCTTTCGGATATGAGTGAATAAGCAGTGTCAGTTAATGGGCTTACTGATAAATCTCGAATGCTCTAATAACCCTGGCCACACCGTCTACATGGCGGGCAATTTCCACCGCGGCCGTGGCTTCCTGGTTAGTGACCAGGCCCATTAAAAACACTTCCGAGTCTTCAACAATAATGCTGATCTGAGAAGTGGGAACTTTGTCTGACGCCAGTATCTTGGTGCGGATTTTGGTGGCTAACCAGCGATCGTACAACACGGTTGAGCCTGCGATTGGCTCGCCCACCCGGGCCTGGTTGTGGATCTTCTGGATATAGCGAATGCTCTTAACCAGAGATTCAGCTTCCGCAATGGCCTGTTGATCAGGCGCCTGACCGGTTATGAGTGCAACGCGATTGTACACCGTTACCTCGATATTGGCGTTTTCACGCAGGTTGTCGCTTTCGCTGATCAATTTTGAGGCTTTGCTTTCGGCATTCATGTCATCCAGCTGGGTACCCGCTGTGCGGCGGTCTACCGAAACGGATACCGCCGTTGCACTTACGGCACCTACAGCGACAACTGCACAGCCGTTCAACTGACCAAGCAGTAACACCGAACCAAACGCCAAAAGTAAGCGTTTGGCTTGTTGCTTATTACATATCGTCGAAATCATGGGCTGGGAATAAACTGTCGTCAATACACTCGCATAAACAGTGAATCGCCAGAAGGTGCACTTCCTGTATGCGCGCGGTTCGGTTAGAAGGGACGCGAATTTCCACGTCGTGTTCACTCAAAAAGCCGGCCATTTCTCCGCCGTCTTTGCCGGTTAATGCCACGATTGTCATATCCCGGGACAGGGCCGCTTCCATCGCGTTAATGACATTTCGCGAGTTTCCGCTGGTGGATATGGCTAACAAAATGTCACCGGGCTGACCCAACGCCCTGACTTGTTTTGAGAAAACCTCGTCATAGCTGTAATCATTTGAGATAGAAGTCAGTGTTGACGTATCGGTTGAAAGTGCAATAGCCGGCAAGCTTGGGCGATCTCGCTCAAAGCGGTTAAGCATTTCGGAAGAGAAGTGCTGTGCATCACCCGCCGACCCGCCATT
>CEUK01043352.1_pt1 | contig 23593 bp, 18 predicted proteins | sample 356451 | NCBI WGS metagenome assembly CEUK01 (sample SAMEA2622843, study PRJEB7988) | marine metagenome | isolation source: saline water (ENVO:00002010), including
TGATAAAACAGAAGAATTCAATAATAAACTGTCAAATACACTGAAAAACAATGAATCAGTAGGTAAATTCATCCATTCTTCTGTGAAAGAAGGCATCATCGTTCCTGTTACTAAATAATCCACTACACTGATAATCTACAAGACTATCTGAGCAATGAGTAAGAAGAACTATCGTCGCGATTCTGATAACCCACGGCAACAGTTTGAAGATGAGTTTGAAGACTTCGGGTATGAAGTAAAAAATATCCGTAGACAGTCCAAGAAGAAGGTAACAAAGTTTAAGCGTGAGCAGGACCACTACGAGGACAGTTTCTGAAGTGTACACTATCTGCTGACAGGGCACCGAAATGGTGTATTATAAGGAAGTCGTCAGGAGTTCACATGACAGTTCAAGTCGTCAAGCACTCATACTATAAGATTGAGATTGACACTGTTGATGCACCCCAACACCCCATCATTTATTTTCGTAAGTGTGGCAAGTGCAGCACTGCTAAGGGTGCAGATCGTCAACACAATCGCATCGTGAATGAGACTGTGGAGGCATGGCGTCCCTTCTCGCAGCAGATCCGTCGTTACACTGTGTCACGTGTACCATCGGACGTTGTAGTCAAAGGGGACATCAGGGACACCTGACGAACTGGCACTGAGGTCTTGACCTAGTGCCCCATCTGCTCTATATTGATTCTGTTGACCACCACACCAACCATGACCACTACAGTCGTTGCCTGCCCCATCGCTTCTACCGTCGCTGACGTTGAGGGTTACATTGATGCTCTTGATCGTGCTCTTGACTGCCCCTTCATCCAAGATGATGAGTGCTTCAACGAACTTTCCACCCTGCGTGACCTGCTGACTGCTTCTAAGATGATCGCCAACCGCTGATCTTAGACTGCACCACTGTTCACCTTTATTATCATCACCATGCGTAAGATTGAGAAACTGATGAACGCCGCCATCAAGGCAGGCAAGAACTGGACTAACGCTAACACTAGCGTGAGCACTGATGACACTGGTCTCTCTACTGTGTACCTGCATGGTAACAAGATCGCTGAGGTAGGTGATGATTTCGTTCGCGTCTTTGATGGTGGTTGGAGGACCAACACCACCAAATCTCGCCTGAATGCTATCATTAACGAGTTCTGCTGTGCCTACACTGATGGCATCTATCAGCACAAGTTTGAGTGGTTCATCACTGACAACAAGTGCGTCAAGCAGTTCGTCAACGGTTACACTTTCGCTGAATTTGCATAAACTCGGAAACCCAAGTTTCTCAACTTTTGAGATTCTTGGGTTTTTCATTTTTTTGTAAAACTTAAGTTTAACATCAATGCAGTTAATCCCTAGTTCAACGAATGATGAACTATTCATTTGGTCACTGTGGGTGTATAGTAAAAAACTGTTTAGATCTATTAGTGATTCTTGACAAATAGTGTTACCTCTAGTATAACTATAGTAACACTACAGTAGGAGTTACTATGACTGCAGAAGAATGGTTACAAGAACTGCAAGAACAGTTGTTGGAAGAAACTGCTGCTGGAGTTGTTGATACAAACTACTACGATGATGGTTCAATCGTAGCAGTTGAGATTGACTACACAACTCAGAGTTGACCAGTTTAACAAGTGGCACAACATTACTTGATTCTCAGGGTCATCTCTGTAATACTACCATTGTTGACACAAACACGACCTATGTGGGATGAACTCAATGACATGCCTGGCGAAATCTTTGACGTGCCAGACATTGAAACTGTTCTCGTGGAAGATGAGAACGGAGAACTAGGAGTTGACCTCACCGACATCAACAACTGACCATGACAGTTACTAACACAATGCAAGACAATGTTATTGACCGTGATGAACTCCAAGCGAGTCTAATCAATACGGTGATTGATGGCATGGACTTCAAAACTATGTGGTCAGTTCTTTACGACTACATGGATGCAAGTTACGACAAGTACACTGTCAATGAGTTGATAGAAGAAGTGCAAGAATACTATCCAGAACTGTTGGAGGACTGAGTAACAACAATGATGTACCAAGTCACTGACATTGAGTTTGATTTTGTTGACAGTGAGGGTGAACTTCCCAACGACATTCAGGCAGAGATTGTTGATGATGTCCTGGGCATAGTATGGGAGGCGGATGATGATGAAGATCTCGTAGAAGAGGTTACAGCAGCGACAGGATTCTGCGTTAAAAGTATTGATTACCGTCACGTCCTTAAGTAACATGAACCAACTGGAAATGCTGACCCAACGTGAACAACTTATGTGGGACATTGATGGCATTGTTGATGAGTTTGCCTGCAACAATAACATCAGCGAAGATGACATGGAAGACCTAATTCGTGTCCTATGTGATGCTGTCTGCAAGAATTTCTCTGCTAAGTGATACAAACTGGTCAGCCGCCGCAACCAGTTGGCAAGGTGGCACAGGGTGACCCCCATACCTGCCGACCCTGTGCCTATAATGTCTGTAGTTCAAACAAACACATGATCACAGGACAGTACGTCGTCGGTTGCCCCAAACTCCAAGAGCGGGAGACCGTGATGGGTTTACATGAGGCAGCAGACGTTTGCTATTCCATGCATGAGGAGTCGGGTTCATACGCTTGGGTAGAGGACTGGTTGGGTCACACCGTGATGGAGTATGGCGACCCTGTGGAGGGCATTGCTGAATTGGTGTTCAGTTGACCTAGTGTCACACACGGGGTAGCAACCGCTGCCCCATGCCCTATACTAGTATCAGCGACACAAACACATGACCGCAACCTTCACCGTGCCCCAAGAGAACACCTACAACGGTTGGACCAACTATGAGACCTGGAACGCTGCCCTGTGGATGGGCAACGATGAGTTCTTGTACAACACCGCTCGGGCGTGCGTCAAGTTCTGCAGCGAGGATGACCAACCATACACCAAGTTCATCCGATGCATGATGAACGGTGGAATGGAGATGACGGGCGACGACGTGCGTTGGGATGATGCGAGCATAGACCACGATGAGATGAATGAGATGATGGAGGACCTGTGATCCTCCCCCGTGCTACAATTCTCACAACGACTCTCACTCATGTTCAACATCTCCTGCGTCTCCCCCAGCGTCTCGCGATCGGTCTGGACTCTCAAGGTCAACCCGTTCACAGGGACATGCCGAGTGCGTTGGTTCAAAACCCCATCGGCAGAGTACACGTTCAAAACCCGCAAGCGTGACATCCTAGCATTGATGATCGCAGGGGACAGGTCCTTGGGACAGTGGGTAAACTGTCACCAGTTCGGTTGAATGGCAGTGCCCTGTGCTTATACTGTACACATGACAAACGAACTTCCCACCATGTTTCAAGACCGTTACGAGATCCGCGATGGGTTCATCATTAAGAAGGGCGAGACCGATCCCGCCATCTTCTCTGCCATGGAGAGCATCAAAGCAGAGATGCTGCGAGAAGCAGCATACCGCAAGGACGTGCGTGAGGGTCGCATCCCTGCCCCCAGTGGACAGTGGGGAGTCTGGAACATCAGCGACCGCGACTGATCGCCTGACCCCTTACAATACACACAAGACACACGACGGACCATGTGGATTGACGAGACCTCCGCCCCTCTCCATGCCGAGGAATGCCGCCCAACAAAACAGGACGGGTCAAAGCACCATGAACCAGGCATCATCTATTTCATGCTGTGCAAGTCAGACCACATCACCCGTGGGTATCTGGCAGGCGAGCATGATTGGGTCAGCGTCAAAGTTGGACTGGCAACGGGTGGCGAGAAGAATGCCTTCGCTACCCTGTCGGGTCATCGCACCAGCAACCCAGGCGACACGTACAACCACAACATGATCCCCGTCACCGATTGCGGTGCTGCAGAGACCGTGCTCCATGGTATGCTGTGGGCTGAGGGATATGGCACACTGGCAGCATACAACCGCAACGTGCCAACCGAGTGGCGTGATGCCTACCACAACCAAGAGGGAGGCGGCGAGTGGTTCGTCATCCCCATGACTGAACTCAAGCGCATCGTGGCAATGTGGGAGGAGGCATTTCCCCACATGATCAACCACGTCATCCCCACACGCTTCGGGACCAATGATGGGTGGATCGGTGAGAGCAAGTCTCGCACCTTGCGCCATGAGGTGCAGGAGGATGGCACAGTTCAGCAGGTCATCCGATCCAAGGCAGGTCGTCCCACCGAACCCAACGCCCTGCGCTTCGCTTGGCAGTATCGCGCCTGCACTGGGCACGCTCCCGAGGGAGACTGCTACCGCAGGTTCTGACAGTATACCACAGTCTGGACAGTGGTTTGGGGTTGCCCCCGCCCCGATCGGGTCGCCAAGCGGTTTCAAAAAACCCAAACTACCCTAACCTACAAAAGTATCCAGACGACCGATAAATATATTTTGAAAATGGTTTTTTTAAAACCTTGAAATCCAAAAAAATTTCCCAGCAAAAATTATGTCTGAAAACCTCGTTATTACTGAAGAGACTGTCATTGGTGATTTGAATAACCCTTTGAAGAAGGACCCCCAGTTCGTGCTCGCAGTGCATGAGCAACAGATCAATAAGATGGCAGATGTAATCCAAGAGATTGCCGAGCGCCTCGTAAGTCTTGAAGCAAAACTGATTGAAGTAGAAAACCTCATGAGGTTCCCTGACGGCGAGCATCCCCTTGATAAGTATCCTGAAGTATCTGGGAGACTGAACGTTGGATCCTAGAAATTACTACGAAGAGATACTGAATAACTTTGACGCCTTCTGCGACCAGTTTGAGGGAGCAGCAGCAAAAAGATTTGCAGGACTAGACAATGACTCAAGACAACCAATTGACAATGCAACAGTTCAACGAGCAACTCCAAGAGCTGCTAAAGAAGTTGACGACGGTGGAGAAGAGGGTATCCAACTTAGAGAACCCCCAATTGATGTACAAGCCGCCCCAGTCCCAGAACTACCAGACATTATCGGAGACGCTTGACGATCTACATACAGAGGTAAGGATTCTGAAAGGACTAAGAGATGCCGAATGTAGCGAGGGAGGGTGATACAGTAAACACTGGACATGGTTGTGATACCGTCGTAGAGATCCTGGAAGGGGACTCTACAGTGCTCGTGGAGGGGAAACCCGTAGCAGTGCAGTCCAGTCCCTTAGAACCCCACACAATCACGAATCCAGCGGTTCCACCAATACCACCCTGCATTGATCACCCAGGACAGATTGTCAATGCAGGATCTGGTACAGTTATTGTAGGTGGTAAAGGTATTGCCAGGGTGGGCGACAGTGCAGATCTTGGCAGCATTGCTACAGGATCTAGTACAGTCATTGCAGGATAATCAATCCTGTGTTATAGTAATTAAGTAATTCATTCAAGATTATGGCACGAAGCAAAGTTGGACTTTCTGGCGGACTTATGATTGAGTCCAAACCCAAGAAGACTCGTCAAGGATCGGGGCAGCATACAAAATACGCTGCCACTTCTCGGAATGGTAAGAAGAAGCGTTATCGCGGACAAGGTAGGTGATGACCGTAGCGCCGAAACTCCGAGGGATATAAATGAATTTAATATGTAACATACCTGCACAGAAGGTATGGGTAAGAAAAGAATATCTCCGCGATCATCAAGATGGGCACGGAGAGTTTGTAGAAGGTATTTGGGTATCTGCTAAAAGTATACCTGGACGTGCTTTTTACTTTGAGACGTACTTGCCTGAATACGGAGCAATGTATGATAAGTTACCCATTAGTGCGTTTGTACGATCCCCCAAAACCCCAGTCATAGACATGGATTTGGCGAATCTACAATTCTGGAATTGCATGGACTATGGAGTCATGGCAATCAACAAAGGATTCATTGCTCAGATGGAAGTAGAGATCTTTACTCGTGACCATGGGTTACAGAAAGGGAAATACTTGTTTACACTAGACAATTACCATGCAAATCCTGATGTGATAGATAATAATGTGAGCGAAACTCCACAGGAGCATAAGTCGCATAATTGCATTGCATTGAACAATGGTCAATACGCTTTGTATCCTAATAATAGGATGCGACTGTATGACCTCTCCTTGACTCCAGAACAACCTACATTCCCTGACTTTAAAGTATCTACCATAGAATACGAAGTTGAGGGTGGAACCGACTGGGGACGCCTTGGAGACACTGATGATTATTTTTGGGAAACTAATGCTGAACGAAAACTACGGACGGAGAACTCAGATGGGTAATTCACGAGTTGATAAAAGTCAACAATTCGTTGATGAGGGCATGACTCTCATTACGGAAACTGATAGTGACAAGTATCTGAATATGGCGGCAAAGCGCAACCGTAACAAGAAAAAAGAAGAACTGTACCCAATGCCTGAAGAATGAACAATAGAATGGTTGAAGTATCTAAACTTGACTTGTACCCCACTAGACTTATGGGGTTTAGATACAATCAATATAAAAAAATGAATATGAAGATTGTCAAATATCTTCTTAAAAAACGAGATGAAGAACCTGACAATAAACCTTATTCAATTGGTGGTGATGGATGGCATTCTAATTACAACTTAACTGACTTAGACTATGATTGGTCTAGGGAGTTAAAAGAAATGATTCTTCAGGTAGTTGCCGATTACTCTCATGAACCGTGTGAAATTTTGCCTAATTTTAAATTAGAAACTTGGGCAATGATTATTCCTTCTGGGGCGTACTCTAATTTACATAGTCATCCTGGTTGGTACATGAGCGGTGTGTATTATGTTAAAGTTCCTGAAGAACTAGAAAAGACTGCTCTGGAGAGTGGACATGGAAGTATTTCATTCCCTGATACTAGAGCAGGTGCTTGCGGAACGATGCATGAAGCAGCTACTTTCAAAGTTGCTCCTAGAGAAGGTGAAGGTGCTGTATTCCCAAGTTGGATGCCTCACTACGTTACTCCGTATCAAGGAAGTCCTAATGATTTACGCATAAGTATTTCGTGGAATATCATCTTTGATAGTAGGATGAACGGTGGAGACGTTATAGCTGGGGAAAAGACACTAAATAACTAGTGACTCCGTATACTCTTAATGGCAACGTCTAATCTCTCGTTTAGAGATGTCAATATTACCTTTAAGAAGCATCCTGTTACTGACGACGTAGTTGTTAGTAAGGACAATGCTGCTATTAAGCAAGCTATTGTCAATTTGATTCTCACCAATAAAGGTGAGCGTTTATTTAATCCAGATTACGGTTCAGACATTAGATCCTACTTGTTTGAACCGTTGGATTATGCAATTGCTGGTATCATTAAAAAGAACATGCAATTGTCCCTAGCAAAGTATGAACCTAGAATTAGAGTAACATCTATTGCATGTGTACCTAATTTTGAAGACAATGGGTTAGACGTTGAATTAACTTATGAAATAAGAGGAACCGATGTCCCCCCTGTTCAAATAGAGTTCTTCCTGTCTAGGACGAGATAATGCCATATACCCAATTAAACAATCTAGACTTCTCTGAAATCAAGACTGCTCTCAAAGAATATATGAGAGCACAGTCAGATTTCACTGACTATGACTTTGAAGCATCTGCCTTAAGTCAGTTGTTGGATGTATTGGCGTATAACACCTACTACACGGCGTTCAACGCTAACATGGTAGTCAATGAGATGTTCCTTGACTCTGCTACCCTCAGAGACAATGTAGTAGCGTTAGCGAAGCAATTAGGGTACACTCCTAGGTCAATAACATCCCCTAGAACAGACATTGGATTTAAAGTTAACTTTCCAGTTACAGCACCTGCTTCGGTAGAATTAAAAAGAGGAACAGGATTTGTAACAAATTACGACGGAACACTTTATCGTTATGTTTCATTAAAGTCTGTCAAAGCTCCTGTTGTTAACGGTGTAGCAACTTTTTCTGATGTTGCGTTACACGAAGGATCTTATGTCGTAAGTAACTATACTTTTGATGGAACATTAAAAGATCAAAAATTTAAGATTCAGAATTCATCGGCAGATTTGTCTTCTCTAATTGTTAGAGTTTACGAGTCTGCCAATTCTAGTGTATATGATGAATATACAAGATCTGATAATCTTCTTTCAGTAGGAGCAGATGATAAAGTATTCTTCATCAGTGAAGTGGACGATGAGCAATATGAATTGTTCTTCGGTGATGGAGTTTTAGGTAAGAAGTTATCTGATGGTAATGTAATTGAAGTAAGTTATATCCTTACTAAAGGTCCACTGTCTAATGGCGCTAAATCATTCACCTTTAGTGGTGTATTGTTAGACGAGAATCAATTAAAGGTAACTGTACCATTTTCTGTAAATACTATTACAGTTGATTCTCCTTCACAAGGTGGATCTGAAATTGAAAGTATTGATACAATTAAATATAATGCACCTAAGTCATATGGTGCTCAGAATAGAGCAGTAACATCAAATGACTATGCTGCTATCGTAAGAAACTTATATCCTGCAATTGCAGATATTATTGTATTTGGTGGGGAAGATCAAGTTCCTCCTGAGTATGGTAAAGTATTTCTTGCAGTAAAACCATCTCAGGCAAATGCACTGTCTTCAGCAACTAAAAAAGATTTAACTGACAGATTAAAGCAATATACTGTTGCTTCAGTAAAACCTGTATTTGTAGATCCATCTCTTTTGTTTATTGAGATTGATAGTAAAATTTATTTTGATGGTTCTAAGACAAATATGTTGCCTGCAGAGGTTGCAGCAAAAGTTTCAACAGGAGTTAGTGAATACCTTGAGACTTCAGGTACTGAAAAGTTTAATGGTAAATTTAGATACAGTAAATTCATTGGTGTAATTGATGGTTCTGATCGTGCTGTCAATTCAAATATTACCGAAGTTACTCTAAGAAAAGATTTTTACGCTCAGATTAACGCATCTGCTTATTACGAGATTTGTTATCAGAATGAGTTCTTGAAAGATTGTGATGGTCCTGTAGTAACATCTACTGGTATGACTGTTTTTGAACATCCAAACCACACCTCCTATCTGGAAGATAGGGATGGCAAAATCGTCCTATATAGACTAGATTCGCTAACTGGAGATAAAATTCTCCTGAACGATTCTGTTGGAGATATTGATTATAAACACGGTGAAATTAAATTATACGACTTCACAATTTTGAAAGGAACATTTTCAGACAATCGTATTGAACTGAGAGTAAAACCTGCTAGTAATGATGTTGAGGTTAAGCGTGAAGTATATCTAGATGTAGATATCTCAAAGAGTACATTTGTAGCATACAAAGAGTAGTAGATGTTGAAAACTGCTAATAAAATCTCATATCTAGTTGAGTCTCAGCTACCCGACTTCATCAATGAAGAGTACGAACTTTTTGGCAAGTTTGTAAAAAAATACTATGAGCAATTAGAATTACAAGGTCAACCCCTTGACATTATTACGAACCTTGAAACGTATCGTGATATTGATTTTTATGAGACAAATATTCTTAAGCAGTCAACTACTCTCTCTGGATCTTTAGGACAATCAGATACAACTATTACAGTTGCTGATGCAACATCATTTCCTAAGAATGGTGGTTACATTAAAATTGATGATGAAATTTGCTTCTATGCAGAAAGAACTGATACACAGTTTTTAGAAGTTAGTCGTGGTGTCAGTGGAAATACCACTATTGGTGATCTTTATACAAAAAGCACTTTTGTAACTACACAGGCTGATCCTCATGTCAATGGATCAACTGTACAGAACATCAGTAATTTATTTTTATATTCTTTAGTTAAAAGTTTTGAAGCACAGTATCTGGCAGATTTCCCAGAAGCATATTTAAAAGAAGGAGTTGACAAAAGAACTCTTTTAAAGAATATTACAGATTTTTATAGAGCAAAAGGAACTGATAATTCTATCAAGTTCTTATTTAAGTGCTTGATTAAGGATGACCCAAATCCAGAAGTTTCATATCCCAGAGATCACACTCTTAAGAGTTCTGAATCTGACTGGATTCAAGTATACGCACTAAGAGCAAAGATTGCTACAGGAACACCTGAAGATCTTATTGGAAAAACAATTGTCCAAGATATTGAAGGTCAATATGCTTCTGCGGTTGTTGATAATGTAAAGTATAGTGGAAAGTATGATGGTGAAGATCTATACGACATTATACTAGATGAATCTACAGTAAATGGTACATTCAATACATCATTAAAAACAGAATTAACAAAAAACATTACCCCTGCATTGACAGTTGGTGATAAAGTAGATGTATTTTCAACAATGGGTTGGAAGTCTGTAGGAACTTTCAATATTGGAGATGAGCAATTTACATTTGAAGAAAAGAATGTAAATCAATTCACTATTAAAACTAGATCTGGTTCGGGATCTTATGCTGCAGGCACTTCAGTAACTTATGGTGCCAATGTATCATCTGGAAGCATTAATCTATTGATTTTTGGATTACTTTATGGACTAGAGAATTTTGTAGAGAGTCCATATTCAAATCCTGGTGATGTTGTAGAGATTTCAAAATCTGGATTTCTTACTAACAATGTAGTAATTAAAGACCCTGCTACAGATCAAATTCGTTGGAAGTTTAGTTCTAATTCTCCTGCAATTGCTGATCTCAATTCAAATGTCTCTGCAATTTTTGAAGATGGTGAGGGATATTATATTGCATCATCTGGATTCCCGTCCCATACCATTGGCACACTGCCACCAGATGCTAAAGATCAAAGACAACTTAGGATTGTAAGAAAACATCCTATTACAACAACCGAGATCTACAAGACATCTTATAGAGATGTTGGTATTGCTATCAACGGAATTCCTTTCTTGGGATATAAAGATAGTGATGTTGTAAACAACGGACCTATTGAATCAATTAATGTTACCCAAAGAGGTTCTGGTTATGCTAGAGAACCATTTGTATTGATTGATGGAGTATCAGATTTAGCGAGAACAAAACTTGCTGGTCAGGTAGTAGAATCGGTTGTAGTAGATGTTCCTGGTAATTATACCACTGTTCCTACAGTTGAAATTCTTTCTGGTAGAAATGGAGTTGCACGTGCAATTATAACGAATGGAGAGATTACTAGCATTGTTGTAGAAAATGCAGGTGAATACTATTCTTCTCCACCAGAAGTTAGAATTATTGATAATGCAGGTAAAGGACGATTTGCAAATTATCGTGCTACCGTATCAAATGCAGGAGAACTAACTGGGTTTGAAAAAATTAATGGTGGAAGTCTATACAGTCAAGAAAATATAAGAGTTGATATCATTCCTGTAGGTTCTGGAGCAACAGCATCAGTATCAATCAAAGAGTGGAGAAAGGACAGATATAATAAAAATAAGACTTCTTTAGATGCAAACAATGGAGACTTTTTTGAGAATATTGTAAAGTCTCGTGGTTCTGGATATGCATACTACGCAATACCATCTTCAATAAGACCTAATGATAATGGAACTACACACTCTCCTATTTTGGGATTTGCTTATGATGGCAATCCCATTTATGGTCCTTATGGTTTTTCTGATGCTTTAGATAAAAATTCTTCTGTAACTAGAATGACATCTAGTTATACTAAAAATGCTACCAGATCTACTGGTCCTGAAGTTGCAACGTATCCAATTGGTACGTTTATCAATGATTACACTTATATTGATCAATATGGATTATTAGATCGTAATAATGGTAGATTCTGTGTTACGCCAGATTATCCACACGGAACATATGCTTACTTTACTACTTTAGACTCAAATGGAGATCCTGCATTCCCATACATTGTAGGTGAGAATTATTACTCTCTTCCATTAGATTCTAATTATAATTCTGAAATTTCACAATCTGATATTCCAGTAAATGCAAAGAGACTTAGAGTATCTGGTATTGCTAATAATGGAGAATTAGCATTAGCAAAGATTGATGATGTAGAACGTGGTAGTATTGACTCGGTGTCTGTTATTGATAGTGTCAATAATTTTTCTGTAGGATCTTCTCTAGTCATCTCCGATGTTGGAACCGATGGTTTTGGTTCTCAGGCACAAGTTTCTTCAGTAAAAGGTAGAACTGTTAGTAAGGTAGAATCACAAGATGTAAAGTGTTTATTTGTTGAATTAAAAACAACTGCATATCTGTTTAATGGTGATACTATTACTCAATCAGTAACTGGTGCCACAGGAAAGATTGTTGGAGACGTATTTACAGGGACTAGATTTGCCTTACGTGATGTAACAGGTACGTTTAATGACTCTGAAGTATTATCATCTAGTACAAAGGTTCTTAATCTAATTCTAGATAAAAACTCATCTTACACAAAAGGTGCTACTTTAGAGTTGTCTGATGGAGTAAATGCTGCTGTAGCATCTGGAGAGGTATTAGAAACCACTACAAATCAAAACACAGTAAAGGTTAAAGTAGTATCAGGAACTTTTAGTGTTTCTGATACCTTGTTCCTAAGAAGTTCTAACTTAATTAATACTACAGGATCTAAGATTGTTTCTATCGGTCAATTGAGCGATGATCTTATTATATTCAATATAAAAGACAATGTTGCTATTTTAAAGACATCAGATTCTCATGGTGTCTCGGTAAATGAAAATATTGATATTGATATCAATCCTGATGATTCTAACACAACACTTACATATAATGTAAGATCTAGAATTTATCAAGAAGTAGTCCTTGAAACCCCAGGTGTAGCAAGGGTTTTGAAGGATACTGGTATTGGTAGAATTCAGATTTTAAATGGTGGAGAAGATTATACCCCAGGAACATATCCTAATATTGCACTGAATGGTGGATTAGGAAAAGATGCAAAGGCAACTATTGTAGTATCATCAACAGGTTCTGTTACTAGCGTAGAGATAACTACAAAAGGATCGGACTATGCAAAGTTTGATCTTTTAACGGTTGGAGATACTGCTCTTAGTAAAACAGATCCCACAACTCCACAGGTAAGTTTGAGTGTTGATCATGTTGGATTGGCAGCAACAAATGCCGTCTTAAATCTTGACAGTTCTATTGGAATTACCACAAATGATTATTTGAAAATTGGAAATGAAATTGTTAAAGTGGTATCTAAACTGAATGATGCAGTAACAGTACAAAGAGCCCAAAAAGGTACAACTGCTGTAGATCATTTCACGGATGCTGCTGTAAATACGTTTGATCCTGGGTATAATTTAAGTGTTGGATATCAATTAGGATCTACTACCAGTGACCCACAAGTGGTAAGTTATGACCCAACTACTCAGAAACTTGTCGTAAGTTACAACTACAGTAAAACACTTGCAAATATCAATTCTATAGATCTCGGCACAGTATTCTTTGATCAGAGTGCAGATCAACGATTGGTTCAAATAAAGAGCGTTTCAGATCCAATTTCATGTTTTGAATTTTCAGAAACGACTGCTAATTTTAAGCGTAATATCAATCTAGACCTAAAAGAAGGATATAAGTATATTTTTGATACGAGTCATTCTTCAATGACTGGTGTTAACTTTGATGTTTCACCTAGTAAAAATTTAAATTTACAAACGTTAGAAAAAACTACAACTGCAACATCAGTAATTTTAAAGTTTGGATTTGGACCAGCATTAGCAACCAATGCTTACACAAACAAAATTGAAACTCCATATAGAAAGTATTTCTACTTTGATGGATTAGGAAATGTCAAATCTGAAGATGGAGTTATTAATCTAATTAAAGATCCTCTACAGGGAAGTAAGAAGGCAATCTATGTTACTACTACTGAAATCGTATATGATACGGTAATTCCTGCTACAAACGATGGTAGTGGATCAATTTCATATACTACAGAGTCTAGGTTAGCAATTGGTGCTATTAATAAAGTACAAGTAACTAATATTGGTAGAGACTATAAAAAAGTTCCTGTCGTAAAAGCAGTTCAACCTACATCATCATATTCAGCAACAGCAACTTGTGGAATTGATTCTGGTAGAATTGTTAGTGTTTCTGTAGATAGTTCTGGAAAAAATTATTCTAAACCAGTTGCAGTGTGTTCTGGTAATGCAAAGTTTACAGTAATATCAGATCAGGGAAGAGTTACTGGAATTGAAATAGTTGATTCTGGATCTGGATATACTACGGCACCTACCATCACAATTGCAGAATCGGATGTTGAGTGTTATATCAACAGTTCTAACATAGGTGTTCCTAGAAATATTAATGTAATTAATGTCGGTGGATCTTTCCATGGAGATAATACTCTTGGTTCAACGTTTAGATCCAACTACTCTCTAGTAATTTCTAATTTTGCAAAAGATTCATTTGCAATTGGTGAAACTGTAATTCAAAAGTTTAATAATGTAGAAGTAGCACGTGCAAGAATTACTGACGTTAGAGATGGTTCTAATGTACTAACTGTTGACAGAGTACAAGGAGTGTTTAGAGAACTTACTGATATTGTTGGTCTTGCTAGAAACAACACTGCAAGATTAGAGTCTATTAGATATACTGAGTTCTCCCCCCAAATTAAAACATACTACGATAACCAAGGATCTTTCAAATCCGATGCTGGTAAATTAAGTGATCAGAATCAGAGAATTACAGATTCTTTCTATTATCAAGATTATTCTTACCTAGTCAAGTCTAAGACTTCTATTGATTCTTGGAGATCTTTAATTAAGAGTACAACACATCCAGCTGGATTTAAGGTATTTGGTGAGGTGATGGTTGAGTCTGCTTCTGACGTTTCAATGCAAGCAGATACTAAAACAACTACTACTAGTATTGTACAACTTTGGAATCCAAATGTCAACAAAGTTTCTGTAATTAGAACTCAGAAAAAAGTCACGCAAAGTATTGCGTTGATGGAGAATCTAAACGTTGAAAAAGGTGTAGGTTCTGTTGCTATTGAAGCATTTAATACCAGTGAAGTAAGAGCAAAAGAGGTAAGACTTGCTAATGATTGGGTTTCCCAGTCAGGAGGTTACATCTATAAAGGTAATGCATTTGATGGCGCATTTACAGATAATGGTAATCTTGAAGGCACGACAACATTTACTTTGGTAGATGAAGATAATAATGTTGTTAGACCTTATAATGAGCAAGCATTGACTATTACATTAGACGGAGTATTCCAAGAACCAGGAATTGCATATACAATTTCTGGTGATAAAATTACTTTTGCTCAACCACCTTTAGGAAAGTCTACTAAAGATGGACAAGAATCTCCTGGTGTAAGATTCTACGCAAGACTATTTGAATTTAAATCGGATAGTTTAAATCAAAAGTATCTCAAGAAGATTAAGAATATCTTCCAAAGAAGCGGAACTTGGATTGATGCTGCTAATCAACTTAATAGAAATAGACAGTTTATACAGTCAGAATCACTAGGTTATGTTAAAGCAACATATCCAAATCTTGCTTGGGCAAATCTGACAACTAAATGCTATCGTGATATTGGTCTTATTATAGACGCACTAGAACACGATCTAAGGTTTGGTGGTAACCAAAAGACTATTGCTGCGGTAGAGAAGTATTTTAGAAGTGGAGTTCTTGATTACATTTCTGGAGAGTTAGAGGCAACTATCAAAACATTTGAATATGCAGTTCGTCTCTGTAAATTAGCAATGAGAAACTGGGATTATACCGACCGTCAAGTTTCTTGGGCAAATAATTCAAACGAGATTACTGTCACCGATAGTGATGATGTTGCGATTGGCATGAAAGTCTCTTCTGGTAGAGCATTCCCATCAGGAACAAAAATTACTGAGATTGTAAACGAAAGAACTATTAGGGTTGATAATAATTCAACTGCTAAAGGTGATAACAATCAGATGACATTTATCTGGAGTGGTGCTAACCCTGGATTCTATCTAGATGCAGCAGAACTAATTGAAAAGAATAGATCTGCAATGATCACCTCAACAATTAATGCTATTGATGCAGAGTATCCAAACTTAAATGCTAGCAATTATCCATCTAAGTGTTCTAGAGATCTAGGACTACTAATTGATGCAGTTAAGCAATGTTTAATCTATGGTGGCAATAGAAAGGTAGTTGAATTTGCAGAGAGTTACTTTATCAATGGTGATCTTACGTTTATCAACAACGAATTGATGCAAACTGTATTTGCACATAAGCATCTTAGAGATCAAATGATTCTTGCTATGAAGAATCAGGGCACTGTTACTGATGATACCGTACAAATTGATAATATCAGTCCCGAATGTGCAGAAGTAGAAAGTAGTATTACAACTTATATTGATATCATTGAGACTCTTCTAGAAGGTGGTCCAAATAGAGTGGACATTGTAGAACCTAATCCAAACTCAACAGGAAACTGGACTACACTATCTTCATATACTAATATCAATATTCTACCATGGACTGGATTGTTAGACAAGACTTATAGAGAATGTGAAACTGTTGCTTCAGCACTAACATCTCTATTTGAGAATATCAGAGAAACGTTGACTACTGGACCTCAAACTGCAACGGTAGCATATCCAGATTACATTGATGGCGAGAATAAAATATTTGACTTATATTATGAAGATGGTACTGCAGTTCAGACAGAACCAAATGAAAATCTATTCATCGCTCTTAGTGGTGTAATGCAACATGATGCTGCATATACTATTGATAGATCTGTAGTTCCAAACCAAGTCGTATTTGCAACTCCTCCAATTTGGGGTCAAGGAGAAAATACTAAAACTGTTCAAGAACCACTAGCAGTAGAAAAATTCTATGCACATTCTGTAGGAAATTACATTCGTTGTGAAATTGATAAATCTGGAATTTTATCAGGATCTGCTGGTCCTTTCATAATTTTAAATTCAAAGAATAATAAAGTACAAACTATTGATGATCCTAGATTTGCATATGTCTTTATTGATGGCATCTTGCAAAGAGAAGGAACCTCTTATAGCATTGCTGGACCTGCTATCAGATTTACAAGAAAAATCTATAACGATAATAATGTGGAGATTATTCTTCTTTATGGACGTGATATTGATCAGACAGTTACTTTATTTGATTTCCAAAGAAATACTTATTATAATGAGATGACTTTGACCTGTGATGCAGGATCTGCAAATACTTTTGATGATTGGCAGTCTTGGTATAATACATCATACGATAGATTCCAAGTAGCATATCAGAAGATTGGTGGTGTTAAGAAGTTTATTGGTAATGTAAAAACTTATACTAATACAAGTCAATCTTTAATTATTACAATTGCTGGACCGAATCCAGATATGGATTCATCAAACATCTTCTTTGCAAGTGGTGATTATTCTGATGAATATGAATTGACAGGAACTACTAATACATTAGTTGTTGTTAGAGATGGTGATAATGACTATCGTATGCAAAGGAATTCTGCTTCGTGGTTGTATGGCACTCCGCGTGCTGATGAGTCTTTCTATGAGAGAAAGAGATTACTAGCAAATCTAAATGCAAATGACATCATTAAAATTAATGGCGAGGATACTTACAGAAAAATTACAAAACTTCCAAGATATGTAAATCCAAAAGATTACAATCCTGGTGATGATGTTTCCAACTCATTCTTTGGTTCAGTCACTACTTCTAATTACGCAGGCGAAACCAAAGGTGTTGGTTTAAGTGTAACATGCGAAATTGAGAACGGCAAGGTAAGTACAATTAACTGGAACAAGAAAGACCTAGATCTTCTTTACAGAGAAGGGATCAATCAAGCAACTACTGCATATGGTTATGATACTCCGCCAATCTTGCATTTTGTTTCTGTAGATCAAACTGGTGGTGGAGCTAGAGCAGAAGTAGTGGTTACAGGTGGTCAGATTGTTGATATTGTATTGACTAATCCTGGATTTGGATATACAAAGGCACCTAAAGTTATTACTGCTAGGTCATATGACATTGTAAAAGAATCTGGAAGAAAGATTGATACATTCCATACTCTAGGTATTGGAACACAAATTGGTCAAAGTTCTCCTGTCTTTGTGACATCTATAATTGATCTCCTTAAAGGAGTTGATCTGCCAGTTGCGATTTTAGATCCTTCGGTAACAATTCCTGATCCATATGATATCACTTTAATTATTCAAAAGGTTATCAATACAGCACCTACATTTAATGTACGTCGTGAATATCGTTTCTTCAATGCTAATGCTGGATCTACTTCAATTGCAAATCCAACTGTACAAGTAGATGCATCTATTACTATTATCATTGAACCAAGACTACTAATAGAAAATCAACCAATTGTTACAACAGCAATTACTGCAAATGAGTTGTTCCTTGAAGTTGGATTCTCTATGTGGTCAACTAAACTATTTGACTTAACATTCTTCAATAATATAAATCATTGGGAGAATAGTATATTCATGGATCTTGGAGATATTGTCGCTCCAAGTGGCGATCCAGTATCGGAAGTTCAACTTGCCGAACTGGAACCATATGAAATCACTTCTGATGGATCATCATCTTCCGCGTATCCATTCAACCTAGGATACTCTTCAATCAACTACTACATGTCCCAGTTAGACACTACAGATCTTCCTGGCGAAGGTGATGCTGGTTATGTTTCCACAGGTGCGGTTGTCTATGCAAATACTGCAAGGTTCCCATCATCAGGAACAATTTTGATAGGAAGAGAGCGTATCTCATACACATCTAAACTATCAGATCGTTTTGTTGATTGTACAAGAGGTGCTGACGGGTCTCCTGTTGACAGTCATACTGTAGGAGACTACTTAAGGAAGTACCTATAAATAAATATAAATAACTCGGATTCAGTCTTACTATACAGGCACTAGTGCTATGGCAGCTATTATTTCAGAAAAATTTAGAATCTTCAATGCGAAGCAATTTCTAGAATCTTTATCAGAGGGTGCATCTGATGCGGACGCAGCGCGTACCCGAATGTACTTCTTCGTAGGAAGATCCTCTAAGTGGGATGCTTACCTAGAAATGTTCAACGTAAGCGGAACGTTTCAAGTCGGTGAGACTGTAAGCGGCGGTGGATTTAGCGGTGTAGTCGCTGCTGTCTATGACAACAGTCTCCTGCTTAACACTATTCTTCCAACACCTACTACAACACCAGCATTTGGTACAACTATCACTGGTGGAACCAGTGGTGCTACTGCCAAGAGCGGCGTATACAGATACGGTACTGAAGATGTACCTCCAATGCCATTGGACAACTATAACGAGAAGAGATCTGTATATGAAGAACTGATTGCTGCTAAAAGAGTTACTGGACCATTTGCACGCCTCGTAGTTCCCCGTTACAACTGGAACCTTGCGCTGAATCCCAAGTTTGATATGTATCGTCCAAACTACTCCCCAACCCCAGGTGGTGGCGGAGCAATTGGTGTTGAAACTGCACTAGGATCTACATCACTATCAAATTCCAAGTTCTATGTAATGAACTCGGCATATGAAGTATTTAAGTGTCTCTACAATGGTGAGGGTCCTGCAAATCCAACTGGTCAGAACGCAACTTACGAACCTTCTTCCCAACCAAGTGCTGGTCAAGGTACATTTGCTAATGGTGTATACACAGAACCATCTGGAACTGCTGGATACATCTGGAAGCACATGTTCACCCTAGGAACAAGCGATGTTCTTTCGTTCTTATCTTCAGACTTTATGCCTATTGCTGCAGCATCTGATCCTTCTAGAACAGCAGTTGAGGCACTAGCAGTTGATGGTGCTGTACATGTCGCTGTAATTAGAGATGCTGGAACAGGTCTTCCTGCTTCTCAAACTCTTTATACTTCAGTTATTGGAGATGGAACTGGTGCCGTAATTGAGTTCACCACTGATGGATCTGGATCTCTAGCAACTGCAAAACTAGTTGCTGCTGGTTCTGGATACACTTATGGTAATGTAATTCTAGAAACTGGAAAAGTATTTACTGATCAAGCACTAACAGCAGCTGCTGGTGCATTTGGTGGTACTGCTTCTCTAGAGGCAGTTATTTCACCTGAAGGTGGTCATGGATCTAACGCTGACGACGAGTTGTTCTCCAAGCGTGTAATGACTAACATCCGATTGACCTATGATGAAGGTCAAGGAGACTTCCCAGTAGATAACGACTTCCGTCGCATTGGTATCATTCAAGACCCACTTGAGTACGGTACTAGCACTTTTGCATCTTCTAGCACCCTACGTGGTACAAGTGTACTAAAAGTAAATGGTGCTACTGCTGATTATGTTTCAGATGAAACAATTTCACAAACTGTAGCAGGTGGTACTGCATACGGTACGGTTGTTTCTTGGGACTCTACAAATGGTATCCTGAAGTATTTCCAATCTGCTGCACTTCACACTCATGAAGGTAAGGTACTTGCCTTTGAGTCTGATGCATCTAATGCAGTTGTTGGTGTTACTTCTACCGCATCTGGCACTGTTGATACTGCACAGAATGCTGTCCTTTCCGATATCTCCTTTACTGGTGGTCTTGCAACCCCAGAACTAGAACCAAACTCTGGAGAAATCGTATACATAGAGAATAGAAGAGAGATTACTAGAGCTCCTGACCAAATTGAGGACATCAAGCTAGTAATTGAATTCTGATCAGTTGATTTAGAGATCGTGCGAGATGCCCCAAAAGACTAACCTGAACGTAGCCCCATTCTACGACGATTTTGACCAGGATAAAAATTTCTACAAAGTTCTTTTCCGTCCTGGGTACTCTATTCAGGCAAGGGAGCTAACTCAGTTACAATCTATTTTACAAAATCAGATTGAACAGTTTGGCAAGTACGCTTTCAAGCAAGGCGAACTTGTCATTCCTGGTGAAGTAGGTTTAAACACTAAACTTAATTTTGTAAAATTATCATCTGTATCTGAGATTCCTGTCAACCAGGATGGACAGATTGTATACAAAAAATACGACGTAAGTGGTCTGAAAGGACTCCAACTTAGAGGATTAACCTCTGGTGTTGTTGCGTCTGTTGTAGAGGCATATGAAGCGTCTGAGGTGGCATCTGACGTTATCTATGTTAACTATACTAACAGCGGTGATGCTGGAAATGAAGATACGTTCCGTCAAGGTGAGACTCTAGAAGTTGTTGATGGTGTTAATACTCCACTTTTAGTTGTTGGAACCGATGGTAGTGTACTTCCTACTAGTATTTCTGTTACTAATCCTGACACAAATGAGGTAACTTCTTTAGAAAGTCCTGCAATGGGATATGCTTCTGCTGTAAAAGTAGAAGAAGGAATTTATTTTGTTAATGGTTACTTCGTAAGAAATAGCGCACAGTTGCTAGTTATTGATAAGTATTACGATAAACCATCCGCAAAGATTGGATTTAAGATTACCGAAAGTGTTCTCACTCCCGAAGAAGAGAATTCTCTATATGATAATGCTATTGGGTCAAGTAATTATACTGCACCTGGAGCACATAGATTACAAATTGTTTTAAACCTTGTCAAGTATTCTCTTGGAGAGATCACTGATAAGAATTTTATCCAGTTATTATCTGTACGATCTGGTGCTGTACAGAGTATTGTAACACAAACTGATTATAATCTACTGGAGAATACTCTTGCTAGAAGAACTTATGATGAGTCTGGAGATTATGTTGTTGATAACTTCTCTCTAGATATCAGAGAATACTTCCAGCAAAATGGAAATCTAGGTGTTTATGGTCAAGATGCATTTGGTCTTGTTAATGGTCTTGAATTGCAAGAAGCAAAAGAAAAACTTGTAGCAAGCATTGGACCAGGAAAAGCATACATTAAAGGATACGAAATTGTCAACAAAGAGACAAAGTATCTCACAATCAACAAAGCAAGAGAGACTCTAGAAAGAGAAGATATTAGACTGAAGACAAAAGGTCTTCCTACTTATAAAGTAACAAATACATTTGGAAGCATCCCTCTTAATGCAGAAGGATCCGAGTTGACTGCATATCCAAATGTTTTCCTCTGTTCTAACTTTAACGACGGAAGTATTGGATTAAACAATACTGAAGGAACTAACGATTCAAAACAAACATTGAATCGCCGCGGCCAATTCTTTGACGTAAATTCTGGCATTAAAACCATTTACCTCAACATTGATACGTATCATGCAAACACATATTCTACACTAACTGATGCAAACTTTGAATCTACATTAGGAACTCTATGGTTTGTGCAGACTAGAACAGATGTTGGTGAACCCTCGGTTGTTAACACTGTTAAATCACTAGCATATTCTAAAGTAAATCGTATTGAAGTCAACTCAAGCACAGGAGTTACTTTCTTAGAGTTGACTATCACTGCTAGAAAAGATATTCTAGATACTTACTTCTTAGAATACGACACTTCATCTGGATCAAAGTACAGAGAAATTTATCTCTCTCAGAATGATGCAATTAATGGTAACAATCCACTTGGAACTATCGTTGATTATAATGAGACTATCACTCCAGTAATCGGTCTAGCAAAACCAAGTAACTTTACTTTACTAGAAAGAGGAAACGGTTTTAATGAAGACTCAGATTCTGTAATTTCCAAGGGAAGACTCCCTAACGGAGACTTTGTATACAACACAACATTTGGGTTGTCGTATTTTGATCCTCAGTTCTTCACAAAAATTTCTTTAGATGAAGAAATTGTCGCTGATGGTAGATTTGCTTCTGGTAAGTATGTTTATGGACTAGAGAGCGGTGCTTATGGTGTTGTAGAAGGTCCTTCTGACGGTAAGTTTACCACCAATAAAACATTGATGGTAAAAACTTTATTTGGTAACTTTAAGTCTGGTGAAACTATTAGAGACGAAGATAATTTCTCGGTCAGAGTTGCAAGAGACAATACAATTTCTCACTTTATTGTTAACAATAGAGGTGGAAATTATGTTGAGGGATCCAAGTTAAGAATTGATGGTGTTGAATTTGACGGATCTAAAGTAAATCTCAACCTAGCAAGTGGTGCTATTGTTGCTGCTACTGTTGTTAATAGAGATTTGTTTAAAGCAGAGTATTCAAGACCTCCTATTATTGATGTAATTCAAGGCACTGGTGGGGGCACTCCTTCTGCTGCTGTAATTACTCCAGTATTAGTAAGAAATTCTATTGTCACTTATACACCTCAAAATGTAAAATCTTTCTTCTGTCAGTATGGATCTGGCAATGCTAACACATTTACTTCCGATGTAGAGGTATCCAAAGAAAGATTTGCAGAAAGTGTATCTATTACCGATTTTACTTTCAGTGGATCTCAAGGAAGAAAGTATATTGAATGTAATGGATTTGGTGGAGATGCAACTAAATTTGTACAGCAAGGAGATCTAATTCAGTTCTCAGATTCTACTGATACTATTATTAGAGCACTTGTACAATATTCTACACAACCCGAAGGTGTACTTAAGTCTCGTATTTACCTTGATAGATCTCTACCAGAAGATGTAAGCAACAGCAGTGTTGTAAGAGTTCGCCCTTCAATTACTAATTTTAATCAAGGTACTTTACTATACAAGACTGGTTCTAGTCAAGTAAGTTCTATTGTTGCTGACAGTGAAGATTCTAAGATTGGGTATTATCTAAGAAGAGATTTTGTATCCACTGGAACAGGTGGTGCTGGAGCAATCACTTTTGCTGCACAACTTCCATTTGGTACACAGAGATTTGTTTCGTTCAGTGAAAGTAATTTCATTGTTACTGTACTAGATCCTGGTGATGCTCCTGACATCGTTGAAGG
>CEUK01174604.1_pt1 | contig 23384 bp, 21 predicted proteins | sample 356451 | NCBI WGS metagenome assembly CEUK01 (sample SAMEA2622843, study PRJEB7988) | marine metagenome | isolation source: saline water (ENVO:00002010), including
CAATTTCGACTACCTCGTCTACAATATGTTCTGAAGCATTAGGTTTTGACATTTTTAATAAATTAAACTTTAACTCATTACAATAATCTGTATCGTCTAATAATTTTAATATCATAGGAATAAGCTTACTATTTGCATCTTCATCTTTAACCATTACTGCTGAATTATTATTAACCAAGGACATGGCATTTTTTGTTTGGTGGTCTTCAGCAACATTTGGTGATGGAATTAAAATAGCTGGTTTACCAACAATAGCTATTTCACTTATTGATAAAGCCCCAGCTCTTGAAACAATTAAATCTGCTGCAGCATAAGCTAAATCCATTCTTTTAATAAATGCTAATGGAAAAATATTTGGGTATTTATCTTTATTTAATTTATTTATAACATCATCAATATACCTAGAACCTGCTTGCCAAAGTATTATTAAATTTTCATTATGAATTTTATCAATGTTATTTAACAAACCATCATTAATAGTTTTGGCTCCAAGACTTCCACCTAAAAGCAACACTACCTTTTTATTGCCCTCAATCTTAAAATGAATTAAAGCCTCTTCTTTTTTATTATTAAGATTTATAATGTCATTTCGAACAGGGTTTCCAGTTAACCTTATTTTTTCGGCTGGGAAGAATTTAGACATGTTTTCATAAGCAACACAAATAGATATTGCCTTTTTACTTAAAAGCTTATTTGTTAATCCTGCATAAGAATTTTGCTCTTGAATTAAAGTTGGGTAACCAAGTTTAGAAGCCATTTTTAAAGTTGGGCCACTTGCATATCCGCCAACACCAATCACCACATTTGGATTGAATGATTTTACAATAGACTTTGCTTTTCTTAAACTTTTGAAAAGTTTAAATGGGAAAAATAAATTTTTATATGTTATTCTTCTTTGTAAACCAACTATATCTAACCCAACTATATTAAAACCTGCTTCAGGAATCTTTTTCATTTCCATACGACCATTGGCACCAACAAATAAAATGTCAACATTAGAAAACCTGTTTTTTAATTCATTAGCAATAGCTAATGCTGGGAAAATATGCCCACCTGTTCCTCCTCCACTAATTATAACTTTTGGGTTTTTCATTTTTAATCGTCTTTATAAACAGTTCTACTAATGTTTAAAATAATACCTAAAGAAATACAAGTAAATAGTACGGATGTCCCCCCCATACTTATTAAAGGCAATGGTTGTCCTGTTACAGGAAATAAATTAACTCCTACACCCATATTTATAATAGCTTGAAAAACCAATAGAAAACTTAAGCCAAAAACTGTATATGCTCCGAATTTACTATCTGTGTTATTCATAATCTTGATAGCTCTAAAAAATAAAATTAAGTATAGAACTACTAAACCTATGCCACCAAAAATAGAACCAAATTCTTCAATTGAAGAAGCGAAAATAAAGTCAGATTGCGCTGAATACAAATCATTTTTCACATTGCCATTTCCAGGGCCTTTTCCAAATAAAAAACCTGTAGCTACAGCTCTTTTCGCCATTTCAGCTTGATAATTTTCTGTTTTTGTACCTGACTCAAAACTAGTTAATCTTTTTTGCCAAGTATCAACTCTAGGTAAAAAACCAGGAAATGCAAGATTTATTAAAATCAAAAATAAAAACAAACATAAAGCACACCCAACAATAGAAATTAAATGTTTTATACGAGCTCTTCCAACATACATCATTAAAAAACAAACCACAAACAATATTGCAGCTGTTGAAAAGTCTGCAGGTAAAATTAATGCACAAACTATAGCAATTGGCCATAACACAGGAATTAACCCTTGTTTAAAATCTTTAATAACAACTTGTTTAAATACCAACATTCTAGAAACATATAGTATCAAAATAATTTTAGCCAAATCTGAAGGCTGAAAACCCATTATCCACCTAGATGCATTCCCTTTATTAACTCCAAAAATTAATGTTACTAACAATAAAACAATGGAGACATATAAACCAATTTGAGAAAGTTTTGAAAAATAACGAAAATTGAAAAATTGTAAATAAATAATTAACAAAATACCAAGAACCATAATTAATACATGCTTCATTAAATATGGAGTTACATTTCCCCCTGCAATTCTATAAGCTAAATTTGAACTTGAGCTATAAGCCATAATTATAGAATACAATGACAAAATGATAATAATGGTCCAAATTATTTTATCACCTTTAATGTATTTGTCAACAAAATTTTGCACTCTTTATAATGCTTTTACTAATGAAATAAAATGATTTCCTCTATCTCTAAAATCCTTATAATTATTAAAACTTGAACAAGCTGGCGAAAACAAAACATTAGCATTATCAATTGCACAATCATAAGCAAGTTGAACAGCATCAATTAAATTGTTTTTTAAAGCATATTTTATTTTCCCACCAAATGCATATTTCAAATCAGTTTCAAAGTCTCCAAAACAAATTATTTTTTTAACCTTTTTCAAAACAACATCTTTAACTAAATCCAAATCTCTATGACTTCCATCAGAACCAACTAACCAAATGATGGGCCCATCTAATTTTTCAATAGAAAAACTAGCTGCCCCTAAATCTGTTGATTTAGAATCATTTATCCAGTTTTTCTTATTTATTGAACAAACAAATTCCAGTCTATGAGCAATTGAATTAAATTCACTTAATGCCTTTTGCCGATTTTTAAGTATTGGATTGACCTCTACTTTTTTAATTGTTTTATTCATCTTAAATAATTTTTATAGTGATCTAACTGCTTTTTTAAACTTATGACCTCGATCTTCAAAATCTTCAAACAAATCAAAACTAGCGCATGCTGGAGACAACAATACATTATAGCCTTTTTTAGCTATCCTATAGCTTAACCTTACAGCTTCAGAAGCTGATTTTGCTTCATAAATAGGGTCAACAATATTTTTAAACGACTTTATTATTTTATTATTTTTAGTTCCTAAACATATAATTCCAAGAACTTTTTGCTTAACTAAACCTTCTAACATAGAATAGTCATTTCCTTTGTCAACTCCTCCAACAATCCAAATGGTTGGCTTTTGCATGCTTTCTAATGCATACCATGTTGAATTAACGTTTGTTGCTTTTGAATCATTAATAAAGTCAATTCCATGTATTTTTGCTACATGTTCTAGACGGTGTTCAACATTTTGAAAGTCAGACAAACTTTCTCGAATTATTTCTTTTCTAATATCTAAAACTCTAGCTGCTATTCCAGACGCCATTGAGTTAAACATATTGTGTTTGCCCTGCTGGGCCAATTGATGTATTGACATAATTGATTGTTTTTGTTGGTTTATATTGATTTGAATATTGTCGTTTTCTACCCAAGCCCCTTTTTTAAGTGTTTTTAAAATAGAAACTGGGTGCTTTTTACAAGTTGAATTTGTATTTATTAAATGTTTAGTAATCACTTCATCATCCCGGTTGTAAATGAAGTGATCAGATTGAGTTAAATTCTGAAGGATTCTGAATTTACTTTGAGTATATTTATTAAAATCGTTGTCGTATCGATCTAAATGATCAGGTGTAATGTTTAGCAGCAAGCTAACATCTGCTTTAAATTCATACATCCTATCTAATTGAAAGCTACTTAACTCTATTACATAATAATCTTTAGGATTTTCTGCTACTGCTTGTGCATAGCTATAGCCAACATTTCCTACTGCAGTTACTTTCAAACCAGCCTTAGATAATATATGTTGAATCATTAGTGTTGTTGTAGTTTTCCCATTACTTCCAGTAACACAAATTTTAGTTCCTTTACAATACCTACCTGCAAATTCTATTTCACTTATAACAGGTATATTTTTATTATCTAATAATTTTATCAATGGCAAATCATCAGAAATTCCGGGACTTTTAACCACTAAATCACATGAAGAAATTCTTTCTTTATTATGTCCATTTTCTTCCCATTCAACTCCTATTTTATCAAGTGCTTCTTTATTTCTTTTACCTATACTTTTATTATCAGAAACCAACACGTCATACCCCTCTTTTTTACCTAAAAGAGCAGCTCCGAATCCACTTTTACCAGCACCCATTATAACAAGTTGTTCTTTCACTATTTATCTTAGTTTTAGCGTGATAATTGATAATACTGCGAGCAGGATTCCTACAATCCACATTCTTGAAACTATTTTTGCTTCATGAATTCCCTTTTTTTGATAATGATGATGTAAAGGAGACATTAAAAATACTCTTCTGCCTTCTCCATATTTTTTCTTGGTATACTTGAACCAAGAGACTTGAATCATAACAGATAAGTTTTCTATTAAAAAGACTCCACAAATGATAGGAATTAAAAGCTCTTTTTTAATGGCAATTGCAAAGACTGCAATTATCCCTCCAATAGCAAGACTCCCCGTATCTCCCATAAAAACCTGAGCGGGATAAGAATTATACCACAAGAATCCAATACATGCACCTACAAATGCACTCATAAAAACAACCAACTCAGCTGTATTTGGCAAATACATTATGTTTAAATAATCTGAAAAGAAAATATTGCCTGACACATAAGCAAAAACCAATAAGGTAAAACCAATAATTGCAGAAGTCCCAGTGGCCAAACCATCAATTCCATCTGTTAAATTGGCACCATTTGATACTGCAGTAACTATTAAGATTATAATGGGAATAAAAACTATCCACGCCCATTTTGAAGCCTCATTTCCTAAAAAACCTAATAACCATTTGTAATCAAATTCATTATTTTTTATTAAAGGCAAAGTAGTTTTAGTGGAATAATGTTCAACCCAATAATATTCAACAGTTCCATTATTTTCTTCAATTGGTTTTTGACTAACAAAGTTTTCTCCAATTTTTTCTTTAAAACCCTTTAAATTCTCGGCTTCTACTTTTTCTTTAACTGTGACATTATCGTTGAAAAACAATAAACATGCGACTATAACCCCAATGCCTATTTGACCAATTATTTTGAATTTACCAGCAAGACCCTTTTTATTTTTTTTAAATACTTTTATATAATCATCCAAAAACCCTATTACTCCCAACCAAACAGTAGTTATAAGCATAATAATGGTATATATATTATCTAATTTTGCAAAAAGTAATGTTGGAATTAAAATGGCTGATAAAATGATTAAACCACCCATAGTTGGTGTTCCTTTTTTCTCCATCTGGCCCTCTAAACCAAGATCTCTTATACTTTCTCCTACTTGTTTTTTTTGTAATAATTGAATAAGTTTTTTTCCGAAAAGTAAAGAAATGACAAGGGAGAAAATAATCGCAAGACCAGCTCTAAAAGAAATAAATGAAAACAAACCTGATCCAGGGAAATCATAATTAGTATTTAAATATTCGAATAAGTGATATAACATTATTTTTTCATTTGGGTTAATATTTCTATTGTAGTTTCCATATCATCGAAGTGACTAGTATTATCACCTATGATTTGATATTTTTCATGGCCTTTTCCTGCTATAAGAACTATATCCCCACTTCTTGCCATGCTGCATGCGGTTTTAATAGCTTCCTTTCTGTTTGAAATAGACAAAGCATTAGATTGTTTTTCAAAATCAATACCATTATTGATATCCTCAAGAATTATTTCCGGATTTTCTGATCTAGGATTATCTGAAGTTATAATAACTCTATTACTATAATCAGATGCTATTTTACCCATTAACGGTCTTTTTCCTTTGTCCCTATCTCCCCCACATCCAAAAACGGAAATAATTGATTCTCCACCTTTTTTAATTGCATGGATTGTTTTTAAAACATTTTCAAGCGCATCAGGCGTATGAGCATAATCAACAACTATAATTATATTTGATTCTGAAGTAAAATATTCGAACCTTCCCTCTGGGGCCTTTAAACTGCTTAAAGTAGTTAATACAGACATTTCATCTTCTCCTAAACAAGATGCGACTCCAAAAGCAACCAATAAATTATAAGCATTAAAGTTTCCTATTAATCTTGAAACCATTTCTTTTCCGTTAATAATTAGAGATAATCCACTAAAATGGTTTTCTAAAACTTTTCCTTTAAAATCTAATTCTCCATGTAAACCATAAGATTTGATTTTTGCATGACTATGCATTCCCATAGTTTCTCCTTGATTATCATCATAATTCAACAATGCAAAAGCTTCATCTGAAAGGCCATCAAAAAACTTTTTCTTTGCTTGTATGTAATTATCAAAAGTGGAATGGTAATCTAAATGATCTCTTGATATGTTTGTAAACACACCTACTTTAAAGTCTAAACCTGATATACGTTGTTGATCTACAGCATGAGAACTAACTTCCATAAAAACGTGTGTACAACCTTTTTGAACCATTTTATTAAGGGTCCTATTAATTGCTATAGCATCTGGAGTAGTATGGGTTGCTTCAAATGTATGATGAAGAATTTTTATTGAAACGGTGGATATTAAACCTGTTTTATAACCTAATAATCTAAATAAATCATATAGTAAAGTTGCTGATGTCGTTTTACCATTAGTTCCTGTGATTCCAACAAGCTTCAATTTTTCTGATGGATTATCAAAAAAATTAGAGGCGATTAACCCCAAAGCGTTTGAACTATCAGAAACCTTAACGTAAGTTACATTTGGATTAAAATGATCAGGAAATTTTTCACAAACAATACAACATGCTCCATTTTCAATTGCTTGTTGAATATAATTATGCCCATCTGACTGGGTTCCTCTTGTTGCAACAAATGCAGTCAGTTTAATGACTTTTCTTGAATCAAAAGTTATATGCTCAACAGCAACATTAGTTAAGCCTTTAATCTCTTGAATGCCGACTCCATATATTATTTCTTTTAATAATTTCATCCAAGTTTCAACTTTATAATAGTTTGATCTGGAGTGTATTTACTTCCAGCTTTTAAGGATTGACTTATCACAGAACCACTGCCTTCAAACTTAACTACCATATGCATATCTTCAAGTAAATACAATGCATCATTAAGCCCCATACCATAAACATTAGGCACTAAATTCTTCTCATAATTTATAGCGCTAATTTTAACAGACTTTTGACCAGATTTTATTTTAATACAATCGCCTAAATTTTCAGAATCACGTTCAATTTGAGTAATCCCCATTTCTTTTGAAACAATCAAAAAATCTTCTTTACTTCCATCTTTTGATGGTGGATAATTGAATTGATCAACTTCAATTTCATTTTGTTTTTTCTCAAACTCTTGTGCATAAACCTTATCAGCTATTTCTTTAAAAACAGTACCTGAAACTTTTGCTCCATATATATCTTTTGTCGGCCCTTGAATAACAACTATACAGCTATATAATGGATCATCTGCTGGGAAAAACCCACAAAAAGAGGCTTGATATTTATCTCCATATCCTTTTGAACCTTGTGCTATTTTTGAAGTACCTGTTTTGCCTGCAATCTCAAATCCTCTGGCACGAATATTTTTAGCCGTTCCATGGTGAACAACACCTTTTAACATTATTGTTAAATCATCAAGCGTTTCTTTTGAACAAATACTAGGATTTAACACATAACTATCAAATACTTTTAAAGTTTTTTCACCTCTTCTTATAGACTTAACAAACTGAGGCCTAACCAAAACCCCATCATTTGCAACAGCATTATAAAAGGCTAATGTTTGTAGTGGAGTTATTTCCACTTCATAACCAATAGACATCCATGGCAAGGATACTCCAGAAAACAAAGGATCATTAGCATCCCTAATTAATGGAGAACCTTCTCCATTGATTTTTAAACCTAGCTTATTCTGTATCCCTATTTTCTTTAAACCATCAACAAATTGTTGTGGATTATCTTTATAGTTATCATATATTAACTTGCTTATCACATTTGACGATTTTTCAAACGCGTACTGTACCGTATTCTTACCAAATATTTTACCCCCATCAGTTAATGTTTGATCATAAAAACGATACCTACCTGTCATATTTATAGAGTCAGAAATTTTCAGTTTATCATCTTCCAAGGCAACAAGCAGAGAAGCAAGTTTAAATGTTGACCCAGGTTCAGAAGCTAACCCAACTGCATGATTTAATTGTTCTGAATAAGTTTCATTAGCCGTATCTATAGTTAGATTCACAATCGCCTTAACAAAACCAGTTTTCACATCCATTAAAACCACACAACCTTTTTGAGCTTTTTGCTCTTTCAATTGATGAAGCAAAGCAGCATTTGCAACATCTTGAATATTAATATCTATTGAAGTATATATATCACTACCAGGTATGGGCTCAACACTAAGTTCATTTTGTATTGGCTTCCAGTTTCCTCCACGGATTTTTTCCATGAGCATACGACCATCTTGACCTTTTAAATCTTGATTAAAAGCTCCTTCTAGACCTACAATAGGAACTTTTCCTTCTCTAACATAACCTATAGTTCTTTTAGCCAGTGACCCGTAAGGCCTAACTCTTTCATGATTTCTTTCAATTATACACCCTCCCTTATATTGTCCTAATTTAAAAATTGGAAATTTTTTCAATCGAGAAATTTGATGACTTTTTAATCGATCAGCTATAAAAAAATATTGGTTTCCACGATTCTTTTGATAAACCAATAATTCTTTCCACTCTTTTCTAGATTTATGAGAAAGCAAAGAACTTAATGAATCAGAAAGTGCATCTATATTTTTATAAAACAAGACTGAATCAATTACTTTAAAATCAACATGAACTTTATATCTTGGAACAGACAAAGAAAGAGATGTCTTTTGTTCATTTTCAGCAAAAATATTTCCTCTTGGAGCTTTGATTTCCCGTAGTTCAAAAACTTGCTTTTCAGCTTGAAAAACTAATTCTGACCCTTTATAAAATTGTAGATAAAAGATTTGTACAATAACAAACACACTAACAACCAACACTAAAAAATAGACTATATAAACTCTTGTTATTGATTCTTTACTATCCATTAATTATCAATTTTATTTTCCTTAATTATTAATGGAGGATCTATAGATTCATACAAACCCCAATGAGCTACTTCATTTGCTATTTTACTTTGTAAACTTTTAGTATCATACATTTCAAGAGCAGACTGTAATTCTGAATAAAGCTGGTCTCCTTTTTTAGTTTCATTTGAAATTTCACGAACAGTATTATCAATATGATATCCATAAGCCACATACAAAAGCATTAAAAAAGTGATAAACACCAAAAAAGGAATATTGTTCAACACAATACCTTTTTTAAACATTTCACCAGAAAATATGGTTTTAATAATTGTCATTTATTAATCTTTTTTACTTGCAATTCTCAGTTTTGCGCTACGTGCTCTTGAATTAACCTTGATTTCCTCTTCATCTGGGACTATAGGTTTTCTAACGACCTCTTCCAAAGTTCGATTTACATTCCCATAAAAGTCCTTATCTAAAACTCCCTTAACATTTCCAGATCTAATGAAATTTTTAACCATTCTATCTTCTAATGAATGATAAGTAATAACCACCAAACGACCTTTTGGGTTTAAACAATTAGGAATTTGTTCCAACATCTCAGAAAGCGATTGCATCTCTTGATTAACTTCAATTCTTATCGCTTGGAAGACCCTTGCTAAAAACTTATTTCTTGTCTTAAATGACGTTAACCCTCCAACAGCATAGGCTAATTTTTGAGTACTGTTAATTAACTCTTCATTTCTTAGGGAAATAATTTTATTTACAATCTTTGAAGCCAAACCCTTGTTAAATTCTCCAAATTGAATAAAAAGGTCAATCATATCAGCCTCATCATAATTATTAACCACATGGAAAGCATTTAACTCTCCAGCCTGGTTCATTCTCATATCCAACAAGCCATCGTGGTTAAATGAAAATCCTCTTTCGCCCACATTAAACTGATGAGAAGAAACTCCTAAGTCAGCCAAAACACCATCGACACAATCAAAACCATTAACATTCAACACATTCTGGAAATGCCTAAAGTTTTGTTGTACCAACGTAAACCTTGAATCATCAATAACATTTTTTGAAGCATCAGCATCTTGATCAAACGCAATTAATCTTCCTTTATCAAGTTTATCTAAAATTTGTTTAGAATGACCTCCACCACCAAATGTCACATCAACATAAAAACCATTAGGATTTAAAACCAATGCATCTGTAGCAGCATGTAAAAGAACTGGTATATGATATTCGTTATTCTTCATCCGAAGAATCTCCCATAACATCTGCAGCTAGGGCATCAAACTCATTCCAGTCATTATTCATGATTTTTTCATAACAATCCTTATCCCAAATCTCCCACAAATCAACATTAGCAACAACGACTACGTCTTTTTTGATACCAGCCCAACCAAGCAAACCTTTTGGAAGAAGAACTCTACCACTACCATCAGCCATAACTTTAGTAGCTCCTTTCTGAAACATTCTAGCAAATTTCCTATCCTTAGCTTTGAAACGATTGAGCTTCCTTAGCTTACTCATAACAACCCCCCACTCTGAAGATGTATACATTGACAAACAATCATCAACACCCCTAGAAATAACGAATTGCCCCTGATCCTGTGGAGATAACTGCTTTCTCATATCAGAAGGGATTAACATCCTACCTTTGACATCTAGCTTACAGTGATATTCTCCAATAAATCCAGTCATGAGCTTTAAACTTTAATCGTAAAACTAATAAATATTTACCCACATTTTCCCACATTTAACAAATTGTGAATAACTTTTTACGCTTTAGGTTAATTTTTGTTTCAAATAAATATAAAAAAAGATGGATTTTACAGATATAAAATAACATTACTATATTAGTGGGAAAATGTGGGTAATACGTGAAAATTATTTAGAACAAACCACATCCATCAATATTAATTTTTAAATTGAGGTTCGAATCAAAAAAAATGAGTCAAATACAGCAAATAAATGTTGAGAATATTTTACTAGAAAAAAGCCCTAAACTACACAGGTTTCTACCTAAGTTTTTTATTAACTGGCTTAAAAAAATACTTCATGAAAAAGAAATCAATCAAATTCTTAGAGAATTAGAAAACGATTTTGAAATAGATTTCATAAATAAGGGGTTGAAAAAATTGAACGTTAAATCTCAAGCCATTAGCATTGAAAACATACCTAAAAAAAGTGGTGTAATCCTTGTTGCAAACCACCCATTAGGTGGACTAGACGGCATTGCTATGATACAACAAATAAGCAAAGTAAGAAATGATGTTAATTTTTTAGTTAATGATATTCTGACTCAAATAAATAAATTAAAACCTTATTTTATACCTATAAACAAACATGGGAAAAACTCTAGAAAAAATCTCCTAAAAATAGATGAGCTATATAAATCTGAGTCTTGTATTGTTTTATTCCCAGCTGGTCTTGTTTCAAGAAGGCAAGAAAATAAAAAAATAAAAGATTTAGAATGGAAAAAAAGTTTTATTACAAAAGCAAAAAAACACAACAAAACTATTATCCCAGTACATGTTAATGGAATAAACTCAATAAAATTTTATAATCTTTCATATTGGAGAAAAAAATTCGGAATAAAACTAAATATAGAAATGTTATTTTTAGTTGATGAAATGTTTAAAAAAAATGGATCTACCATTACATTTTCATTTGGAAAACCAATCTCCCCAGAAATTTTTCACAATAAAATATCTGATTTAGAATGGGCACAAAAGATTAAAAATCATGTATATGAGTTAGAAAACAATCCTAACTTTGATTTTAGAATATAGTAACTATGGAACCAATAATATCACCAATATCAAAATCTATTATAAAAAAAGAACTTAATAACAATAGATTTATAAGGTCAACCAATTACGCTAATCATGAAATTTACATTCTAAATCACCTTAACAGTCCAAATACTGTAAAAGAGATTGGAAGATTGAGAGAAATCACCTTTAGAGAATCTGGCGGTGGCACTGGCAAACCTTTAGATCTAGACAACTTTGACACAAGAGACGAAGCATACTATGAGCAACTTATAGTTTGGGACCCTGAAAAAGAAGAAATAATTGGAGGTTATAGATTTATTAAAGGAAATGAAATTTTAAAATCGCCTAAACACAATGATTTAGCTACTAATGGACTTTTTAATTTTAATCAAAAGTTCATAGATGAATACCTTCCATATACTATAGAACTAGGCAGATCTTTCGTACAGCCTAATTACCAACCTTCATCAGGAAATAAAAAAGCTATTTTTTCTTTAGACAACTTATGGGATGGATTAGGCGCCCTTGTTGTAGACAACCCAGAAGTGAAACATTTCTTTGGAAAGGTAACCATGTACTTAGATTTTCACAAATTAGGTAGAGACTACATTCTTGGGTTTTTTAAACATTTTTTTTCAGATAAAGAAAAACTTGTCACACCTATAAAAGCTTTAGATTTACACTATAATATTAATGAATTTATTAACGAAATATCAGATCTTGAATTTAAAGACGCTTACAGACTTTTATCCCAAAAAAATAAAGAATTGGGAGCAAATGTCCCACCTTTGATTGGAGCCTATATGAATCTTTCAGCATCAATGAAGTCTTTTGGCACAGCTTTAAATCAAAAGTTTGGAGATGTTGAAGAAACAGGAATATTAATTTCTATTGAAGACATATACCCAAACAAAAAAGAAAGACACATCACAACCTATAAAAAAGTGGGAAATGGAAATTAAAAATGCAGAATTCATTTGCAGCAATACTGAATGGGAAAAATGTCCAAAACCAGATAAACCAGAATATGCTTTTATAGGACGATCTAATGTTGGGAAATCATCATTAATCAACTCTATAACCAACCATAAATCTCTTGCTAAAACATCAGGAAAACCGGGAAAAACACAGTTAATTAATCATTTTTTAATTAACCACGATTTTTTTTTCGCAGACTTACCTGGTTATGGTTATGCAAAAGTATCTAAAAAAGATAGAGAAAAATTTAAAGATTTTTCAATGAAATACCTACAATTAAGACCGAACTTAATGTGTCTCTTTTTATTAATTGACAGCAGACATTCTCCTCAAAAAATAGACCTTGACTTTATGGAATATTGCAGCACTAAGGAAATACCCTTTGTTGTCTGCTTTACAAAAACTGACAAACTCAAACCTAAAGAATTAGAGAAAAACATAAGAATATATGAAGAAACTCTTTTAAAAAACTGGGAAGAAACACCAATGCATTTTATTACCTCTTCAATTGAAAAAACCGGCACCAAAGAACTTCTTTCCTTTATTGATCAAACAAACCAACTTTTTTAGCCCTGAATTCAAAAAAAACAATATTAATCGCACCAATGGATTGGGGACTAGGACATGTATCTAGAACCATTCCCATAATAAAAAACTTAATTAATCGCGGACACAAAGTAATAACTTGCGGAAATACTGATGCTAAAACTATATATGAAGAAGAATTTAAAAACTTAGAACATTTAGAATTTAAAGGCTACAACCCCAAATACAGTAAAGGCAACAACCAAGGTGTTGCCATGATTAAACAATCACCTAAGTTTTTTAAATTAATTAAACAAGAAGAAGAATTTGCTAATAAAATAGCAAAAAAGTTAAAATTAGATTATATCATTTCAGACAACAGATTTGGTTTTAGATCAAAACTCACAACTAATATTTTTATTTCTCATCAAATCAACATTCAAGCCCCCCCATTAATAAAACAAATTATGCATGCCATAAATTATGGATATATTAAAAAATTCAATCACTGCTGGATCCCGGATGTAGAAAACAAAGAAAAACTTGCTGGAAAACTATCCACTACCAAATTAAAAAACTGTCAATATATTGGAACACTATCAAGATTTGAAAGACCATGCAAAGAAAAATCAAACTGGACCTATAAATATCTTGGAATACTTTCAGGACCAGAACCTCAAAGAAGTATTCTTGAGAAAAAAATCATTAAAGAGTTTAATAGGCTTGACACAAAATGCGCCATTATTCAAGGCACTCCTAATAAAAAAAATAAACAACTAAATAAAATTGATATTTTTCCTCATTTAAAAACTTCTGACTTTTTAAAAACAATTGAAAAATCTGAAACCATTATTTGTCGCTCTGGATACAGCAGCATTATGGATTTAAGCATATTACAAAAACAAGCCATATTGGTACCTACACCTGGACAAACAGAACAAGAATACTTAGGGAAATACCATAACAAAATTTCAAAAATAGAAACCTTAAGTCAAAATAAATTTTCTCTTAAAGAAGAAAAAAATCACTTTCCAATTATAAAAATAAACAACAAGAAACTAATGATTGAATCATTAAATAAATGTGGATTATGAATTATTTAGCAAAGTTTAAAACTTCATAATCAGATCCATTTTGTTGCCACATCACAGCTAAAGCGTAACAATTATCATGATTCCACAAAATTGACGGTGCTAAAGTAGCATTAACTTCTGTTAAATTTTTACCATCCTCAAATGTAATTGCTTGACCAAAAGTTTGTCCAGTAGCTTCAGTTCTTAAAATATGATTATGTACAAAGTTAGGATTTGATGGAGAACCAGCAATTTGCTGTTCAGCTACTTGACCATCTTCCATAACATATATTGCTAAATAGCAATTTTCTCCTGAAAAAGAATTTTCAACTTGAGTCTGTACTTTAACATTCATAGATCCATCCGACACGCTATAACTTAAAGCCATTGAAACTTCTGTTGCAGAGACAATTTCTGATTGTACTGCACTTGATAAAGAGCTATAACTATTAGGAATATCGGTAGCTCCTACAAAGAAATGTGGGTAACCACTAGGGTCCAAGTAATCTAACAAGTTATTATTAATATCAGCCGAGAATTCATCACCTGCATGAAGAGCAACAACCTCAGCATAACCTGGAAAATCTGTTGCTAAATCATCTGAAAACTCTTGCCCCCAACTTCCACAGTAAGGACACCATGTTCCTGTAGCTTTAAAAACCAATGCTTTTTGTTCATTGACAGGGTATGTACAAGTACCATCATCTTTTTTTGCTTCAGCATCATATGCTAAACTCATAGGGTCTGTACACCCTTTTTTACTACAATTAGTAAGGAATAACATCAAACATGAAATGGTAAATAAAGTGGAAATTGATTTTTTCATAGTATAAAGTTTTTATGTAAAGTTAAAATAAAATTAGACTTTTGACAAAGTAAAGAAAAATGTTGAGCCACGACCAATAGTACTTCTTATGCTAATTGTATGACCATGCGCATCTACAATATGCTTAGCAATAGCTAATCCTAAACCAGTTCCTCCTTCATGTCTAGACCTGCTTTTGTCGACCCTGTAAAACCGTTCAAAAAGTCTTGGAAAATGTTCTTCATTGATGCCAATTCCATTGTCTTCTACTTCAATCATTATAGATTCATCTGTTGATAAAAACCTAATAATAATTTCACCATCTTGATTGCTGTATTGAATGGCATTGCTAATCAAATTTTGAAGTACCTGACCAATTTTTCCAGAGTCGCAAGAAACCATTATTTGATCATCATAATCATTTGCAAACTTTAATTTAATTGACTTCTCATTGGCTTTTAACTCTAAACTATCCATAACATCTCTTGAAATTTGAACGATATCAGAAGGCTTAAAAACCATTTCAGTTCTTTGAGACTCGAATTTTGCAATCATATCTAAATCTCCAACAATCAAGTTCATGCGATCCACCCCTTTTAGAGCTCTTTTTAAAAACTTTTCATTAATCGACTTATCTTCAAGACCACCCTCTAATAAAGTTAGAATATAACCTTGAATACTAAAAATAGGTGTTTTTAATTCATGAGCTAGATTCCCAATAAACTCTCTTCTAAACTCTTCCTGCTCCTTTAATTTAACTAGTTCTTCACGACTTTTATTTGCCCAATCTATAACATCTGTTTCGCTTGCAGATAATACATCTTCATTCATATCAATTTCGTAATCAGCCTTGGAAGTTTGAAACTCATGAATCATTCTATATAACAACCTTATTTTTCGGTTTATAAAAATTTCTAAAAGAAAATAAACTAAACCGTAAGATGCAACTAAAAGAAATAACCCTATTAAAGAAAGATACTTTATAGATAATTCTATATCAAGAAAACTTAAAACTATTTTCAAGACCAAAATCACAATTAACGTAGAGATAATTGAGAATATTAAAGCAAATTGATTTGGTGTTTTTACCTTGAACATCTTTTAATATTGCAAAAATAACAAGAAATAACATACCACATGTCAAAGTAAATTTTAAACTTAGCAAAATTAATAAAGATGAAAAATTTTAAAATAATAGTTATATGTACTGGAAATAGCTGCAGAAGCCAAATGGCAGAAGGCTATTTGAAGTATTTTTCTAATAAAATGCAGCTTAACATTGAAGTGTATAGCGCAGGAATAGAAGCTCATGGAATTAACCCTAATGCTCGTGATATAATGCTTGAAGATGGAATAAATATTTCAGCCCACACTTCTAATCTTATTGAAGAATTTATTGGGGAAAACATCACCCATGTACTAACGGTATGTGATCACGCCAATCAAAATTGTCCAATTTTCCCAGAAAAAACTTCAATTACTCATTTTAACTTTAGTGACCCATCAAAACTAAAAGGAAGTGAAAAGGAAATTGAAAATGCTTTTAGAAAAACAAGAAATGAAATAAAAATTTATTGTGAAAAATATCTAATTAACAACTTTTCATAATGACCAATACTCAAATTTTAATTGGCGAAATCATTGGGACCTTCATATTAATCATGTTCGGTTGTGGATCAATTTCACTGGCTATAAACTTTGAAATTCTTGACAGTCTTTATCAAGTTGCTTTATTCTGGACTGCAGGTGTAACCATTGGAATTTATGCTTCAAAAAAACTTTCTGGCGCTCATATTAATCCTTGTTTTTCAATAGCAACACTAATAAATAAAGAAATTAATTTCATTCAGTTTTTGACCTACATTTCTGCCCAATTAATTGGCGCTATTTGCGCGGCAATATCATTGTATTTGATAACAAGGCATAAAATAAGCTCCTACAGTTTAGAAACAGCTAGTGTTTTTGGAGAATATTTCCCAAACCCATCAAACCCAGAAATTATTACAAGTACTAAACAAGCTTTTTTTGCTGAATTATCTGCTACCTTTCTATTGATTTTTATAATTCTAATAATTATCAACATCAAGAAACTCAAAAATTACTCAGCCATATTGATTGGCATTCTAGTAGGTGTTTTAATTTGTTTTTACGCCCCTATTACCCAATGTTGTATGAACCCAGCTAGAGATATTGGACCTAGAATAGTTAGTTATTTTACAGGTTGGGAAGAATTTGCTTTTAAACAAAATGGGCTTGGGTGGTTAACAGTTTACATCATTGCACCGCTTTTAGGCGCATCTTTAGCAACCGTTTTATTCAGACGCATTAAAAGATTTCAATCTTAAATTAGATTGGTAAAATAGAGAAACCAACAACAACATTTCCATTCCATAAAAAACGTCTTCAATTGGAATAGTTCCTAACCTAATTCCTAAATTATAATCATCATTATACCATACTACCTGCTCTTCAATAAAAGAACCTGTCAATAATCCGTTTACAACAATAAAAGGAATTAAAATAAATAGGAAGGTTTTAAAAAACAAGTTCATATTAACAAATCTTTTACTAATAACTAACAAAAATGACAATGAAATAAATGTTATTGACGTGTAACTCTTTTCTAAATACAAAACCCCTATTACTAAAAGCAAACCACTCAAAACGTAAACAATGATATTAGAATTAAAAGATGTTGGTTTTGAAAGGGTATAAACTACGTGATATGTGAAAATACATGCATATGGGATTATAAAAAAGAACATGTATTCTTCAATTGGTAATCCGAAAAGAAATAAGCCTGATAAGTACCTTTCGTTGAATCCCCAAATGCCAATATCTGTAAACCAAATGTCCCACGGAATAAAAACAAAAAACATTAATAGAAACCCTAGTAAAAAGGATGGGAAATTTTTATGAAAGTTTAATCTTGAATGAAAAGTATAAATCAATGGAATAATAATAGAAAAAAATTCAATTATAAGATATAAATACTTTTCCATTATTATATCATATTAAGCTGATTCTTAAGAGCTGATTTAAAGGTTAAATACACTTTTTTTGAATTTGGAATTCTGACCCTAGTTTTCATTATTTCTTGAGGGGGAATTGACTTTATTTTATTGAATAACGAAACGTAATATCTATAAGCTACATAAACCCCTAACCTAGATGATTTGGGCAACTTTTGAATCCCTTTTAATGCAGCTGCAAAATCACAGTTAATATCTTTTTCAATATTTATTTTATCAGTCTCTGTAAACTTATGCAAATCAACATCTGGAAAATAAGTTCTACCTAAATTTTCAAAGTCCGATTTTACATCTCTCAAAAAATTTACTTTTTGAAAAGCAGCACCAAGTCGTCTTGCAGGACTTTCTAATTCTTCATACATCTGTTGGTCTCCATTTACAAAAACTTTTAAACACATCAAACCAACTACTTCTGCTGAACCAACAATATATTCATTATAAGAATCGTCAGAATACACTACATCATGTAAATCTTGCTCCATGCTTTTAAGAAACAAATCAATCATTTCTTTATCAATATTATACTGCTTAACAGTTAAAACAAAAGAATTAATAATAGGGTTAGAGCTTATTCCTCTTTTAAGCGAAAGATAAGTTTCAGAAATAAAATCATCAAGAATTTCTTTTTTTGGATAATCATGAAAAGTATCAACAATTTCATCGGCAACTCTAACAAAACCATAGATTGAATAAATTGCTTCATGAATCGATTTATCTAATAAATAAATCCCAAGAGAAAAACTAGTGCTGTATTTCTTTGTTATTATTTTACTTGATTTATAAGAAATAGAATCATATAAGCTTTTCATAATGCTAATATAATTTTTTATCTAATTCTTCAGCAACAATTTGACCTGATATTATTGAAGGTGGCACACCTGGACCAGGAACAGTCAACTGACCCGTATAAAAAAGATTTTTTATTTTCTTATTTCTCATCCTTGGTTTTAATATTGCCGTTTGACGTAAGGTATTTGCCAATCCATAAGCATTTCCTTTAAAAGCATTATAATCTTGTTCAAAGTCTTTTACACAATATGATTCCTTAACGACAATATCTTCAGCAATATCATTTCCAGTTAATTGATTTAATCTTTTTAAAATCATTTCAAAGTATTTCTCTCTCATTTCCTCTGAGTCATGTAAACCAGGTGCAAGAGGAATTAAAAAAACTAAATTCTCCATACCTTCCGGTGAAACGTTTTTATCTGTTAATGAGGCACAGCTCATATAAAACAAAGGTTTTTTTGGCCAAGCTGGCTCATCATAAATTTCTTTAGCATGATTATCAAAGTCTTCATCAAAAAAAAGTGTGTGATGTTTTAAATTGGAAAGCTTTTTGTTTACTCCTACATAAAAAAGTAAACTTGAAGGGGCTAATTCTCTTTTATCCCAATAAGATTCTGAATAATTTCGATACTTTTTATCTAAAAGTTTTTGTTCAACATGGTGGTAATCCGCTCCAGCAATGACTGCATCAAAATTGATAATTTCTTTATTAACTGTTAAAGATTTTACCCTTGCATTTTCGATATTTATTCTACTTACTTCAGCATTACACTCTATTTTTACATTTTTTTCCAGAGCTAAATCTACAAGTGATTTAACTACAGAGTAAAACCCACCTTCAGGATAATAAGTCCCCACCTTAAGACCAGTATAATTCATTAATGAATAAAGTGCGGGAGTATTTTCTGGAGTTGCTCCAAGAAAGAGAACAGGAAACTCCATAAGTTTGATTAACCTAGAATCCTTAAAATACCTTCTAACATATTTTCTAAAAGATGTGAAAATACTCAAATGAAAAAGACCTTTTAAAACCGAAATATTAATAAACTCAAAAATAGAATTTGATGGTTTATAAACCAATTCAGACATGCCTATTTGATACTTCTTCTCAGCCTTTTCCATGAACTTAATCAGTTTTTTACCACTTCCTTTTTCAATTTTTTCAAAAGTAGCTACTAAGCTATCAAAGGAAGATGGAACAACTAACTCATCATTTTTATCAAAAACTATTGAAAAGCCAGGATCAAGTTTGTTTAAAACAAAATAATCTGATGTTTTTTTTCCATGTCTTTCAAAAAAGCGATCAAACACATCAGGCATCCAATACCAACTTGGGCCCATATCAAAAGTAAACCCATCTTTTTTTAATTGTCTTGCTCTACCACCAAGGGAGCTATTTTTTTCAAAAACAGTAACATCATATCCTTTAGATGCTAATTCTATTGCAGAAGTTAATCCTGCAAAACCTGAACCAATAACAGCAACTTTTTTCAAATTTCTAAAGATTTTAAATCCCTAAAGATAATTTTCTAAAATAAGAATCAAATTCATTAAGAGAATAAAAAACTTTACCTTGTGTTCTAACTAATCTTAATAGATCAGGGTTCCCTGCGTAAAATAGTTTGCAATTAGAATTCGCTTTTACATCATCGCAAAATTTTTGAATTGCAGTTATTTTTTGCCCCACAATAAAAGTTGAAAACAAAATATCCGGATTAATTTTCTTAATGCTCATAACTATACTTTCATAAGAAATAGTTTTACCTATGTTAACCACATCAAAACCAAACTTTTTTAAAACAAGATTGGCATACAATAATGCAAAGTCATGATCTTCCCATGGTGGCAAAAACAAAAAAGCTTTTTTATTTATTCTAGATGCCTTAGGAACAGACTCTATAGCATAATGAAATTTTTGCTTAATTAAATTTGACAAAAAATGTTCTTGGGCTGGAAAAAGTTCACCTGAAGACCATAGTGTACCTATCCTTCTCAAGGTGGGAATAAAAACATTTTCATAAATAAAACATAAATCATGTTTTTCCTTCAATTCATTATAAGTTTTATCAAATAAAGGCTCATCAAATTGAACAGAACTTATTATTAACGAATTTATATACGGGTCGAAACCATCATACGACTTTGTTAACTTTGAAACAGAATCACTTATTTCATCAGGAGATAATGAAGCAACCTTACTGATTTTGTGGCCATTTTTAATCAACAATGAGACATTTAATATTTTTTTAAGTTGATCATCATTGTAAGATCTGATATTAGTGTCAGTACGATTAGGGTTAACCAAACTGTATCTTTTTTCCCATATACGAATAGTGTGCGATTTAATACCTGAGAGCTTTTCTAAATCTGCTATTGAATAATTATGCATTTTGTTTAATTTTAAGCTAAATTACTTAAACAATTTGTCAAAAACAATGTTTTTAGCAACTTTTGTTTAAATTTGAAATTAAATTGTTAAACAAAATAAATGAAAAGAAATTTGATAATAAATAAACTAATTAAGAATCTTCTTATGCATAACTTTAATTTTTTATTGATCGGATTTTTATTAATTAGCAATTGCTATTTATCTCAAAGCGGAGTTATTAAAGGAACAGTTGTTGACGAAACAAGCAATGAAACCATACCATTTGCAAATATTTTTATTGAGAACACAAAATCTGGTGTAACAAGTGATTTGGATGGTAATTACATAATAGAAAACTTAAAACCAGGACTATACAACATAACTTGTAGTTATATTGGATACAAACCAAAAAGTTTTTCAGAAGTTATAGTATCATCCAACAAACCAACCAATTTAACGATTAAACTTATTGAATCCTCAACCAATCTTGAAGAGGTTGAAATTACAGCTTCCCCATTTCAAAAGTCTGAAGAAAGTCCTGTAAGCAAAAGAAACATCAACGCAACTGAAATTTACAGAAATCCTGGAGGGAATAGAGATATATCAAAAGTAATTCAATCATTACCAGGTGTTGCATCAACAGTTTCTTTCAGAAATGATATTATTATAAGAGGTGGCGCACCTAACGAAAATAGATTTTATTTAGACGGAATTGAAGTGCCCAATATTAATCATTTTGCCACTCAAGGTTCATCTGGCGGACCTGTTGGAATGATTAACGTAAATTTCATAAGGGAAGTAGATTTATATTCTGGTGCTTTTCCAGCAAATAGAGGAAATACATTAAGTTCTGTATTAGAATTTAAACAGGTAGATGGAAACCCCGATCGTTTAGCCACTACTTTCACTATAGGGTCAAGTGATATTGGAATGACATTTGATGGTCCAATTGGGGAAAAAACAACATTTGTTTTATCTGCCAGAAGATCATACCTCCAGTTTTTATTTAAATTAATAGGACTGCCTTTTTTACCCACTTACAACGACTTTCAATTCAAAACTAAAACTAAAATTGATGACAAAAATCAAATAACAGTTGTTGGTTTAGGCGCAATTGATGACTTTGTACTTAACACGACCATCAATAACAACATTACTGATCAAGAAACAATTGAAAGGAATAACTATATTTTAGGATATATTCCTGTAACTACTCAGTGGAACTATACCATTGGAACAAACTGGACTCACTTTAAAGAAAATAGTTTTCAAAATATTGTCTTTTCAAGAAATCATTTAAACAATAGATCCATCAAGTATAAAGACAACATAGAAACTCCTTCAAATTTACTGCAAGATTATTTATCTCAAGAAATTGAAAATAAATTTAGATTTGAAAACACCTTTCGAAAAAACGGTTGGAAGATGAATTTTGGGGTAGGAATTCAACATGTAACATATACTAATTCAACTTATCAAAAAATAGAATTTCAAGGAGACTCTTCAACAATTGATTTTGAATCAGAACTTAATCTTTTAAAATCAAGCTTATTTGGACAAATAAGTAAGAAGTTTTTTAATGATAAATTAATTGGATCATTTGGATTAAGGACAGATCAAAATTCATATTCAGATGAAATGAAAAACCATATTGATCAATTATCTCCAAGATTCAGCTTAGCTTATGCAATAAATGATAAAATCAGCTTTAATTTTAATGTTGGAAAATATTTTCAATTGCCCGCTTACACAGTAATGGGTTACAAAAATGAAAATGGAGTTCTTGAAAACAAAGAAAATAATCTTAGCTACATAAACAACAAGCATCTAGTAGCAGGAATTGAGTTTAATCCTGAAAAATACACTAAAATTACAATTGAAGGTTTTTATAAGAAATATGATAATTATCCTTTTTTGATTAGAGACAGCATTTCATTAGCAAATCTCGGTGGTGATTTTGGGGTAATTGGCAATGAACCTGTTACCAGCACTTCTTCAGGCAGATCTTACGGAATTGAGTTTTTAGCTCAAAGAAAACTAAGTAAATCTTTTTATGGAATTTTAGCTTATACATGGGTAAGAAGCGAATTCATTGACATGAATAATAATTACATTCCCTCAGCATGGGACAATGGACATATTGTAAGCCTAACTGGAGGTAT
>CEUK01057065.1_pt1 | contig 23355 bp, 19 predicted proteins | sample 356451 | NCBI WGS metagenome assembly CEUK01 (sample SAMEA2622843, study PRJEB7988) | marine metagenome | isolation source: saline water (ENVO:00002010), including
TTTTGTGACGTGGTCTTTGATATATTCTGCGGCTTCTTCTTCTGCAGATCCGCCTATTTCGCCGATCATCATGATGGCTTTGGTCTCTGGGTCGGCTTCAAAGGCTTCTAAGCAATCAATGAAGCTAGTGCCTGGAACTGGGTCTCCTCCTATGCCTACACATGTGGTGACTCCAATATCTTTTTGTTTGAGTTCGTACAGTGCCTGGTATGTCAGCGTGCCTGACCTGCTGACGATTCCTACAGGCCCGCCGGGTTTGGCGATGTGGCCGGCGGTAATGCCAATATTGCATTTTCCGGGACTTATGATTCCTGGGCAGTTGGGTCCAAGCAGTTGAACATCGGGATAGTCGCGTTTGAGTTGGTTATAAAAGATCGCTTCGTCGTGTGCCGGCACGCCTTCAGTAACAGCGACAATAAATTTGACTCCGCCTTCAGCTGCCTCCATGACAGCGCCACGTACGCCAGCGGCTGGTATGAAGATGCAACTAGCTGTTGCGCCGGTTGCTTCGACTGCCTCTGCAACGTTTGCGTAGATGGGTACTCCATCAACGTCCGTTCCTGCTTTCTTTGGATGTGTTCCAGCTACTACCTGCGTCCCGTACTCTCGATTGAGCCGACCGTAGTAGCTTCCCTGCGATCCAGTGAGTCCTTGGTATATGACTTTTGTTGTTTCATCTACGAAAATGCTCATGTTTCTCCTATTGAGCTAGTTGGACGGCTGTGGTGGCAGCGTCAAGCATGGTTGTTTCCATTAGTAATTTGTCCGAAAGGTTTGGTTCTAGGATTGCTCTGCCTTCATCGGCGTTTGTTCCATCGAGTCGAATAACGATCGGGGATTCTATATCGACGCGTTTCATTGCTTCGAGAATTCCGTTTGCCACTTCTTCACCTCGGGTGATTCCTCCGAAGATGTTGATAAAGATTGCTTTGACATTCGGGTCATTGTTGATGACTTCTAAAGCGCCAGCCATGACATCAGCATTGGCGCCTCCGCCGATATCGAGAAAGTTTGCAGGTTTGCCACCTACTTGATTGATGACATCTACTGTGCTCATCGCTAGTCCTGCTCCGTTTGCGATGACACCGACGCTTCCGTCTAAACCTACATATTGAAGGCCTTTCGAGTGAGCGGCTGTTTCGCGTTCGTCACGAGTTTGTGTTTCATCATATTGTTCGTAATTTTCGTGCCGGAAGACTGAGTTACCGTCAAGAGTTACTTTTGCGTCAAGAACATGTACTTTTCCTTCAGGGGTCAATATGAGAGGGTTGATTTCAACGAGGTCGGCGTCACCATCTGTATATGCTTCATAGAGTTTAAGAAGAATATCAACTGTTCCATCGAATGCTTCGGCGGGTAAATTGGCTGCTTCAACCCATGCTTTGCATTGGTCTTCACTTAAGCCATCTACTGGATCAACCCATATTTTGGCTATGGCGTCTGGATTTTCTTCTGCTACGGTTTCAATTTCTACGCCGCCTTCTTTGGAGAGCATCCCGAGATGCTTCTTCGCAGATCTGTCTAGGGTAAAGCTCGCATAATATTCTTCGGCTATGTCTGAAGCTTTCTCTATCCAAACCCTTCCTACGATGTGCCCTTTGATATCAAGTCCAAGAATATTTGAAGCGTGTTCGGTGACGTCCTCAATAGTTGCGGCGAATTTGACTCCTCCAGCTTTACCTCGACCGCCGGTATGTACTTGTGCTTTGACCATGACTGGTGTTCCAAGTTCTTCAGCTGCTTGTACTGCTTCGTCGACAGTGAACGCGATCTTCCCTGGAGACGTTGGCATTCCGTATTTGGCGAAGAATTGTTTCCCTTGGTATTCAAACAAATCCATTTGTGCTCTCCATATGTTGATTGTTTTGGCGTTATTACGCCCCGAAGGGATACTAGTGAAAGGACGGGTCGTTGTGCTCATCAAGAATTGTTTTAATTGAAAAAAACGCATCTGGAGATTCGTTGAATACGATATATTTATGCCCTTTCAGCAGAGCAGACAGGTCAATTTCCCTCGAATTGTGACTTTTATTGTGTTTAGTCTTGTGTTTGGTGTCGGTCTTTTGTTCGCTATTGTGAGGCTTTCAGGTAGTGGTGAAATCCAATTTAAACTCGGCGATGACGTCTTTGAAGTTGGTGATGCTGAAGTCTTTGCTGAGCGGATCCGAAGTGATGAGAGCCCGATTGCGTGGGCTTCATTGAGTGGCTCGAGACCAATTTATGTGCAACATATTGGTAATGATCATCTAACAGGATGGTTTGCTATTGATGCTCGTTCTCCTTCAGATCCTGTGTCATGTAGTTTGCAGTGGAGTATTGAGAATCAGATCTTTGTTGATGAATGTAATGAAGCGAATACGTACCCTGCAGATGGTGAGGGGCTAACACGTTTTGAAGCTATTGTGAATGCTGTCGGAGTAGTCCAGGTAGATCTGAACCGAATTTACTCTCCCTAGCACTTTAAATTTTTCTTACTGGTGCCCATGAGAGATCGAGGGTTTTTTGGCCCTCATCAACAAAATTTATTGTTGCTATTGCCTCATATTCTGTCACTTCAAGTTTCACGATTACCCCGTCTCCGAACATGTCATGGTTAACGTCATCACCAATTTGTAAACCGATCTGATCTGCATGGCTCTTCTCTGGCCCTTTTGGTTCAGCTGTTGAGAGCGAAAATGATTTCGTGGACTTTGATTTCTTTTGTACTTCTTCTTTAAACTCATCTGGAATTTCTGCGACGAAGCGGCTGACGGGATTGTAGAGCGTTTGTCCAAAGAGCGTTCTTTTCCATGCATAGGATAGATGTAGATTATTCTCTGCCCTTGTAATACCGACGTACGCCAGGCGGCGTTCCTCTTCAAGTTCATCGGGATCTCCGAGTGATCGCATGTGGGGGAAAACCCCATCTTCTAAACCAACGATGAATACATTTGGATACTCAAGTCCCTTAGCTGAGTGGAGTGTCATTAGCGAGACACTGGAGTCACCGTTGAGTGCATCTGTATCTGAGACAAGACTTACCTCTTGGAGGAACTCATCGGTATCGTCGTAATCCATTGCCATTCCAATAAGTTCAGCAAGGTTTTCGCGTCTGCTATCTGCATCAACAGTGTGCTGTGATTCTAGATCAACGACATACCCTGAGGCGTCAAGAACCTCATCAAGAACACTTCCAGGGCCTTGCGTAATGTTCATTTGTCCTAATTCAATTATTCTCACGAACTCTTCTAACCCTCGTAGCGCTTTTCCAGTAACTCCTGCTTCCGGTGCACGATTCAAGACATCAAAGAGAGTCTCTCCGATTGATGATGCGAATTTGTCTAGTTTGTCAACGGAGGAATCTCCTATCCCTCTTTTAGGAGTATTGATAACTCTTTTGAGTGCTACTTCGTCCTGAGGATTGACAATGACTTTGAGATAGGCGAGAGCATCCTTAATTTCTTTTCTGTCAAAAAATCTTGTGCCTCCTATTACTTTGTAGGGAATGTTAGATTTCACGAGCTGTTCTTCTAAGACCCTGCTTTGGGCATTTGTTCGATAAAAAACGGCCATATCTTGCCATCCAGAATCTTGGATTTCGTGAAGGTTTCTAAGCTGCTGAGTAACCCACTTAGCTTCATCGGTTTCATCGTCGGCATGAAAGCATACAATTTTGGAGCCTTGATCGCCTTTCGTCCAAAGTTCTTTTGGTTTCCGACCATAGTTATTTTCAATTACTGCATTCGCAGCATCAAGAATGGTTTGGGTACTGCGGTAATTTTGTTCAAGGAGGATTACAGTTACGTCTGGGAATTTATTTTCAAATTCAATAATGTTCCGGATGTCGGCTGACCTAAACGCATAAATGGATTGATCCTGATCACCTACAACACATATGTTTCGTGATTTATTTGCTAACTGTATAACTAGGTGGTTCTGTACTGGGTTCGTATCCTGGTACTCATCAACCAAGATGTGACGGAATCGTGATTGATATCGTTCAAGGATTTCTGGAAAGCGGTTAAATATTTCTACGGTTTTAAATAACAAGTCATCGAAGTCCATTGCGCCTGCTATTTTCATACGCCTCTCGTACTCGGCATATACATCAGCTGCTTTTTCTTCATAAAGTGTCTCTACTGATGTTCTGTAGTCGATGGGGCCGATCATTTCATTTTTAGCTTTTGATATTTGATTGTGAATTCCTCTGGGGGGATATCTCTTGACGTCGATGTTCATGTCTTTGAGGATGTAACTCGTTAGTCGTACGGCATCGGCTTGGTCGTAAATTGTGAATGAGTTTGGGTAACCCAATGCACTTGCTTCTCTTCGTAGGATCTTTGCACAGGCTGAATGAAACGTAGAGACCCACATTCTTTCAACAATGGGGCCTACTAAATTCGCAACCCGTTCTTTCATTTCAGAAGCTGCTTTATTGGTGAAGGTGATGGCAAGTATTTCAAAGGGGGAAATGTCAACCTCTTGAATTAGGTAAGCGATTCTGTGTGTGAGTACTCGTGTTTTTCCTGATCCTGCTCCTGCTACCACGAGAAGAGGCCCCTCTGAATGCATGACGGCGTCGCTTTGCGGGGTATTCAGGCCATGTATTAATTCGTGTGGTGCCATTCCGCCACAATACATGGAAGGTGTGCCGAATTGAGGAGCTTTGCTATTTTGCGGCTATCTTTCTTAAGCGAAACAAAGTTTTACGTAGTGGAGTCCGTTATGGTCCAGAGCCGAAATAAAGAATTAGATGTTGCGCTTGAATTGTTCAACAGTGAATTAGAGAAACTGAAGTTGAAGGAAAAGGAACTAGCCATCGTCAAAAGGGCTGAAAAGAAGAAAGCGGATGCTGTGAAGGCTTTGCGAGACGCTGAAAAGAATCCTGACCTTTCTGCTGAGGAAAAAGAACAGGCAAAGGCTGCTTGGTTGAAGGCTGATGACGACTTGAAGAAGATTTTGGCGGGTGAAGATCCGCTTCCTGACGAGGATGTTTCTAAAGTCGCTAACAATGAAGATGAAGAGACTAGTGAAGAGGTAGAAGAGACCGAGGGCCAAGAGCAAGTAGAAACTTCTGAAGGTGACGCATCTGACATCGTAGACGAGGAGTCAGAAGAACAGACCGAGGAAGAAGTTGAGATGTCTGAAAGTGATGAATCAGATAACGATGATCAAGAAAATAGTGAAGAGGCAGAAGAATAGGTTTTTCTACAAGCGGGCTTTGAAATGTTCAATGATGGTCTCGTATGCCTCTAGTGTTGGATGACCAGTTGAGTCAGAATAGTCAGTTGTAAGCACTGAATGTGCAGTCTGATTAATCCCGTGAAGATTAGATTTTGAACTGTCAATCTCTATCCCCAAGAATCCATCACCCAGAGTCTCTTCGAGAGTTTTGAACCTCTCGCTAGGCGAGAGTTTATCTTCAGAGAATCGGAGTCCGATGACGCAAAGATTTTCGTTGTCTACTCTTTCACGCACGTTTGCTAACTCTTGTTGTGATAAACCAACATCCATTCTTCTTTTCGCTCCGATTGGTAGCGGAAGGCTGGGTTGGCTGAGTACAGGAACTTTTACAAGAGGATGCACGGCTAACGATAAAGCAAAACCGCCCGTTAGGCACATTCCGATTACTCCAACGCCCTTTCCGTCGCACTTTTCGGCAGTGACTTTGATTAAACGTTGAATCCAGATTGTTACTGGTGAGCTTTTCCCCAATGCGAAAGTGATGAATTCCTTTGAAATGCAAGCACGTACCATTGATTTCAATGCGTAGGCGTTGCTGAATGGGCGGCCGGGTTCCCCAAAGAGGTTTGGCATAGCCACGGTGAATCCTGCTGTAGCAATTCTTCGTCCAAAGTCCGCTACTTCAGGTGTGATACCAGGAATTTCAGTCAATAGTATGACTCCAGGTCCACTACCCTTCCAGAAGACATCTTTTTCATCACCATTAAACATTAATCTTTCGCAATGAAAATCCTGTAGGTCATCAAACTCGACATTTCCCATATACCAGAGAGTACATGACCGAGTCGCTTTCTTTTCTATTGGGCAACTACTATGGGCGTTACATTAGACAGCTACTTTGGGGGCGCATGAAATTCTCAATCATTTTTGAATTCCAGTGTGATGATATAAGCCCCGAAGGGGAACGCGAAACGTTATTGAGTTGCGTTGATCAGGCTGTTTTCGCTGAGCAGATGGGATTTGACAGAATATGGGCTGTCGAGCATCACAGTCTGACACATTATGCTCACATGAGTGCGCCTGAAATTTTCCTCACATGGGTTGCAGCGAAAACAACAAAAATACGTATCGGCCATGGTGTGGTATGCATGCCATTTGGTTACAACCATCCACTTCGAGTTGCAGAAAGAGTAGGAATGCTAGACAGTCTTTCAGGCGGGAGGCTCGATGTAGGAGCTGGCCGTGGAGCTACGTCAATGGAGATGTCAGGGTTCGGAGTGAATAAAGACGATACGTATCCACAAGTTAAGGAATCGCTTCAAATTCTTAGTCAATGTTGGCAAACTGATGAATTTGAGTGGGATGGAAGTATTCAGATTTCTCCTCGATCAGTGATTCCACGACCACTGCAACTTCCACACCCACCCCTATATATGGCCTGCACAAAAGATGAGACTGTTCGGTTAGCTGCCGAGTACGGTGTCGGGGCTTTAGTACTGGGGTTTTCCGGTCCGACTCAAGTGCAGGCATTACGTGAGATTTACGACGAAGCAATTGCAACAAGAAACCCAGAGTCTTGCATCTCTCAGCGACCTACGAATTTTCTTTCAGCCTTGTGTCCAACCATCGTCCTTGATGATGCTGAAGAAGCTTTCCAAATAGGTGCTAGAGGGCAAAAGTTTTTTGCAGAATCCATACAGCATTGGAATTTAGGAACACCCCTTCCTGAAACAGTTCCACCTGAAATAGATATCCGTGATGCTGTAAGTGACGCAAAGGAACAAGTCGAAGCATTCATGGTTGAGGGTGGACATCCCGTACCTGCAGTAGCAGCCTCTACAAGTCCTTTCAACATTGATCATGCCTATGGCAGTAAGAATGACGCTATTGAATATGTGACTCAACTACAAAGTGCCGGAGCTGATGAAATTATGTGCATCATGCAAATGGGTGGCGTCCCACATGAAGCTGCGATGGAAACAATCCGGCAATACGGACAATATGTGATCCCTCACTTCTCAGATAACTAATCTTTTAGAGTAATTTGAGTATCTCCAGATGGTTTTTGATGACGTAATCTGCTTCATCTCCATCTTCTGGATCGTCTCGCCCTCCGATGTATCGAACTGATGTCATGTTGTTTGCGCGTGCCCCAGCAACATCAGTTCTTTTTAAATCGCCAACATGTATGGATTGAGAGGGGTCTGAGATCCCTAACCCTGTAAGGGTTTCATTAAATATCTTTGAGTGAGGTTTGTAGACACCGATCTCATCTGAAAACCCAAAGTAGTCAAAGAATTCGTAGACATTAAGATCTTCCAGCCATGAACGTAGACGGCTGCTAGGGATTGTTCCTACATCGCATATCACTGCTAAGCGAAGGTTCATCTCCTTCAACTGCTTCAGGGTTTGTTTAACGTCTGGAAGTAAGCTTCTCGGGGTTGATTCTGATGCTTCCAAGTATGCATCGATCAATTGGTCTTTGATATTCGAAGGAATATTAGAGGGAAGTTTTGTTAGAGCTGCGCTAACCACACCCTCAAGTGTGGATTGAAAATTATTTCTCCAATTCGTATCAAAATGGTTCCATCCTTCCGCAAACGCATCATCGAGTTGTTGTTGTGTTATCTCAATATTATTCTCGAAGAGAATCTTGGTCCATAAAGCCCGTCGGCGGTCAAGTGAATTAGTTGTTTCAGCAATAAGCGTGTTCCAGAAGTCATATGTTACCGCTTGATATTTTCCCGTTTGCATGAGTGATTCCTGCCAGCCTTAAACGATCTCTACAGAACCTGTACCATTTGCTTTGACGGTTCCGATTTGGGTAGATGAAAGTCCAGTTGCATCAATAATCTCCTGCGTGCTGTCCACGCTTTGTTGATCAACAATTAGCACCATTCCGATTCCCATGTTAAAGACTTTGAACATTTCGCCTTCATCAATATTCCCAAGTGATTGGATTTCGGTAAAGATTCTAGGCGGTGACCATGTTTCCTTACGTATCTCAGCATCCATATCGTCTGGAAGCACTCGGTTGACATTACCAGGGAGTCCCCCTCCGGTGATATGAGCTATTGCCTTAACCTGATTCTGTTCCAATACTTTTAGAACCGTCGGGGTATATATCACCGACGGGCGGAGAAGTTCTTCACCGACGGTTACGTCGGTTCCGTCCCAGACTGGATCATGAATTGATTTTTTAGCAGTATCAAAAAGCACTTTTCTAGCCAGCGAATAACCGTTACTTCGTAGACCAGGAGAATGTAATCCAATTATCACATCGTCAGGAGTGACAGATTCTGTTGTAATCATTTCATGTTTGTCAACAACGCCAACGCTGAAACCTACAAGCTCAAACTCTCCCGCATGCATCAGGCCAGGATGCTCAGCCATCTCACCACCGATGAGAGCACACCCAGCTTGCTCACACCCATCACTAATACCTTTTACAAGAAGTTCAACTTGTTCAGGGACGAGTGTCCCGACTGAAATATAGTCAAGAAAAAAAAGTGGTTCGGCGCCCACGCAGACCAGATCATCAACACACATTGCAACAAGGTCAATCCCGATACTCTCGTACTGTTCTGCCAGCATGGCTACCTGAGCCTTCGTTCCTACACCATCCGTTGAGGACACAAGAACAGGATGTGCCCTCCCTGTTTGCGTTATGTCAAAAGCTCCTCCGAACCCCCCTATTTTTGTGAGCACTTCAGGTCGTAAAGTCTTTTCAATCAGTGGGGTAATGCGTTCAACTGCTTCTTCTCCGGCAGCGATGTTGACGCCAGCAGATTCATATGTTTCATTACTCATGGATCTCGCTAAAGGATTGTTGAATCCCGCCAGACAGCTCTTCTTGCTGGGTCTCTGCAGGTTTCTCTGGTCTATGCATTGATTCTTCAAGTATTTTCTTCGAGAGATTTACTGGGACATCCACTGGATAATCTCCGGTTAAACAAGCAGAGCAAAATCCGGCATTGTTGGTGCCAGTAGCTTCCAGTAAGTTGTCTAGCGTTAAATAGGCAAGAGAGTCCACATCAAGGTAATCCTGTATTTCTTGCACTGTGAGGTTCGCTGCTAGAAGTTCAGACCTCGTTCCTGTATCCATTCCGTAAAAACATGGCCAACGATACGGGGGTGAAGAAATACGCATATGTATCTCCTTTGCTCCTGCTTCTCGTAACATCTTTACCATCGCCCTTGTTGTTGTCCCACGAACAATTGAGTCATCAACAACAACGAGTCGATTACCGCTAATCGTATCTTTAAGCGGGTTAAGTTTCATTCTGACACCCAACGAACGAAGTTCCTGATTGGGGGCAATAAAAGTCCTCCCGATGTACCGATTCTTGACTAGTCCTTGGGCATAGGGAATTTTTATTTCTTTTGCATAGCCTTCAGCAGCAGGAATACCTGATTCAGGTACTCCCATAACGACATCTGCTTCAACTGGTGCTTGTTTTGCTAGAAATTGTCCCATTCGAACTCTGGCATGGTGAACGCTCTGCGTGTAGAGCTGGGTGTCAGGGCGAGCAAAATAAACGAATTCGAAAACGCAAAGTGTTGGATTTATCCGTTCGACTGGGAAAGGTTGAATAGAACGCACACCCGTAGCGCTGATGATGACCATCTCGCCAGGATCAATTTCACGAACGAAATGAGCGCCAATAATGTCAAGTGCCGGAGTTTCTGATGCAAGCACCCATCCATTATCTAATTTCCCAAGGCACAAAGGCCGAAACCCATTGGGATCTCGAACTCCTATAATATGCGCCTCATCCATTAAGACAAATGAAAAGGCTCCTTCTAACTTCGGAAGGATTTTGACAAGTCCTCGTTCAAGTTCTCGGCCATCAGAGGCATTGTGGTTCGATTCATGGCCGATTTGGTTTGCGATGAGTTCAGCTACAAGATCACTATCGCTCGTAATAGTGCCAGGCAGCATTCCAGCTTCCTGCGCAAGTTCTTCTGTGTTCGTTAGGTTTCCATTATGACCCAAAGCAAATTCCCTTTGGAATTCCCCTCTGTATACAGGTTGCGCGTTGCGCCAAGAACTTGAACCTGTTGTGCTGTAACGCGTCTGCCCTATTCCAAGATGACCATCCAACCCAGCTAATGTTCGATCATTAAACACATTAGATACCAACCCCATATCTTTAACGACAGTTATTCTCTCGCCATCACTTGTTGCGATACCTGCTGATTCCTGCCCGCGGTGCTGCAATGCGTAAAGACTAAGATAGTTCAAATGCGCCACTGGTTGTCCCGGTGCATAGATGCCTACAACGCCGCACGCTTCGCGAGGTGAGTCATCATCGAAGCTGGTTTCGTCATGTGCCACACACGAATTCTTTCAGATTATGAACCAGAGTACGTTGATAGAAGAAGATCAAATTGTGAATAGTGCGTTATCAGTTTGGCATATAGTAAAAGAGACAGTTCAATAGAATAAAGCATGCAAGCGGTGAGATAGCATTAACCGTTTCATAGGGGGAATATTGGAGATGAAATTATGACAACCTCTGATCAGATAGATCTAAGCACGTACGACCCGATGGATCGGGAAGTTCAACAGTGCCCGTTCGATCATTATGCTGCATTACGGGACCATGGGCCGCTTTTCTTTCATGAACAATCAAATATGTTCTTTGCCTCGCGGTTAGACGTTGTGAATGAAATACTCCGTGATACTCAAACGTTCTCTTCCCAAATGTCGAATACAACGTCGAAACCATCACCTGAAACACTGAAAGCCATAGCTGAGATACAGAGTCAAGGCTGGCCTCGCAAAGAAACGATGCTAACCATTGACCCTCCCTATCACACTGCATACAGGAAGCTCGTATCTCGGACATTCTCGGCAAGAAGAATCGCTGCGTTAGAGGACAGAGTTCGCACTTTTGCGACTGAACTCATTGATGCCTTTCCTGAGAAGGGAACAGTTGATTTCCATAACGACTTCGCAGTTTCATTTCCTGTGCGAGTGATTCACTATGCATTAAATATGGCACCGGATGTTGAAGGGAAAGTCAAGAATTGGTCTGATGCAGCCACTGCGGCAATAGGCAACAAGCTTTCTCATGATGAATGGGTTGATGCTGTCACAGTGCAGTTGGAAAACCAGAATTATTGGTACTCAGAATATGAGAAAAGATTAGAACACCCACAAGATGACGTGCTTTCTGATCTAGCGCATGCTGATTTTGCCCACCCTGACCTAGACGATGGGGAGACGCGCAAATTAGATTTTTCAGAAATTTACAGCATTATTCAGCAGTTGATGGTTGCCGGAAATGAAACAACAACAAAGTTCTTAGATGAAACAATGCGAACGCTTATCGAGGAACCAAGATGGTGGAATGCTCTAGAAGCTGATCCTGAAGGTCTGATACACGGTGTAGTTGAAGAAGGATTACGAATTTCATCACCTAATCAGGGTTTATTTCGGATCGTGACGAAAGATACCGAAGTTCAGGGCGTGTCGATTCCTAAAGGTTCACGTATATGGGTAATGTTCGGCGCAGCGAATCGAGATGAATCAACGTTCGGTAATTCTGAAGCGTTTGACCCTACAAGAGATAATCTCAAAGAGCATATTGCTTTTGGGAAAGGCCATCATTTCTGCATCGGGGCTCCACTATCTCGACTGGAAGGAAAAGTAGCCTTTGAAGAACTTGTTCGTCGGCTCAAACTACCCACATTTGCTGAAGGCAATACTTTTGAATACCAGTCCAGCTATGTACTACGTGGACTGGCTGGCTTGGAAATAGATATCGAAAAGAAGTAGCGAGCTACCCTTGAGTGGTTCCACTCTCAAATATTCGTGGAAGGGAACCTTCCCACTGGTCATGGATTTTTGATAGCTCAATATCTATCAAACCCTTTATCGTGAACTTATCACCATGTGCGAGCCCTATACGTGCGCTCGGGATATCTTGATTTTGAATGACCTCCTCAACACTTTGCATTTGTTCCGGATCTACTGCAATTACAACTCGTGAGGGTGACTCTGAAAACATTGACTCAATATCAGGCACGCGTGCAAGTGAACATCCAACGCCGGATTGCACTGCCATTTCAGCTACAGCAACTGCTAAACCACCACTGGAAATATCATGAATTGCAGTAACAAGTCCTTGATTAACTAGCATTCGAACGGTCTGACAGACTCGCTCATGTGTTTCGTAATCAACTTGATTTAATTGCCCATTCCTTGCATTTCGTGCAAAAGCCCAGGCACTTCCAGACAAACCCTTAGCAGACGGACCGATGACCATTAATCTATCGCCCTCATTCCAAGTTAGTCCTGGAGGTGGCGTCTCAAGATTGTTAATGACTCCTATCAGTCCAACAATTGGGGTTGGGTCAATGTTCTTTCCTTGACTTTCGTTGTAGAGGCTTACATTTCCACCAACGACAGGAATATTGAATTGCGTACAAGCTTCTGCCATACCATCAACTGCTTCACTGAGTTGCCACATAACATTGGGATTTTCCGGATTACCGAAATTCAAACAATTCACTAATGCTCTAGGCTCAGCGCCAACGCAAGCAAGGTTGAGCATGGATTCTGCAACAGTCATTGCTGTTCCGATTTTAGGGTCAACAGCACACCATCGATGGTTCCCATCTGTTGTGACTGCGAGTCCACGGCCGGTGTCTTCTCCTGAGACTGGGTGCTTAAGTCGCAGAACTGCTGCATTTGAACCTGGTCCGGCGACTGTATTAAGAAAGAGTTGCGAATCGTATTGTGATGTAATCCATTCTTGACTTTGCATAAGTGAAAGAAGGTCTTCGGATACATCATTTGATTCCAATAAATGTCCTTCTGGTATATCTTCCTGACGTGTAGCAAGGTCGACAGGAGGTGCCATAGGTCGCTCATAAAGAGGTGCGTCTTCATGGAGAGAAATTGCAGGTACTTCACCAAGAACAGGTCCGCCGAGCCCGTCCAATATACGGAGTTGTCCACCTTCAGTGACTTTGCCAACTACTGATGATCGAATTTCCCACTTTTCACTGATGAGTAATACCTTTTCTAAATTTTCTGGATTGACGATTGCTAACATTCTCTCTTGCGATTCGCTCGTCATGATTTCAAATGGTTCCATGCCTGTTTCTCGTTGAGGAACAGCTGTTACATCAAAATCCATCCCGACTCCACCGCGCGATGCAGTTTCAGATGCGGCGCAAGAAAGACCAGCGCCACCTAAGTCTTGGATGCCAACAACGAGTCCAGCGTCAAGTAACTCTAGGCAACATTCAATGAGGCGCTTTTCCTCAAAGGGGTCACCAACCTGGACGCTGGGTCTCTTTTCAGCATCCTCTTCATCGTCACCGAAACCTGCAGAGGCGAGGACACTTACTCCTCCGATGCCATCCCGACCCGTTGTGGCGCCAAGCAGAACCGCTAAATTCCCTACTCCAGATGCTTGGCCGAGCACAAGCCTGTCTTTTGGGAGAATGCCTAGGCAAAGAACATTGACAAGTGGGTTACCGATATAGGTTTCGTCAAAAACAGTTTCTCCGCCGATGTTTGGTACTCCGACAGAATTGCCGTAACCAGATATACCGCTAACGACGCCTTCTGCTACCCATCTGCTTCGTGCGTCATTTATAGGGCCGAATCGTAACGGATCCATTATTGCTATAGGTCTCGCGCCCATAGTGAAAATATCTCTGATGATTCCTCCAACGCCTGTTGCCGCGCCTTGATATGGTTCGATATAGCTTGGATGGTTGTGGCTCTCTATCCGAATTGCAATGGCTATGTCATCTCCAACATCAATGACGCCTGCATTCTCACCTGGGCCGACAAGAACATGTTCACCTTCAGTTGGAAGCCTTTTCAGATGTGTGCGTGATGATTTGTATGAACAATGTTCACTCCACATGACCGAGTACATGGCGAGTTCAAGATGATTTGGTTCGCGCCCGAGTATTTCAATGATCTTGTGAAATTCGTCATCGGTTAAGCCGAGTGTACGATGTACAGGTTCACTCATGATCGTGAGCTTTCAATGAAACTATTGAGTAGTGGCTGTCCGTCTGTGCTTCCAAGCAGTGGATGACAAGCACGTTCTGGGTGAGGCATCAATCCCACAACGTTTCGTTGTGCATTACAAATTCCTGCGATATCTCCTATTGAACCATTGGGGTTGTTTTCATATGTAAGTAAGATTCGGTCTTCAGCATGAAGTTCTTTTAATGTTTCTTCGTTACAGGTGTAATTACCTTCAAAATGATTAATTGGAATAGTTAATGAATCGCCTTTTGATGTTTGTGAGGTCAGAGCAGAATTCGTTGTTTGCACGTTGAGTTTGACCGGTTTGCAGAGAAACTTTAATCCACTATTCTTTTGGAGCGCTCCGGGCAATAAACCTGCCTCAGTTAAGATTTGAAATCCGTTGCAGATTCCTAATACAGGTCGTCCGGTACGGGCGAAAGAAATAACGGATTCCATAGCAGGCGAAAATCGTGCGATTGCTCCAGGTCGGAGATAGTCTCCGTGTGCAAAACCTCCTGGAATGATTACTCCATCTACATCGCCCAGATCAGAAGAGTCATGCCATAACAGTTTGCTATTTGCGCCGAGACTCGCCACTGCTTCTAACGCGTCTTGTTCGCAATTAGAGCCTGGGAAGACAATGACTCCTATAGTTGGGTTCACTCTGCTCCTTGGAGATGAATAATTGCGTTTTCGATGACTGGGTTAGTTAGAAACTTTTCACAGAGCTCTTGAATCGTTTCTTTTGCTTGAGTTTCGTCGTCGGCTGTGATGGTGAAGCGTATGCTCTTTCCTACCCGCACATTCTCAATTCCATTGAAGCCTAGTTTGGGAGTGGCGTTCTCTATGGTTGATCCCTGTGGGTCGGCTATGCCCTCTTTGAGTTGTACTTCAACGGTCGCTTCGAACTCCACGCTTTAATGTTGCCACAAGCAGAGGCGCAATATGAGTATCTTTGTAGGAGTTTATTGGTCACGCATTAAGAAAGTCGAGGACTCGCTTTTGTAAATGACGTACTCGTATTTCCTGATAATTTCCTAAAGTTTGTCCGCGCTTATGGCTTGCTTTGAATCCTCTAGTTTGTGCTGCAAGATTTGCGGTATCTTGGTCGTAAATTTTTCCGAGTGGGCCAACACCTTCAACTGTTGAGTAACTTTCGTTGATATCTAAGGTGGTGACTTCGGGTGGGTCGGGAGCTTTACCATCGCTTGGTCGTGGCCGCATGAAGATCAGGTCAAAGTAGCAATAATCAGGGCTTTCGGGGTCTGGTCTAAATCTGTACACCATTGGTAGTGAAAGGCCAGGGAAGAAAAAGGCATTTGGGAATAGGAAGTATTCAATAGAGTCAAGGGTCAATGATTCGCTGAGGTGCGTGAAGTCATGGCCATACTTTTCTCCCATTTGTTCTTGAACAATTTTTGCATAGTAGTCACGTGCTCTGACTCCCTCCGGGAGGTTGAAGTCTCCGTCGCCAAACATTCTTCCGCTGAGGTGGGCGAGTAATTCATCTTCTGTTCTTGGATTTTCTCGCAAGGGACTATTAAGTCCCCGTGTGTGAATAAACCGTGACACATTATCTCCGAAGACGTCGTATTGTGTGGTTACTTCATCTCCTAAGTTTCCGGTCGAATGTGTTTCTCGGACATGGTAGGCCTCGATGAATGCCTCTGCGCCGGCTTTCCAGTTGCATGGTAAATGCTTTCGAATATGCGTTTCAATATATCGATCACCTAGTTGCCAATCTTTCCAATGCTCTGGAAGGACTCCAAGGTACTCTTCGAGTGGTTGCGCTTCTTGATCAAAGTTAACGAAGACAAAGCCTTCCCAGATTGATACCTTCATTTCTGGTAATTGGTGAGATTCTTGTGTGACGTGGGGGAAGTCCCAGGCTCCCGGAAGGTCAACTAGGGTTCCCTCGAGCGACCACGTCCACCCGTGGAAGGGACATCGAAGCTCCTTGCTAAAGCCACATGTTCCTGGTTGTTTGAGTTGTGTTCCACGGTGCATACATGCGTTGTAATACGCTTTGATACTTCCGTCAGTCGTGCGAACAATCAACGAAGAGAGGTGCCCTACGTCGTATACGAAATAGTCGCCCGGTTCAGGAATATGGTCGACATGGCATGCCCACTGCCAGACTTTTGACCACAGCTTTTCATATTCAGATGCTGCGATTTCGGGACTTATGTAGTTTTCATATGGTAGGTCGTTATCTCCAAGGAATTCATATGACTCTTCCAGTAAGGCTTCGGGGGGAGGTGTCGGGTCGGCAAGGAGTTCATCTCGTAATGATGGGCCTTCTTGGCGTGCTTCACCTGGCTGTATTGCCTCTTTATTCCCCATAGTATCCATCATAAAACCTAAACCGGTATAACTGTCCAGTTCATGCATCAAAGTTACGGAGAATCTAGGTGTTAACTAGGCCAGTCATCCAAGTTTTTTCCGCTTATTTTTTCGTAGCCTTCGCGGTAGCGCTTTGAGCTTGCTGTAATTACTTCGTTGGGTAGTTCAGGGGGAGGTGGAGATTTATCCCAGTCAAGGCCATCGAGGAAGTCGCGAACAGGCTGTTTATCAAATGAAGGTGGAGTTGTGCCTGGTTTCCATTCGTCTTTTGCCCAGAATCGTGATGAATCGGGTGTCAGAACCTCATCTGCGATAACGAGTTCACCGTCAACGAATCCCATTTCAAATTTTGTGTCGGCAATGATGATTCCTCGTTCTAACGCATATTCGGCCCCTTGTGAATAGAGTTCCAGCGATTTTTGTTTTGCTAATTCCGCTATTTCAAGACCAACAATGTCTGCGGCTTGGGTGAATGAAATGTTTTCATCGTGCAGTCCGTCTTCGGCTTTCGTTGATGGTGTGAATACGGGTTCAGGTAACTTTTCGGATTCTTGAAGATTGGTAGGTAAAGGAGTTCCGTGCATTGTTCCATTAGCTTTGTACTCTTTCCATGCCGATCCTGTGATGTATCCGCGAACGATGCATTCAATTGGAAGCATTTCTACTTTTTTGACAAGCATTGATCTTCCTGCAATTTCGGGTACTTGGGCACTCGATGGAAAATCAGATAAATCTGTTGAAATGAGGTGGGATTTCATTGACGTTGAAAAGTGTTCGAACCAAAATGCTGACATCGCCATCAACACTCGTCCTTTATCTGGGACTGGTTGGTTCATTACCACGTCGAAGGCTGATATGCGGTCGCTGGTAACCATCAAATATTGGTTGTTTCCAGCATCGTAAATATCTCGGACCTTTCCTGAATATACGTGTGGAAGGTCTAATTTGTAAGCCGGTTCTCTTGTCATTGATACCTCTTAAAGTATTGGTTGGGGGATATAGTTTTCTGCTTCGTGATAGCGTTCTTTTAATGCCTCAACGTCTGCGGTTACGGCATTAATTTGATGTTGAACTAATCCAGTTCCGATTTCGCTTATGGCCTGAAGTAGTTCTTTTTCTGTTAAGGGGAATCGATCGTCTTTGCCTAAATCGTGGAGCAGCATATTGTCGCCGACATCTGTGTTCCGTAGGGCTAACGCAGAGGCGACGGCGTGTTCTTTGATGATCTCATGGGCTTCTTCCCTTCCCATGCCTTTATTGAGTGCTGCGGACAGTATTTTTGTTGTGCTGAGAAAGGGAAGGTAATGGTTTAGTTCTCTTTCGATGACCTGTGGATAGAGCCCAAAGTCATCTAGAACAGTGATGAATGTTTGCATGAGTCCATCTATTACAAAGAAAGAGTCTGGTAGTGCAACTCGTCTGACGACTGAGCAACTTACATCTCCTTCATTCCACTGGTCTCCGGTGAGGTCAGTGACCATTGAAAGGTACCCTTTCAGCACGACAGTCATACCGCCAATACGTTCGCATGATCTCATGTTCATTTTGTGTGGCATCGCTGAGGAACCTACTTGCCCTTCTTGGAATCCTTCAGTGACTAAGTCATGTCCAGCCATTAAGCGAAGGGTTTTAGCTAAGTTTGCCGGTCCGCTTGAGAGTTGAACCAATGTGCTGATAACGCTGAAATCTATAGATCGTGGATAGACCTGTCCAACGCTTCGCATGGTGTGGTTAAATCCAAGATGTTTGGCGATGCTTTGTTCGAATTCTTTGACCTTGGTTTGGTCGCCGAGTAAGCCAAGGAGGTCTTGTTGTGTCCCTACAGGGCCTTTCAGTCCTCTCATTGGATAGGTTTCAGAAATTTGCTCAAGTGTCGTGAACGCTAAGATCATTTCCTCGGCGATATTGGCAAATCGTTTCCCCATCGTTGTTATTTGTGCAGGTACATTATGGGTTCGACCAGTCAGTGGTAGCGCTGCGTATTGTTGCGCTAGATCTGTTAACCGAGAAAGAGTCGCCACTGTGAGCATCTGAATGTGTTGGAGGCTTTCGAGTACCTGCAGTTGTTCAATATTTTCTGTTAGGTCTCGTGACGTCATCCCTTTATGTATGTGTTCATATCCTGCTATATCGCAGAATTCTTCGATACGGGCCTTCACATCATGCTTGACGATCTTTTCTCTCGCGAGAATTGATTCAAGATCAATATCATTTTTCGTTCGTTGATATGCCGCTATGGCTTCTTCCGGTACATCAGCGCCATTTTCTCGTTGCGCTTGCAGAACAGCAATCCAAAGTTCCCGTTCAAGGAGAATTTTGTTTTCTGGTGACCAGATTTCGATAATCCGGTCACTTGCGTACCGTTCCGCTAGTACGTTCGGTATTTTCATCTATTCGCCATTTCCTCTTTATAGATTCGAAGTTTTTCTGCGATGTCTGTATTGGTGATTCCAATCATTTGAAGAACAAGGAGGGCTGCATTCTGTGATCCATCTATCGCTACTGTTGCGACAGGAACTCCTTTAGGCATTTGTACAGTTGCATATAGGGCATCTTGACCGTTGAGCGCTCCTCCTGAGAGTGGAACTCCGACAACAGGTAGCGTTGTGTGTGCAGCGACTACACCGGCGAGATGTGCTGCCATTCCAGCACCACATATAAAGGCAACGAAACCATTCTCTCGTGCTGTTGAGACTAGGTTTACGACTTTGTCAGGATTTCTGTGGGCCGAAAGAACTTTCCATTCATATTCAATACCGAATTCTTCAAGCGTTTCTTTTGCTTTGCTCATTTTAGATTCGTCAGATGTTGACCCCATTAATATTCCGACTTTCATCTAATACTCCTCTCAGTAATGAATGTAGCCATAGTGCTTTCTCCTATCATAGATTTTTCAATTGATATCCTTAGCGATGTCTGACCGTTTATACATGCCTTCCCACGTTATAAGATCTGCGCTTCGGTAGGCATTGGTGCGGGCTTGTTCATGTGTTGCACCTTTCCCTGTTACAGTGATCACTCTTCCGCCTGAGGTGATCAGTTGTTCCCTGTCGTTTAGTTTTACGCCGGCGCAGAATACTCCTTCAACTCCTGGTTGGTTACAGGCATCGTCAAGGCCTTGGATTACTTTCCCTGTTTGTGGCGCTTCGGGGTAGCCTTCCGATGCGCATACAACAGTTACCATTACGTCGTCAATGAAATCGGGGGAATGTTCTATATTGCCTTGCGCTGCCTCTTGTAGAAGCTTGAAGAGGCTTGATTTCATCCTTGGGAGGACAACTTGTGCTTCTGGGTCTCCGAAACGAACATTGTATTCAAGAATTTTTGGTCCGGAGGCAGTGTTCATGATGCCTGCGTATAAGACGCCTCGGTAATCAATTCCTCTGGTGATGAGCGTTTGGAGAGTTGGTTGTACTGCCTCTTCCATTATTTGTGTTACGAAATCTTCTGAGACGGAAGGAATGGGGGAATATGCTCCCATGCCTCCCGTGTTTGGGCCTTCATCATTATTTAGTAAACGTTTGTAGTCTTGTGCGGGTGCAAGTGGCACTGCTTTGGTTCCATCACAGATAGCTAGTATTGATATTTCGTTTCCTATGAGTCCTTCCTCTATCACTACTGTTTTTCCTGCATCTCCAAAGGCATCTCCTGAAAGGTAGTTTTTGATAGCGTCTTTTGCTTCGTTAACTGATTCTGTGACGATAACTCCTTTGCCTGCTGCTAATCCGTCAGTTTTGATTACGTATGGAAGTGGCATGTCTGAAAGGAATGCTATTGCTTCGTCTTCGTTGGTGAATGTTCCATGTTTGGCGGTTGGCACGTTTGCCTCAACGAGTAGGTCTTTCATCCAGGCTTTAGAGCCTTCAAGTTGGGCTCCATCAACTCCTGGGCCGAATACAGTCTTTCCTTGTGCGCGAAGCTGGTCGGCTAGTCCATCTACGAGAGGGGCTTCAGGGCCAATAACAAATAGATCTGCATCAATATTGAGTGGTGATTGGGTTGTAGAGTTCGGAATTCCGGGATTGCCAGGAGTTACCGTTACGTCACTATCTCGTCCGAGCACATGAGCTAATGCGTGTTCTCTTCCACCAGACCCGACAACGACACTTTTCATATATTTGTTGTCCAGTAGTTATGTTTTGGCTGATTTTTGACTGAAGGTGTTCTTGTGTCTTTCACGATTGCCAGTTGACGTATTGCTTTCGCCCTGGTCCTACACCTATTAGTGAAATTGGGATTCCGCATTGGTGCTCCAAGGCTTGTATGTAATCTTGCGCTGCTTTTGGTAGGTCACTTGGGTTGGTAATGCCAGATATGTCAGTTTTCCATCCTGGAAGTTCCTCATAAATTGGTGTTGCTTTGTGAAAGTCTGATTGATGATATGGCATCTTTTCTACACGTTCACCATCAATATCGTAGGCAACACAGATTTTTACCGTCTCGAGTTCGTCCATGACATCCAATTTTGTCAACGCAATCTCAGTAAGTGAATTAAGTCGTACAGCATGTCGGAGCATGACTGCATCAAACCAACCAGTCCGTCTTCTTCGTCCTGTGTTGGTTCCATATTCGTGTCCTACATTAACGAAATGGTCTGCGATTTCATCAAACAGTTCTGCTGGGAAAGGACCTGAACCCACTCGAGTGGTGTAGGCCTTTGCTATCCCTACTATTCGCTCTAGGTGTCTTGGACCCACACCTGCACCGGCGCAAGCCCCTCCCGCTGTGGGGTTTGATGAGGTTACGAATGGGTATGTTCCATGGTCAAGGTCTAAGAACGTTGCTTGCGCTCCTTCAAATAACACGTGTTCGCCTGATTCGAGCGCTGTATGGATTATGTCAGTGGTGTCAGCGATATAGGGTCGGACTCGCGGAAGGTACTCTTCGAGAAATACTTGAGAAAGGTTTTCGACCTCAGGAGCTAACCTGTTGTAGACCTTGGCGAGAAGTGGCCCTTTCTCATTGAGTGAAACACGAAGCTTTTCTTGGAAGATTTCTTGATCCAAGAGGTCTTGGACTCTGATCCCGACTCTGAAAGCTTTATCAGCATACGCGGGACCTATTCCACGTTTTGTTGTGCCTAATTTGTTCGCACCTAAGTGTCTTTCGAACACGACGTCAAGTTCTTGATGATAAGGAAAAATGAGATGGGCGTTACCGCTTAGTTTAAGACGGTCACAACTCACGCCTTTGGCTTCGAGCATGTCGATTTCTTTTATCAGCACTCCTAGATCTACGACAACTCCGTTTCCTATGACTGGTGTGATGTGGTCATAGAGTACACCGCTGGGTATGAGCTGGAGTGCTGTTGTTTCGCCATTGACGACCAAAGTGTGACCAGCATTATGGCCGCCTTGGTAGCGGACAACCATTTGCATCTCTTTGGCAAAAAGGTCTGTGAATTTCCCTTTGCCTTCATCGCCCCATTGGGTACCCACGACTACGGTCGATGGCACAGGCGGTCTCCTTTGGTTAACTCCGCTTACCTATTCACAATAGATCATAGGTAAGCGGAGATGTATAACTCTGGAGAAGAATTCCTATTTGGGAGGTCATCGGAGTCTTATCCCCCGAATGATCCTCCTTGCCCTTCGAAATCAAATATTTCGCTTACGGGTGTAAATGTTAACTGATCGTTGATCACTTGTACTTCTTGGAGTTGAGCGCCTTCTGTTATGTAAGCATCATTTACGCCATCGAGACGAAGTGTTTCAACGAAGTTATTTCCGTTAGTGGTGTCAAGATTCCACGTAGCTTTCATAACGTTGACACGATTAATTCCACCTGGTAGTTCAGAAGCTGCTCGAAGTATGTCTTCAATGATTTGAGCGAAGAAGACACCTCCTGAGTATGAACCATCTGCGCATGTCACGTCGCTATATTCATCAAGAACGAGCTTTGTGAGAAGAATAGCGGGGTCATCATCAAACTGAGGATCTCCGCATACTTTGCTATAGTTTGCCATTCGGACTCCAGCTCCTTGTGACTGCAACAATGCAGCTGCCTCTTTTACTGGAGTAAAGAATGCTGGAAGATTGTTACATGTGTAGGACATGTAGAATCGTGGCCGCCACGGTGTTGCCGCCATGACACCAACGCTCTGAGGACAAAATGCTCCAGTTGTTCCTGCAACAAAGACCTCAGCTCCTGAAGACGCCAACGTAGTCATTTCGTTCGTCACATCTGGGGCTGCTGGGTCATGGAGCTCTTCAGCAACTAAATCTATTCCAGCGCATCCCTTCAATGTTTGTTGATATGTTTTACCAAAATCATTGTTTGCAAAGAGTCCAGCGACAGTTGCGCCTTCTCCAAATTCGTCAACAATGGCCTCACACCAAACATTTGTTTCTGTAACGTAGTTCAGAATGTTTCCAACCGTCCATGGATAGTTTGCTGGATCTCCCCAGAAAGGAAACCCGGAAAGATTGAGGAGTTGTGGAACACATGCATCATCAGTTATTGGCCGTATTGCAAAGTTATTTGGTGTTCCGATGACTCCTACGAAGCCAAGAACGTTATCTGATTCCAACATTTCTTCAATGTTTGCTACTGTCCTCCCCGCCTCATATGCGTCATCCTTCGCTATTAAGACTAAGTTCTTCCCATCAATTGGTTTCGTCGCATTAACGTAGTCAAAGTAGTACTGCATTCCTGTAGCGATTGTTCCGAATGCGGCAAGTTGACCTGATTGAGGAAGTGACGTTCCTAATCGTATTTCAGTATCTGTTACTCCCTCTTCAGGATCCCAATCATCGGGACATGCAGATAAGTCCAATGTTGTTCCATCTGCTATAAATCCGATTGATGGGTCAATGTATTCGTTGGTGTAGATGTCTGCTGTGGTG
>CEUK01050609.1_pt1 | contig 23339 bp, 18 predicted proteins | sample 356451 | NCBI WGS metagenome assembly CEUK01 (sample SAMEA2622843, study PRJEB7988) | marine metagenome | isolation source: saline water (ENVO:00002010), including
AACTATATCTCGCAGAGAATATCCAAAACCCGTTTTTGATGCTAGTTTATTTCAATTATCTTCCTCTGATGGTTCTACAAAAAAAATTGTCATTAAATCTGGATCTCAAGAAACGCAGGAAAATGAATATAAGGTTATAAGAAATGCCGCCAATCAAAAAATCTTAGTGATGAAACGCCGTGAAGAATTTGTGTCTAATGATTTTCTAAGTATGAGACAACAAGATAAATCACCTAATGTTTTAAGAATGAATCATAATACGATACAGAACTTTGGAGATCTTACTATACGCCGTCTTATTGCGACTGAGGTATTAATTGATAAGTAGAAACGAAAAGCACTTTAGGGTTTAATGTTTTTGATTGACCAGGTTTTATTATTGATACTCGAGGAGTAACTATGTCTGGAATAACTATAAAACTTACCCGAAAGGTTCTAGATGGTCATCTAATGTACGATCTTGAAGGTAATCTCAAGCCCATACCCTGTGGATCAATGGTGGAAACAAAGATTAAGGATTATTTTAAGGGTAAAACTGGGGAAAGAATACCCAGAGAGGGTTTCTTTTTTCGAATCATCGATCGTGAAAATCACCCACAATTGCATGCTGCGTATTATCGAGAGAGATATGGGGTAAATGTCATAAGTAGTAGTATTCAATTTCCTGGACGAGAGATAAAATTTATAGATTTACAGCCTACGGATAGGCTTTTTTATGCGATAAAAAATGAGGATAAAGGCGGAGTAGACGGCTTGGTTGAGGAGTACCGTGATATAAAAAAAATCATCAGCTCTGTTAAAGATGAGGAGGATATTTTGATGATTCAATTAACTACATGATACTTACAGTAAATCTAGTATCCATTTTTTAATCTCTGCAATGATATGAAATGATGAAGTTCTTTCTTGTAATTCTGATTTTAGTTCATCATTTTCTTTCTTCAAATCTTCGACGGCCCTTACAAGAATATCCACCTTCGTGAGCATAAGCTGATTTTCTAACTTATGACTATGTTCGATAATCTGTAATTGAGATTGAAGTCTCTCGGCTATTTGCATACCTACTTTCATTTGATTTTGAAGTCGAGATTGACCTTTAAATAAAGCGCGAACGGGCAGATTACTTGCGGTTTTTGAGTGGGAATTTTTAGTTTTTCGCAGATGAGAAACGACCTTACCATGACTCCAGCCGAGTTTGTGATAACTTAAAATTTGAAATAAATTTTCAGCCAGGCGAGTTGGTAATGTTTCTGTGCTTGATGGAATCCGACTCAGATTTAAGTCTTTACTATATTCCTCCACCACCCTAGTGACCGTAACTATCGTAAGTTTTGTGCGTTTAGCAAGAGTTTGAAGGTTGGAATTAATATTATTTTGGGCTTCAACTGCTAGCATAGTTTTCTCCATTCGTTCCTGACTTATCGACTTAATTTGTAAAGTTGGGAACTTTCAAAATTCTTTGGAATGAGCAAATTTACCGAGTTATGAGCGGTTTTGTTTTGTTTGATATAAAATGATTAGCTATGGATAAAAAAGATGATTTTTTTGAGTTAGCGGCTCTACGTCAAAAAATTGATTTTCTCGATCACAAGATTGTTGATTATTTACAGGAGCGAATGAATGTAGCCCGCGATGTGGCTCAATATAAAATTAATAAAGATTTACCTTTAACTCATCCGGTAAGAGAACAACAATTATTACAGACGTTAAAGTCTCACGTGGAAAACCCTTCATTAAAGGGAAAAATAGATGACTTATACGAATTAATTTTCCAGTGTAGTAAGAAAGAACAAACAACAGTTTTCTTACAACATCTTGATCGCTATAAAGCTCCTCAGAGTATAGGCGTCTTAGGCTATGGTCATTTTGGTCGGATGCTTGTAAATCTCTTTAATAGAGTACTACCGAGTTCTGAGTTAAGGGTATACGATATAAAAGCACAATGTTTACCGGTAGAAAGTGCTTCATTAAAAGAGGTAGTTAATAGTCAATGGCTTATATTAGCTGTACCTATTCCTTCCCTACAAAAGGTCTTACAACAGATTTCTAAGATTACGCCCCAGGAAACTATTGTAATCGATGTTTGCTCGGTCAAAGTTTATCCAGTAAGGTGGATGGTAGAGACCTTAGGCAAAGAGTATCAGATCATCGCAAGTCATCCTATGTTTGGGCCGGAATCAACTTTACAAGGTAATGATTATGAGGATTTAAACCTCATGCTACACAATGTTAGTGCCAAAAAAGATAATTATGAAAATTTCCGAGAATTTTGGAAGCTTATGGGTGTAAATATTGTGGAAATAACTCCCGAGGAACATGATCGATATGCAGCCTACACGATTAATTATAATCATTATATAGGTAGGCTAGGTCAATTAGTTGGTATTAGGCCAACTCCAATTGACACTCGCGGATTTCGAATTATGTATAAGTCGTTAGAATATGTAACACATGATACCTGGGAGCTGTTTTATTCGATGCAGCACTACAACCCATATTCAGAAGAAATGAGAGAAAGAGTATCTGAATGTATGAGTGAATTACAATCTAAGCTGGCTCAGTATAGTTCTGGAGGTAAGACTTGAAAGTTTCAATCCAGGGGGAACGAGGGTCCTATCACGATTTGGTTGCTAATCATGTCTTTGGTTCTAATTATGAGAGTAATTTTAGAGGTAGTTTTACAGAAGTTTTTGAAGATACTTATCAAGGTAGGTCAGATTTCGGTGTAATTGCAATAGAAAATAGTATCGTAGGTTCATTGCATGATAACTACGATCTTCTTCTGCAATATGAACTCAGGATACACGGAGAAAGATATTTGCGAATTAGTCATAATTTGTTGGTTACAGAAAATGTTCGTCTACGAGATGTAACAGAAGTCAGATCGCATCCCATAGCTCTAAGACAATGCCGACAATATCTTGGTAAATATCCTCAGTGGAAGGTTGTAGAGGGTGCGGATACTGCTGGTAGTTGTATAGATATTGTTAAGAATAATCTTCATAATGTTGCAGCGATCGCATCTAAGTCCGCTGCTGAAGTATATGGTATGAAAATTTTGGCTGATGGTATCGAAACCAATAAACAAAATTATACTCGTTTTTTTGTTATAGCGCGATCAGCTCGCTATTCAAAACCAACAAATAAAACATCAATTGTATTCACAGCTGCTGATGAACCAGGCAGTTTGGGTAGAGTATTTCAATTATTCAGTGAATTAGATGTAAATATTTCAAAAATCGAATCTAGGCCAGTATTAGGAAGCGTCTGGCAGTATTACTTCTATCTCGATTTTGAAGCAGGTATTAATGATGAGCGGAGTAATAAAATTTTAGAAAAAATACATAGCTATGTGAATTTCATACGAATTTTAGGTAGTTATCAAAAAGGAATCCTGATTGACGTAAATCAATTGAGTTTAAACCTTCATAAGGTGTCTTTGTGAAGTTAGATATTATGTCTGATACTGTCAGAATTGCCCAACAAGTAGTTAAGTTACGTACGGCAGGACAAACAATTTGGGATCTCGGTGTTGGAGAAACTCTAATTCCTCTACATTCCACCATTAAAAAATCTGTATCTAAATATTCATCTGCTGAGAGATTTAATTATTCCCCAGTAACTGGTCTAGCAGAAACTATTGACGCATTTATCGAATATATGTTCAAACGATTTGAGGTTAGTATTAATGAAAAAAATTGTTTAGTTACTTGTGGAGGTAAACATGGCAGCTATCTAGCTTCAAAACTAACTCTAAGTCCGGGCGATAATGCGTTACTTTGTAGACCTTATTGGCCGAGCTATTCTGCCCAAGCCAGAATTTGTAATGCAAATACGATTTTAGTACCCAGTAATGATAGCTTTAAGGTGAGCGTAGATGATCTTGATAAATCTTATAACAAGAACTGCAAATTATTATACTTGAATAATGCAAACAACCCTTCCGGAGTACTTTATTCGAAAAGCGAACTAATAAAGCTTTTGGCATGGGCTAGAAATCACAATATAACAATCCTGAGTGATGAGGTTTACCTGGCTATTGACTATGAGAATAATCATAGCCCTAGTTTGGCTACTTTAGATCCCAATTTGGATAATAGTATTATCATACAATCATGTAGTAAAAGTTTTGCAATGACTGGTTTACGAGTTGGTTTTGTTGTTGCAAGTAAACAGCGTATAAATGATATAACTGCACTACAAAGTCAAACTATAGGTAATACCTCAGCATTAGCTCAATTAATTGCTAAAGATGCTCTACTAAATTACAAGGTAATTGAAAAAGCTCTTACCGATGAACTCAAGCGTCGAAGAAATTTGATGGCTGATTTTCTATTTAAAAGCTTCAGTTGGAAAGGAAAGAAACCTCCAACAAGTCTCTACTATTTTTTACCAATAAGTTTATTTTCAAAACAAATTAAAACCAGTCTAGAATTAAGCTTAAGATTATTGAATGAAGTGGGTATTTGTGTAGTTCCTGGCAGCGCTTTTGGTCAGGACAATTACGTACGTTTAAGTTTTGGAGCTGAGTCTGAAACTATAAGAAATGGAATGCAAAAATTATATTTATGGAGAAAGGAAAATGAGTGATTGGGATCTTATTCAAAAGATCTTTTTAGAAGCTGTTCAATCATTGATTGAAAGACTACCTAATGATTTAGATCATAGGCTTACATTTGAAAATCAAAAGCTAAGTTTTTGGGTACAAGCTTGTCCTGGTTTTGATAGTAAAATCTATGTAACCAAAGATACTATAAGTACTTCTGTAGATAACGATTATTGTCATCTGCCATGTGATTTTGAATCAGGTATTACTTTAACTGTTACATTCACATTCCAATATTTTGAAAGTTTACTCACTAGCAAAAGTCGACTATGTCGTTGGCTAAATAATGATGTTATCTACGCCTGTATTGTTGATCAATGGGATGGCAAACAATGGGTTAATACTCAAGGAAAACCTCCCTCAAGTTTACGAAATTCTGACAGGCAATTTGTAGCTAATGATTTGGTTTTATCTTCAGTGAAAAGCGAAAATAATTTAAATTTTTCGTCAATATTAAATTGTGAGAGAGAATAATACTGTTGAATTATGCGTTAAGGTTTAACCTAGTGTCTGTAAATAAATATAAATTTCAAGTCGCCTGTTTGATACTTAAACAAACTTTTATCTTATTTTTTGATAATGGATTACACGATAGTTTAGATCATTCTAGCTGGCAGAAACTAAGTCCTAATCTAATTTTAAGTTCTGATGTTTTTGAACAAATCAAACAAGAGTCCAAAGAGATTTATAATGCACCAGACCGAGAGTCTTTGGATTTCGATTTATTTTGGAAAACTATCTTCCCAAATTTAAGTGCAATCTCTACGAACACTGAAATAGCAGTTTTAAGACAACGATTACAAAATTTTTTACTAGTAAAAAAAGCTTCAAAAAATAATCTTGGTAGAGAACACTTAAATGTACTAAATTTAAGTCAAGAAGAGTTGGATTTAGAACTAAAGTGGATAGATGAAACGGTTAATTCACAACGGATAGATAGACTGCTTCATTTGTGGCAAAAACTTCAATTTTGTGAAGATAAACGATTAAAAAGTGCTCTAAATTTGGCTATCTGTAAACTCAACGATATTGCGGTTAATAACAATAAAAAGTCTGCTACTTTAGTTAATCGATCTTATGAAGGTATAGCTCTTGAAGGCTTAAACAATAGTTCCGTAAAAGATCAATTAACCGTTATTGCAAATTTGTTAGATAAAGGCGATCAGGCTAGTTTAGCTCTTGTAGGTCTATTTGTTTTACATGAGGACCAGGCCGTACGAGATATCATACTAGATGGGCTAACTATGTTCGACGATCAGGATTTGATCGATTTGTTAGAATTAATGCGTTCAAACCAAGATTTGACTTATCGTAAAGCTGCATTAAAAATTCAGCAGGAAATTGTTGTGAAGGGGATCTTATGAAGATTTTTGAACCCAAATTAATGGACCGCATGACTGATGCTATTAAAAAGTTTTCTGATCAATCAGATTATATTGAGATTAGGTTAGAGGAGACCCATCGACTAAGTGTAAATTACAATGAAAAGGGTATAAAACGGCTAGGTCAAGAGGAAAAAATAGGTGGATGTGTTCGAGCGTGTATCAATGGAGGCTGGGGTTTCAGTTCTTTTACAGATTTATCGAATATTAATGTAAGTGCTAATGAGGCTATAAAGGCGGCGAAATTATTAGGTAAAGGAAAAACAGTTTTAGCTGAAATACCTATAGTTCAAGAGCGAGTCTCTTTAGATCTATTAAATGATCCTCGAAAACGTAAATTGGCTGACAAACTTGATATTTTCGAAAATTACTTAGCTTGCTTTAAACGTTATCCATCAGAACGTCTAAAGGCGTGTAGAATTACATACACAGAAGAATTCAAGGGGAGGGTTTTTGCAAGTTCAGAGGGGAGTTTTATAAGTCAGGAAAATTTAGCAATGGATCTTACTTTTGTAGCTATAGCTATTCAAAATGGAATACCCACAATGATGATGCGAATTCTCAATAATGCTCGCGATGCAGATTTTATATTAAATAAGTACAATTTGATCAACGAAGTATGCGCCGAAGCAGTCCTTTTTTCTGATGCTAAGCCTATGCCTGCGGGTGAATTTCCTGTCATCTTGGATTCAGTGCTTGCAGGCACATTAGCTCATGAATCTTTTGGACACACTTCGGAGGCAGATCTTTTTGCAAGTAGTCCAGGAGGGCGCGAAACATTACGTCTAGGCAGACAATTTGGCCGAGAGTGCTTAAATATTTATGATTCCGGTTTGATCAATGATTATTCAGGTAGTATGAAATATGATGATGAGGGAGTGGCTTCTTGTCATACCAAACTTATCGAAAACGGCACCCTAGTAGGTCGCCTGCATAATCGAGAAACTGCAGCTGAATTTAATGAACCTGTAACAGGAAATGCAAGAGCAGTAGGATACTGGTTCCCGCCTATTGTTCGTATGCGCAATACATGTATCGCTCCTGGTAGGGAATCTTTTCAAAATTTACTTTCTGGGATTAGTGATGGGGTTTACGCTATTGGAATGCATGGTGGACATGGTGGAGAAAACTTTTCATTTATTCCTGCGGGCGGATATAGAATTCGTGATGGAAAATTGGGCGAACCAGTGAAAAGTTTTAGCATTAGCGGAAATTTATTTAAGACCTTAAACGAAATTGATGGAATCACCGGACCAGATGATTTTGGTACATTGGCGGCTAGTGGCGAAAATGGAGGATGTGGAAAATTTGAGCAATGGCCATTACCGGTTGGTATGAGTGCTCCACGAGTTCGAATACAAAAAGTTACTGTCGGAGGTTTAGCTTGAATTCCAGATATCAGTTATTGGAGATAGAGAGTCATTCTCAATCAATTTCTTTTGAAAAGAATCAGTTAAAGAATTGTGAGTACCAGAATCGCTTCAGCAAAGTATTACGGTATGAAGAGAACAATCGGTCAGTCATCATAAATGGAGAACAGGAGACAGATTTAAGGGAAATGATTAATCATGCCAGTTCACTGGTCCCACATGGTCAGTCCATTGATTATGAACTTAAACTAAATCTTGAACCGAGGTCTTATTCAACGGCTACTAATTCTTATTTAGAAAATTTGGACTTGAATTCTATGATACATATGGGCCAAAGCTGTGTAGAAATGGTAACAGAAAAACACAGCTCCTTAGCTTGCGATGTGAAAGTTTTGAAGTCTACACAAAATTTAGGTCTCATGACTTCTTCAGGTTCAAAATTTGAGTTTCCAATTCACAGTTTTTCAATATCTAGCCTTGTAACAGGTTGTGAAGAGGATAATATTTTATTTTTCGCGTCAAATTTAAATGAGCCAATTAATAACTTGGAAAAAGTAAATAAATTTTCTGATGAACTGTTATGGCATCTGGATATGACCCAGAATTTAATAGAGATTGAGTCTGGTAACTATCCCGTAATATTTCATCCACAACTAGTTCAGCAAAGTCTTTTTGAGGTAATTCATACAGCATTTAATCCTGTACATTTAGAAAATGGATCGTCTCCTTTGATGAGTAGAATTGGAGATAAAATATTTGATACGGCCATTCAACTACGCCAAAGTGGTAAACACTTTCCAATGGATTACAATGGATATCCCAGCGAGACTTGTTCAGTTGTTCAAGATGGCATTTTGCAATACATTCCTGTTGCACCTCAAATATCCAAGATTCTCAATAAGAACACAACCAGCAGTAATTTTAATGGTTCATGGTTCGCAGACTTAACCTTGGAGCCCGGCTCAAAAACTTTCAATCAACTTCTTAAAGAAATGGATCGTGGCATTTACCTTATGACGTCTGGTGATCTTATAATGGGTAATATATTACAAGGAGATCTAAATGGAACAATTCAATCTGGGTTTTGGGTCGAAAACGGAGTAATACAAGGTCGTATTAAAAACCGATCGCTTGGATTTAATTTTTACGATTGTATGATTAACAAACTGATAGGTCTATCAAAAGAGTCACATCGTTTTGGTTGTTCACATTACACCGAATCTCCATATGTTCTAATCGATGATATTCGAATTAGTTAGTAAATGTTGACGCTAAGGCAAATTTTTATTAATAATTGAACATCTAGCTTGAATAAAAGATTATGAATTTACGGACTAATTAGGATCCTTTAACTAAACTAAATAGTGTTTAGTAGTTAATATCAGATGTCAAAAAAAATAGAAACCAATGAGATATTAGGAGCACATAAGCTCATAAGAGCTAGAGAACTGAAGCTTGATAAGGCTTTGGTAAAACACTTATACCACTCAGACGAAAAAGTTGTTTATTCAGCGCTCTTGTGTATCCGTAAATTGACTTTACCTGGTTTAGCTGAACATTACCAAAAAATCTACTGGGATAGTAGTCACAAGATTCAGCTATGCATTCTTACAAATATTCGCCATAGGCCTCGTCTCGAATATAAATCATTTTTGCTTGAAGTACTTTTTGAAGAGTCTAAGGTTGAAGTATTAGTGAAGGCTTTACAGGCTATTGCCGCATTAGCTACTCGAGGAGAACACGAACTGATTGAAATACTTCAAGAAAGAGTAAGTGTAGGTATTAAGCAGGATATTGTTGGAGAGGCGGCTATCGAAAGTCTTTTTCAAGCCGGAGATTACGACTTCCTTTCTAAAATGGTAGTAGAATTACTTCCTCGTGCAAGCTTTGATTGGCGCTTTAGTTACGTATTACAACGTTTTCGTGAAGTTCCTCACGGCCCTACTTATAAACGTTTATATAATTTATATCAGGATCTTCAAAATCCACTATGTGAATTGGGATCAAATTTAATTATTGGACTTTTTGGTACTTATGATGGATCAGATTCTCAGGCAGAGTCCGTAGAGCGAGTAAAAAGATTAGTCCTTCATCATTGCTCTATTGAGACCATTGATGATGCTGAGTTCATTCTGCGAGTATCTAAGTTTATTAGTTCGCGTGACCAAGATTTTCTAATTCAAATGTTAGTAACTCTCCTGCGGAATAAATCCTTTAGTACTCGCATTGATAATATCCATAGGGAGTCTTTTGATAATATCTATTTGTTAATAGATATTCCTAAATATGGTTACTCTTTGAAATCAGCTATTGCTGGAGCTATTAAAGGAAATTTAGGCGAACTAAAACACCAGCAAAATCTAATAAAAGACCGAAGTTCTAAATCTGACGGAAAGCAGCGCAATGATATTTTAGAGTTTTTTGAAAATTTGGGACATCAGAAACTCAGTGATTTATTTCAAACTTATTTGAAGTCAAACACAGAAAATCCCAAAACTCGTGTTGCCTTAGTCACACTAATTAAGCAAATGTTACCTAGTTTTGGTAAGACGCAGAAAAAACGAGTAACTTCTGTTTTACAGTACATTGCTGCAAACCATCCTGCTCGTAATCGATCAAGTTTGGCAATAGAGTTTTCTAAAATAGATTTTCGTTTGGCTTCAGATCGCCTACTTATGAGAATAGACTTTCACCTCAAATATGCAGGAATGTTGCAAGAATGTGACTATAAGGTATTTAGAGACCTGTATGAGTGTCTTACGAATATGAATAGGACAAAAGGTATTCGATTAAAATTATTGAGAGCGTTATTGGTTTCAGATGATAGTAACGCTAGCTTTTTTAGCTTCAAACATGGCTTCGATTTGGAGGAGTCTAATATAAGAAAATTATTTGATAAATTACCACGTATTTCTTGTAAACAAACAAACGCGGCAAAAGAAATTTTTTACTCAAATAATCAAATTAAAAAAACTCATTTACATTGTTTGTTTTCTTGGCTGCAAGCTTTAGAAAATTTTCAAGACACTGAATGGTCAATATTACTGGGTAAGGCTTTAATGGGTGAGTATGGAGAATTACCCTCAGGGTGGGAAACTCAACTACCTGAATTGATGACGGATTTTTGCGCTTCCACCTCTCAGGAATATTTTTTAGAGAGAATTACTGAGAAAAATTATGTCTTAGATGATACAGATTTAAGAGCTCTTTGGAAAATATTGAAAGTTCAGGACGATGAGGTTAAAAACAAATTTCGACGTAAAGTTCTGAGTGAATTTGTTTACAAGTTGATAAAAGATGAAAATGAACTATATCTGCCTGATTTAGCCGCAATGCTTTTAGAACTCCAAGACGAATACGGTAAAATTTTGATGTACCAGTGTTTAGGGCCAGAGCACTCCGCTGTAATCAAAAAAGCTGTTAAATATTGCCGTAGCTTTAAGCTAGGAGCAAAATGGAGAACTATATTTAAGCTAGTTTTCTCGGATGATTTCTTACTTCAAAAGGCAGCGACTTCCTTTTTTGAGGTAGATTATAAAGAATTTTCTCAGCGAGAATTAATGCAACTAGTCCTGCAAACCGTTGAAGGAGAAAAATTCGATGCAGAGAGTTTTGAAGAGTTAGCACCAGCTGAGCGGAAACATCTAGAGGATATTTTAAATAATTTGAAGAGCCAAAGGGGCTCAGCAAAACGCCAATTTGCCCGTCAAAAAGATATGCAGGAGTTGACTGTTTTTTTTATTGATATTGTTGGATACACAAATAGGACAGCTACTTCCAGTATAGATGAATTAATGTCTATGCTTGAGGATTTCGAGAAGATTATCAAGCCTATTGGAGATACTCATGACGGCATTTTGATAAAAAAAATTGGTGATTGTTTCATGTATACTTTCCAGAATCCGATGAATGCTATTCTTTTCAGTTTAGATGTAAAACGCAGTATGTCTGCCTATAATGAATACAAGCACGAGGCTCAAAAAGTACATACAAGAATAGGCCTTGCAACGGGCGAGGTCTATGTAAAAGAAAAAGATGTCTACGGGGATGTGGTTAATTTAGCTAGTAGAGTAGAAGGTCGAGCTCCACTCGATGGACTTTTAGTGCACGAGTCCACGCTTAAAGGTTTAGAGAGCTTTTTTGAAGTAGAAGCATGGGAACCAGTGTCTGTGAAAGGTATAAAAGAGCCTATTAACGTTTATGAGGTCATACGACCTCGTGCGGGCGTAAAAGAGAGTTATTTAGCAGTCTGATTAGCGCTGGATTTTAAGTAGATAAAATTTCTAACAAAATTTTGTTTACAAAAGTTGAACAAAGTTAAGAGACTTACCAGAGTTTCTCTGCCAAGTAGTTTAAGTCGTATTTCTTTATCGGTTAATCCTAAAGAATGCAGGTAAAACACTTCGTCCCGTAATTCCTTTAAATAATTATATTTCGATTGAATAGCCTGTTTACCTAATTTAACAACTCCTCTGTGTGCGCAAAATAGAGTTTCAAAATCATGATTTAGTAAGAACTTAAGACTATTTATCTGATCGTGCGGATTTTCATCTTCCCTAAGTGAGTGTGGTCTGCTAGTTATGTATACATCTCCTGTAAATAGCCAACCTCTATTTGGCTCTAAGTAGCATAAAGAGTCATCAGAATGACCTGGAGTATTAAGACATTTAAGATGAAGATTCTTTTTTAATTGGATTATTGGAGGGGCCGGCTTGGATTCAATTATCTGTGGTCGGCCCCAAATGATATGCCTGTATGGTTCCATATGCCAGCCTCGTTTAAGGAGGTCACAACCATTTTTGTGTGAATACAATTCAGCATTAGTAATTTTTTTTATTTGTGATGAATTTCCACAATGATCTTCATGATGATGTGTTATGCAAATCTGTTTGACATCCTTTTCAAGTATGAATTTTTGAACTTCATTCCATTGATTTGGTGGACCAGTATCAATTAATGTATTTTCAAACCTATACAAAATACATGTGGTATTAATTCTTCCTGGAAAGCGACCAACTCGAAGGCCTTCTAAATCTTCATATTCGAATCTTTTAGAGCTCATATTGAGATTATAGTAATTCATAAAAAATTTTTACTGGTGTTTATTTAAAAAAATATAAAAATTAATTAATCTATTTTTAATTACAAATCTTCTTTTTTATATAAAAAAAATAGATTGTATCTTTCAAATTATTCGCTTCTAGTGCGGGTTTTATAGCCATTATTAGTTAGTATCGTAGCTACTTTGTCATACAAAATATTAATCTAGAGTAGGAGTATTCTTCAATTAATGCTCGAGATACCAGTATTTATGGTTATTTTGTATGGAATTTGCAGGAGGAAATTCCGAAGAAACTATGAGCTCAAAAAGAAATTTCAACAAATTAAATCAAAACTGTAGATTCAATGTTAAAGCGTGCCACGCACACACTACTTTTTTTAAGCCTGATAGGCTTATATTCCGCGACTGAAAATTCTCAGTTAATGCTTCGCCTTAGAGGTATAAGTCGCCAGCTTTATAAAGAGTCCAGTAGTAAATTCCGTAAAAATCGTAATACAGCAGAGTTACAGCGCCTAGAATCAGCTCGAAAAAGTGTTACTACTTTATTCGATGAAAAGTTAGACCAATCGCTTGAGAATCGTGCAATTATGCGCAGGCTTCATGGTCTGATGAATGATTTGCAAACTCAACCTGTGGTTGGTTTTCACCGACCCAATATTCGTAGCTTTCCGCGTGCAGTGGATCTATCGAAAAAACCTACATTTCCTGTGAAAAAATCAGTAATGGATGATAGTCCTTTTGATTATCGATCATCTAAAGTGGAACCGAAACAATCATTACAAAAAGACGACAAATCATTGGTAGTAGCAAATAATTTACAATTTGATTCGAGAATACGTAGTCTAGATGAACGATATGAGCGTTTGAGTAATAAAGTAGACGTTATGGATCAGCAGGTAGTCGGTAGCTGGCATGGACCTCTAAATATTTCAGGTTTCTTTGATTTTCAATATGATAAACGACATCTAATGGGTCAATCTAAGCCGGGTCAGTTTAGTAATTCCCGCTTTGTTTTGCAGTGGGACAGCCAAATAAATCATAGAATTGATTTTACTAGCAGATTGCAAATTGATGAGTCAGAGGTTCAACTATCAGAAGCGTACTTGGATTATCATTTTACAGACAATTTTGCTATGCGAACCGGAATTATTGGGGTACCAGTTGGAAGATACAATCAGTTGTATGATAGTCCGCTACGTAATTTGAACCGTGCTCCTTTAGTTAATCAATTTATCGTACCTGTACCTTGGTTCGATGCGGGTGCTGGATTTTTTGGCTCCTGGGATTGGCTAGGTTATGATTTCAGCTACGAGGTGTATGCGATGAACGGCTTGTCTGATCATCAAGATAGCCTTCACAACTTAGCTGGCTTAGTTAGCCTCCAAGGTAATGGATTATCTAGTTTTGAGATAGATAAGAACAATAAAGCGTTCACTTCGAGAATTCATATGCAAATCAACACTGATACGGAAATTGGCGCATCCTTTTACAGGGCCGATGTTGGTTCATATACTTCAGCCTTTCCTCCAGCATCTCCACGTTTTCGCGGTAAGCGTTTTCTTAATTTATGGGCATTCGACTATTCGACTAAACTTTTTGATCGCTTACATTGGTTTGGTGAATTCGATTTTGGCTTAGTCAATAGGAATGTTACTAAGGTAAATACCAATTCCAGTGGCTATGATTTTTTTGGCTGGTATTCTCAATTAGAGTACAGCATAGATGAAGAAGATAGAGCCAGGGCTATAGCTCGCTTTGGAAAGGTAGATACAGCTACGGACTTCGATAATGAATACGATATGCTTGAAAGTGTTTTTGGGTTTAGTTACAGACCCTCTGAGCAGATAGTGTATAGATTAGAGCATCATTGGGAATATCGAGACCGGAACAGGCGTAGTCGACAGGTTGATCAGAATGGCCTAGTATTCGGAGTTGCAACGTACTTTTAATTTAATCTTGTAAATGAATTTACCGATTAAATCTTCCCTTATTGAATCATATGGAATCGCTTCACGAAATTTAATTTATTTAGGGTAAATTGAACAAATTGATTCCTAGCGATTTAGTAAAATTATTGACCTGGAACAAAACGTGGAATTGTATTCAATGAATTTGGTAATTTTTGGTTATTTCTCAAATCAACCCACCATTTATTTCCCTCTAGAATCATAGGAAGATAGTCTTCAAAGTCTCCTGAGTGAGTATATACGACCTTCACGGTCTGACCTCTATTTATCCAATCTAATTTCAAAAATTTTGGTTCAGAAAGTTCTGTATTATTTTTCAAACTTTCATACCACTTAATTTGCTTTCCAAGCTCGGAACTGAACACATCACGAGAGTCGGGGTGAATAAAGCTTAATATAGCTACCTTATCTTTTTTATATATTGCATCTATAAATGCATTAAAGACATCTTTTGGTCCATCTTTAGATTGAAGTTGACAACCCAATAAAAGAGAGCACAGCATAAATACTGAACCTTTATGAATCAAAAATTTTAAGACTTTATACTTCATTTTTTTGCTGACAAATTTTTGTACCAGTTTAACCAATAAAAACGCTCTGGGAATTTTTTATTTTGTTTTTTCACACTATTCAAAAGAGTAATTTTTTGTTTTTTATATACGGGCTTCTTAGTTTTTTCATAAAGAAAATCTAGAAATAGAAGTAGTCTAGCGTGTTCTCTTGTGAAATACAGCTTGTACTGGTAGAGGTTTTTGTTGGCTGTAAAACTCTCTAACGGTATGTCACTAAACATTCTTACTTTTCTATCAAAGAAAGACTTTACGAATGCTTTGTAGAGATTTTCCATTTTACGTAGGAAAATACCTGGATTGACATTTTCAGCTTTCTCCATCAATTGTAGTAGGGCAAAGAACTCCACTTGAGTTTCAAAATTAGTAAAATACTTTTGTGAGGTAAAGTACATAAGACCGTCGTCTCGTTTATATTTTTCAATAACTTGAGAAAATAAAGAGAGTCTTCGATCTAAATGATCTTTAAGAAATGAGATTTCGCTATCAAACAGACGCTTTTTTTTCAAAAGCATAGAAATTTTATAAATAATTTTTAAATAGATTATCTGTGAGAGTGCGAGATCAGATCTCCGTGGTGATGGAGGGTAATATTGTAGCCTCTCTTTAAGATTCATTTTAAAATATCTTTTACTAGCATAACCTGTCGAATAACTAACTCGTTCGTCTATGAATAAATCACGTTTTAGATATTTCATACTTTTCAAGAAAGCATATTTGAACTTGGGGTTATTCGTTTTAGAGTAAAAGTCCAACAGCATTTCTTGTAATTTGAAATTAAAAAATGAATATTTACTTTCTCCATGATAAGTACTAAACCCACGAGGCATGAAAAACGAGCCCTCTACATAGTCAAAGTTCTCACTTTTAATCCAGTCTAAGAATTGAGAAACGTAGTCTTGAAATTGTTCATCTTCAGGAGTTAAGGATAAAATGTAGCGGCCTAGGTCTAAGCTAAGATGATTAGGAACATTCATTGTAGAATCAATAATATCTTGAACCGTTGTTGGTAAACTAACAGCATTCTCTTTTCCAAATTGTCTTAAATCCTTAATAAGTTCATTACGGCTACTTGTAAACTTATCAATTATTAACTGCAGAATTGGCAATACAACTTGTTTTTGTGGCCTAGTCGTCCCAAAAAAAGTATTTCCGCTTGAATCAATAATCAGAAAGCCAGGGATTGTGGGTAATGAATACCGAATTGCAAGTGAAGGATTTTTATCGTAGTCGAGTATAGAGACTATGAAGTTATTTTTGATAAATTGGTAATATTCCTTATCATTTACAATTTCACTAAGAAAACTACGTGATTCCAAACATACATCTGACCCAACATATAAAAATATGAGTTTTTTTTCTTTTTCTGCTTGTCTAATAATAAATTGAGACAGTACTAGAGGGTCCTGATATGCCATCACTAATTGCGGCATACCAATCAGAGAAACTAGTATTATTTTAATTATCAAATTTTTCACATTACTCTTAGAGGGGTGTCTCGCTATACAATTCTTCCATCGTACATTTACATTTTGGGGGCTTTAGGAAACTTTTAAAGTATTCATTACAAATAATACAAAAAGCTGTGTCAGGAAGAGGTCCCTTAGCAGGTAGATTTACCCAAACTTTTTTCCAACTTAAAATAGCACGCTTTACAGTAAAAAACTCTTGATTGACCATCTGCTGTTGAGTAGGCCTATCTACAATTTCATAAGTTCTACTTCCGTCAAAAAATTTTTTTAATGTTGGAGTTTTAATAGGGTCTATTTTGTGATAATCAACCCAAACTCGTACTCCTTCTTTAGTTTCTCTATCGTATAGGCATAGTGCATAACGACCGTAATTCATCAACCAAAGATATTTATTACCAATTGTACATCCAGTCATTATTTGTATGGCATCAGCTAAACATACTGTAGATTCTGCTATCGCATTAAGCTTTCCTTTCAATGGCTGCAATTTTTCTTGAGCAAGTTCAACCATATACGCACCAATTACGGCCCCAGGAGCGTATTTTCCATGAAAATCACAGATTAAATCGATCGTTTTAAGTAATTGGGCATCAGGTGTTTTTTCAATGTGCATGCTGACCACGATAATTAATCATCAAACATTTCGTCTTCATCCTCTTCTATACTATTAACAGTAGGTTTAGAGTCTTCTGCTTGCTTGGTTTGTTCAACAATTTCAGCTCGTTTACTTGATTCGTCTTCAGTAATCTCTTCCTCTATGACTTCTTGTTCTTTGGAGGATCCTTTTTGGCGACGGTAGCAAGATGGGCTATAGAATAAAGAACCTATAAGGGCTAGCCATTCACCCATTTTTCTATATTCTGGATGAGTAATTGGTCTGGCAATTCCCATCGGAAAAAGACATGCAATTGGTACAAAAACTTCTATAATCATTACTATGACAAGTGTAGCAATCAAAAATGGAAATGCATAAGCTCCCAGCATCAAGTAGCCCTCAGGAAACTCCAATTTGTTCATTACTATAAAACCTAATGCTTCTTCTGATTTAATAAAGAATCCCATAGCATGAGATGAAAAAATGTAGAGAATGCAAAGCAGAGTGGAAAACACTGTTCCAATTAAATAAAAAGGTCTATAAACAGTAGTATGTGCGATATCGTCCGGTGCCCCCAGAAGTTTTGCAATTTCTAGTTGACTGTCAGGAACAAGCTGAAAAAATCTCGTGTAAATAAGGTAAAAAATACTAATACATGGGAATAGAAAACCAATTGCTAATAAATTCTGTACGAGTATTTCACCGGGTAGCGTATTTTGAATTGCGCCTAGCGTATATCCTATTATAACCGGAGTTATTAAGAGAGGAAACATAGGCAAAAATCTTATATATTTACTACCTTTTTTTAATTGAGCAATAGCTAGAAAAGAGCCAAAGAACCAAGCTCCCAAAATAGACAGCAATGCGGCAAGCAAAAGTGTGTTGAACGCGGGACCAAAGGATGGGTCAGCAAAAATCATAGAACCATACGTAGTCTTCATTTTCGATGGCATAATTGCTGTCGGCAGGCCGCGGCGATTTGTACCCATACCTTGCAAAAAGGTCAGAAACAGCATGAAGCCAAGGCTAGAATAAAGTAAAATTTGTAGTGATACAATTGGCGTACCTAATTTCGATTGCGAAAAGTTTTTGAAATACAATAATTCTTCTTTTATTCTTAGCACTGGAGCCTTTAGAACCTCTAATATATTAAAGATTGGTATGTTAATAGTTTCCTCTACAGTCCAGTCGGAGGAGCCATCTTCATCCTTTCTAAAATCTTTTTCAAATAGCGGGCTCAATTTCACTAATTCAATATAAGAATCATCAAAAATATTAACGGAGATTAATCGAGCTCGATCATATGTTGTATTTATAAGTTCTAGATATTCAATAACTTCGTTGGTGAACGGGCTATCATCGAAACTTACCAATAAATATTCCTCAATAACCTGAATTTTATCTTCATCTGGAATATCAAATTCTTTGGCTATTTCAAATGCTTTTTGACGGATATTTTGATAATCAAACATCCAAACTAAACCTTTAAAGCCCTCTTTTGACCGACATCCCTGAATAATTTGCATGTAACCCTGTAAATCATCGATTGCGTGCTTGCGAAGATATATTCTGATTTGGCGAGCAATTTCATCTTGGTCGGCTGTACCTAGCGCTACTTTAACAGCGGAAACCACATTGCTATCAGTATCCACAAGACTAGGTATTAGCAAAGCAATTACTTTTTCGCCACCAATTCCGCCTAATGCCTCAATTGCGGCGTACTTTACATTTTGGTTTTTATGTCTTACGAATTGTGCGAAAAACTCTATTTCTAATTGTCCAGCCAGCAAGCTAACTCTAGATAACATTACTTGAATTACATTTATATTTTTTTCGACTAATAATTGGCACAAAAGGTAAGGTACAGATCCCTCTTCAATATTATTCACTGCATTTTCAATTGTGTGAATTTTAGATTGTTCCGAACCTTGAAAAAGAGAGCTGAATAATTTGGTCCGGTCATAAGCCGTTACGGTCTGAGTTTGCAGACGCTTATCGGTACGCATCTGCTCGAAGTCAGCTAATATTCTCTGCGCAAAGTAGGCTGCTAAAGGATTAGCGTTATTAGTAAATTTTTTGACAGTTTCTTCGATTTCAAAATGCTTTATCTCTAACAGATAATAGAGCATGTTAACTATGAACTTAGGATCTTGCGATTTGCTCAAGGCTTTCAATGCACCTGGAATTCGAGGATCGAGCTTTGCTGGACCCGAAACGTCTAAACTTGTCAGACTCGCTTGGCGAGCATGAGTATCTTGTTCATCAAAATTATCTTCATCAAAACTTGGTAAATCATGGTCTATTTCAGGTAGCTCTTCTTTATCTGATGAGAATTGTGAAAGATCAATTAATTTAGTGAAATCAGGCAGGATAATACTATCCATTATTGAAACGCCGTATTTTAATGGTTCCTGAGTGGTCTGGTTGGGACCGCTTGAGGCAGTAGAGTTTGAATTAAAATTTTCCCCTTTTGAAAAAGAATCAGCCGCGCTACTAGCTACTTTCAGAACTGCTGAACATATACAGCGAATGTATTTACCTAGATATTCTTCACCTAATCGATAACGTCGATTACATTGAGGACAGCCTACTATCATTTGCTATCCTTTACATGATTTTTCTCTGGATCTACAATCTCTTTTGTTTCAGCTTCTTTTTTTACGTCTTTTTGTTTCGCAGTAGCTTTTTCTGTCTTAACCTTGGTTTGTTTTTTCTTAGATTTTAACTTAGGTTTTCTTCTCCGAACTGTCTTAGTGTAGCCGACTTTATTAAGAGCCTTTGCTAATTTGATTTCGATAGAAGAATATCTGGTTGCGAGCATTGCACCAATTATGGCTAGACAGAAGAGAACTAAATAAACAGCGCCTCCTGGACCAGGGTCATTGAAGAATTCCTGTGGACGAGTTAAATGATAATGTAAGAGAGATTTTCTACCACTGGCTTGTTGAAACGTATAAAGCCCTTGAAGAGATAAAATACACCCCAGACTGAAGCTTCCGTATAGGATGAATGGAATTGCTCTAGGAAATATATAGGTGGTGAGAATTTGTATGTGGTTACCCCCGAGCATATGTAAAGTTTGAATTTCTGATTTACGGATACCATAAAGAAAGGAAGATGCTCCTAAAAGTGCAGCTGCAAAACCCCAACTAAAACAGCTAGCATAGGTTAAAAAGTATAGATTTTTTTTAGAGAAAATTGCCAAAAACGGAACACCTAAGAGAAAAGAGATAGAATCAGGTATTAATAAAAAGAAAGATACTAAACCGAGTAAAGCAAACTTTCCCGTGAATGATTTATAACAAAAATAAGCCGCAGTTAATCCTAGAATAATTAACAACAGAGCAATAACAAAGGAGATTATGGCAGCAAATATAATATCGTTTATAATTGGTTTTGATACTAAAGCAATGAAGTATTTAGGTATAAACGTTGTAGAACCAGATGGATGATTTATCATGCCAGTGGCCGGTAAAATTGGGAACAAAAGAAATATAAAGAAAACGGCTAATACAACATCAGCTGTAAAGCGGCCCAGAAAACTTAATTTGTAGAAGAGTCTAAAAATCATTTTTTAACGTGTCATAATGGGGTAGATATCCTTTGTAAGTATTACATCCACATCATCATCGATATTAAATGCATGCTCCATATTTTGGATAGATAGAAAGGGTTCATCATCCTCCGTTTTTAACAATACATATCTAAATCCACTCATAAACTGAATACTTTTAATTTTGGCTGAAAAAACATTTCTGGCATCTTCAGTTTCTCCTAATGGAACAATGCGAGTGTGCTCTGGGCGAATCATTACGGAAACTTCAGATTCGACTCTTAATTTTTTGCTAACTCGTAGATTCAAGCCTCCAAGTTTACTGGAAAACATAGTAAAATCACCTCCCATAACGACTTGTGCTTTGACACAATTGATCTCACCTGTTGATTTAGCAGATAAAACACTAGTTGGGCTTTCATAAACCTTTTGAGTCTCATCATATTGCTCAAGATAACCGTTAGCTAACACAGCAGTCTTGGTGGAAATTCCCATATAATCAGTGGGTGAAGATGTAGAGAATAGGAAGGTTAGGCCAGCTTTGCGTTGCAATTCCGAAACAACTTTCAGGTAATCTAGACGTGTATTGACGTCATAGGATTGAAATGGATCTTCAAAAATTATGAGGTTAGGTTCGATTGCAGCGGCTCTAGCTAAAGCTACCTTAAATCTATCAATATCGCGTAATTGAGTACAAAACTGCTTAGATTTATCTAGTAAACCAAATATTTTTAAGATTGTTTCTTTTTGATCAACGATTTCAGTCTTACTAAGTTTCTGGAATCGTAATCCGAAGGAAACGTTATCTTCGATACTTAGATGCGGAAAAAGACTCCAGTCACTCCCAATTTTTACGATTTTACGTTGATTCGCGGGTAATGTATGGACCGGGTCCTCATCAACTAAAATGCTACCAGCAGTTATTGGTGCAAAACCAAGTATACCTTGTATGAGCGCTTCTCTTCCTGAATTTTGATCTCCCACTACAGTCAGAGATCTCCCTTTGAGTATGGAGGCTACAAAGTTTGAAATTCTTTGATTACCAAACTCGATATCAATATTGACAAACTTTATATCTGACATGATAAATCCTTCGAATCATTTTTCTGACCATAACGCCATGATAGCGCGCTGATAATAATAGTTAAGCACTGGTATAAAATTTTTCTGTGCTTCACTTTGAGTACTGTAAATTCCTACTTCAAAAAACTCTCTTGGAGGCTTAAAACCTTTTCCATTTTTTGGTTTTAAAAATTCTTTGGGTATCCATACTGCAGGCTCGATATCCATACGTATGGATCGTCTAGCTTTAGTTAATTTTAACCCTCCCTTTTTTCTCAATAAATTACGACTGATAGCATTTTGTACATTTTTTTGAAGAAGTGATACAGCAAAACTAAGAGCTTCTTTTTTCATCAAGCCATTATTTGGGATTGCTAAATATTCTCTAAGACCAATATGCTCTTTCAATTGAAATACGGATAGCATTGAGCTAATCGCTGTAACTTCTGTTTTTTGTAACTTCTTTTGATCGGTGGTCTTCTGTTGGTTTTGATCTACTTTTTTTGAGTCCTTTTTACCCATTTTCTGCCTACGTCTTTCTCTCCGTTTCTTTTTTCTTAACTTCTTCAATTCCTTTATCCGTTTTAGTTCTTCTTTACGTTTCTTATATTCAGAAAGTACTTCCTTATTGATAGATTGAAAAGTATATTTTGCCATGGACTCTACGAACAATGTTTCAGGAATGTAGGCGAAAGTCATTCTGTCATCAACTTCATCCAATTTGAATTTTTCAGGTAGCTGTTTCATTTCATAAAAATTTGGAAATTGGAAGTTAGCAGGTGGATTTTTCAATATATTTTCATTTAAAGTTGCCTCTAACATGGAATCCAAATTGCTCGATGCATGAAGTACTGCGCGTTTTGCAGCTAAGAATTTATAGACACTTTCTACTGCATCGACAATCAACGGACTTTCAGGATTAGTTAAAAAAATTTGATAGTAGCGATTTTCAATCCAGCTCATCAATTGACATACGAAAGCAATACCTAAATTACGTACCGTTTGATTTGAAGATAATGGATCAGGATAAAGCATTTTCATATCCCAACGTTCGAGGTATTTAATAAAATCATTGAAATGCATTTCTTCGATAATGGGGGCTTCAAACGTAGTTTTCGTTGATTGACTTTCTGATTGCTGCTCTAACATACGAAGGTGATGATAAGATTCCCAGGCGACCTGATTGTAAGCAATAACTAGGCGTTGGACTGAAATTGGAATTACAGGTGAGGCTTCTTTCCAAGTATTCCTACCGGTTTTGCCACCAGTGGTTTTTCTTGATTCCTTATTTTTCTTATACCCTAGCGGACTGAAAAAAAATGTAGATTTAAGAAATTCATTAGTCGAAGTTGAAATAGGTGATTCCAGCCGTGCTCTGTTCTGAGAGTAGCGATTGAGAGACATACGCTTATCCATGAGGATACCGTACGATAAATTTGGATTTAAGAGATTCATTTCCTTAGGTAATAAAGGTAAAAAATCGTCACATAACAGTAAGTTGAAATTTGCTTTTGCCTTAGCATTATCTAAAATTAGTTTTTTTCTAAAATCCAGAGTATTTTCTACGTACGTGTATTTGAGATCACCAATATACTTATTATTTTTGAAGCTCAATCCATCAATTTTCTTCGATCTCATATTTGTTTTACTACCAGAAATAGTGAAAGTTGCGTAAGTATCGAAAAATTCTTCCTTAACATT
>CEUK01112737.1_pt1 | contig 23312 bp, 15 predicted proteins | sample 356451 | NCBI WGS metagenome assembly CEUK01 (sample SAMEA2622843, study PRJEB7988) | marine metagenome | isolation source: saline water (ENVO:00002010), including
GGTGCGGATGCCATCGTCTGCCAGAAGGGTGTTTTGACAGAGCAATCGGTTCGGACAGGTTGGGATGGGTTCGTTTGTCATATCTCGGCATCGACCGCGCATGGCGGCCTTCATTCTCAATCGAAAGTGAAGGTAGCGAACGCTTCTGAGGCTAAATCTCGAGGTGCCACCGCCGTCTCCGGACAAATCAACCTCGGTGACGAGCAAGAGCCGCAGATGTTGATTGACATGGGTAACCTCACAACTGAAGCTTATGCTGAAAATATGCCTGTACTCGGAATGGTCTATCCTCGTGGACCCAACCTCGTGACCTTACCCAACGACATCACCGGTGGAGTCGCCCACGCAGCACGTGTAGCATACGAGTTGGGCTGTCATGCTGTCAAGGTACCTTGGACAGGAAACGCCGAGAGTTTCCGTAAAGTCTGCGAAGCGGTGCCCATTCCTGTTTTGATTTCTGGCGGACCCAAAGGTGGCGATTTCGCTGAAACCCTCGAAGTGGTTCGATATGCGATTGCAGCTGGTGGTGCGGGTGTGTGCATGGGCAGGCAGGTCTTTGGAGCGAAAGATCCTGCCACATGCATCCGTCAATTACGCGAAATCATTCATGGTGCATAGGTGAGAGCATGGAATTGTGGTTGGATGCTGCAAGCGTTCGTCACGGTACCCTTGAGCCCCATCCAGCGGATCGCGTCCTTCTCGCAGCAGGTGATGCCATTCCCGAATGGGTCGATTCGCCACTTTTTGCCTGCGAGGATGGTCGAATTCTGGATGCATCGACAAATTCAGTCGGTGTACATGTTGATGTTGACGATTCCGAAGGACAGGATGCTGCAAAATCGATGGTTGGAATGGTTTCTTGGGTGCTACTCACCACTGGGGATTGGCAAATGATTCCCTTGGAAAATCTGGTGGCAGCATCGCAAGGTACGGGGACAAAGTTGGTCGCTCGCATCGACTCAAACCAAGCGATACGAGGAGCAGCATTTGCTTTACAAACCGGTGTAGATGCCCTTCTTTTACCCGCCAACAATCCTGAAATTTGGGCCGAAGCCCAAATCATCGCTGCTGAACGTTTGGCAACATGTTCTGAAGGCGAGGAAATTGTAGAGGGTGATTCGGGCATCGTCACGGCAAAAATCACCGAGATTCAAGACGGTGGTTTTGGTGATCGTGCGTGTGTAGATCTCACCTCAGTTCTTGAGGTCGGTCAAGGTCTGCTCGTCGGTTCATCATCGAACGCCCTCATCCTGATTCATGGGGAGACCTTGGATAGCGAATTCGTCCCCCCTCGCCCCTTCCGAATCAATGCAGGTGCTGTTCACGGTTACGTTCTGATGGCCGATGGGACCACCAAGTATCTCAGTGAATTGGTGGCCGGTGATGCGGTCGCCATTTGCGATTCGAACGGAGTGGTCGATGAAGCCATCGTCGGCCGTATGAAGATAGAATCTCGTCCATTTTTGATCATCCGATTCGAGCACAAAGAAACAGGGACGATTGGACAAACCTTTGTTCAACAGGCGGAAACAGTTCGTCTGATTTCTTCAACGGGCGAAATGCCATCAGTCACCTCTCTAAATGTTGGAGATCCGATTCTTGTTCAAGTAGATTCAAGCGCTAGACATATCGGTAAGAACATCCTCTCAGGAGTTGAGGAGCGCTAAGGCGGGGTCATTATGGCAGTACTGGGGCGAGGTAAAGGTCACGGAGGCATCAGTATTCTCCATGCCTTAGGCGCTGGTTACGGCTCGGTATTGAGTATTGAATTATCAACTCGTGTACAATTGAGAGACACTCCTGTGAAAAAGGAGCCCGAAGACCCCCATGGTTTGCTACCTGCGGTCATGGAAGCTTGGACATCGACGGGTCATTCCCTACCCGAAGCAGAAGAGTTGCACTGGGCGATTCGTTCTGACATTCCGACAGGTCGAGGACTTAAGTCGAGTGCAGCATTGGCAATCGCATGCATCCGAGCGCTTTGTGATGCGACCGAGACCACTCTTGAGCATCACGAGATGGTTGACATCTCTACCGCGGCACAGTTGGCCTGCGGTTGTTCCATGACCGGCTCAGTTGACGATTCTTGGTCGGCTGTTGAACCCGGTTGGAAAGTTGTCGATCCTTCTGTCCCGGCTGCGGAGGGTGTACTGATGCAAGGAGAAATCCCCAATGCACATGATTGGACAGTACTGGTTGTTGATCGCGGACCCCGTGAAGTACAACCTGATCCAGAGCGATTCCAGTTTGCTGCAGGTCAATTCCAGCAAGCCATCACATCGGTTGAACAACAGCAAATTTTCAATGCCATGGTTCACAACGGTCGCGCTGTCGCTACTGCGCTAGGAGACAGTTTAGGTCGCAAAACCTGCAATGACATGGGTATCTTGGGTAGCCGCGTTTCATCCATTACGGGTTCGGGCCCAGCCATTTTTCTCATCATCCCCTCAAGCCAAGAGGCGACCGTTCGACGCGTCAAACAAACCCTTGGTCCTCGTAACTGGGAGATCATCGAAACCAGCATCCGTACGAGTGAGGCATAAGGGCAAGACCCTCGTCGCGCAGCATCCTGAGGTTGTTCAATGGGCATGAGTCTCGGCGATTCCGTTCGCGTTACACTCTTCGGAGAAAGCCATGGAACAGCCGTAGGGGCCCTTTTGGAAGGGATTCCCCCTGGTGTCCCTGTAGATGTGGCCTCACTCATAGAGGACTTACAGCGCCGTCGACCGGGTCGACGATTGTTGTCTGCAAGAGCCGAACCTGATGATTGCGAAATTCTCTCCGGTGTGTATGAAGGCAAGACGACCGGATACCCGATTTTACTCCTAGCCCGAAATAAAGATGCAAAATCCAGGGATTATGGATTTCTTCCGAACCAACCCCGTCCCGGTCATGCCGACTTACCTGAGGCGACCCGAACGGGCGGAGCAGCAGACCTTCGAGGAGGTGGTGCAAATTCTGGTCGACTAACATTGGGTTTGGTTGCAGCCGGTTCAATCGCCCGCGATGCACTCGGTGATGTACGGGTCCAGGCCCACTGCAGTCAAATCGGAACCATTGAAGCCGCTTTCGATGTTGAGCCTGAAGGTGAAGCCTGTGCGGTTCTAAACTGCAATGACCCCGATGCGGCGAAACAAATGCTTGAATTGGTCAAATCACTAAGAAAAGCAGGTGATAGCATCGGCTCTACCGTTGAATCACGGATTTTCAACGTACCCATCGGTGTGGGTGAACCTTGGTTTGAAGGGCTGGAACCTGCCCTTGCACGGGCACTAATGGCCATCCCCGGGGCCCGTGGAGTGGAGTTTGGCCGTGGAAGGGATGCGGTCACAATGCAGGGTTCTGAGCATAACGATGCTTGGGGTCCACAAGGGACTCCGCTTGGAGAGGATGCTGATGGAGCCCTCGGTGGAATGTCGACGGGTGCCCCATTACGCATCCGTGTACATTTCAAGCCCCCCAGTTCAATTGCCCTTCCTCAGACGACACTTCACCTTCCTTCAGGAGAAATGCGCGAATTGCAAATTGGTGGGCGTCATGATCCAGTTTTGGCTCCCCGCGCAGCCCCTGTGGTTGAAGCAGTATGTCGATTGGTGATTGCAGATTTGATCCAAATGCGGGAGGAAATCTGATGACTATCCATGTCCACAAGTTTGGGGGCTCCTGCCTATCTGCTGTGGAAGATATCGATGCAGTGGTCGAAAGGATTCGCGAGTCAGACGGGCAGAAAGTCGTGGTTGTTTCCGCATTCCGCGGAATCACTGATCGAATTATTGAGCAGATCGATTTTGAGTCAACAACCCCAAATGAGGCATTTACAGCCTCGATTGAGTTGGAACATCTTGAGCGAGTTCCTGAAATCGCAACATCCCCTTGGTGTATTCGATTTGCCGATACCCTTCATCATCTATCCAGTTGCCTTGAATCGTATCGAGAATTGCCTGATATTGAAGTTCGAGCCGATGCGCTTGCATGTGGGGAGCGTCTCTCAAGTTTGGCAATTGCCGCGGCTCTAGATGCTCGCGGTATTCCCGCGATTCCTGCATGGTCGGAAGACATCGGTATCCGTCTCATTGGTCGAGGTGAAGATGCCCGTGTGGATGCTGCACGAACCAAAGAATCACTACAACTTCCATCAGGCTCCATTCCGGTCATAACGGGATGGTATGGAGTGACTAAAACTGGATTTGCTTTGCTGGGACGTGGCGGTTCTGATCTCACAGCAACAGCAGTGGCGGCGGCAGTTGATGCCTCCAGTGTCACCATTTGGAGAGATGTCGAAGGTGTACTGGCATTGTCGCCTCGATGGACACTACCTGCTCGGAATCTTTCCAACCTATCTTATACCGAAGCTGCAGAACTTGCAGTGTTTAGTCAACCAATGCTCCATCCTTCAGCGGTTGAACCTCTCCGCGAATTGGGAGTTCCACTGAATCTCAGGCCGTTGCATAGCCCTGAAGATGATGGGACGATTATTGGTCCTTCGATTCGTCTTGAATCACCATGCGTCCGCGCGGTGGGTTGTCTACCGCGTCAAGTTCAGTTCTCATGGTCTCTATCAGGTGCCATCTCCCTCACTGAATGTGTCACTGATGCGATGTCTGCTCTCGCCCGAGCAAGAATACGGGTTTCGAGTATTCATGCGCAACCTGGTAACGTCCGTCTGCTGATTTCCAGCCGAATGGCAGCCCGTGCTCGGAGAATTTTGTCGGACCAACCAAGTTTGCCTACGCCCGAAATCGGTGATTCTGTCTCAATTTTGTGTTTCGTTGGAGAAGGCATTGGGGATGATTGTGACATCTGGGGGACCATTGCCAAACATGCGGAATCTTCAGGGATTGATTTTCAATTCAGTGAACAAGAACCTCGTCCTCATGCGATTCATGCGTTGGTTCCAGCCACTCAAACTGAGTGGGCCTTGCAGACACTTTGTTCTGCACTCGATCTATTGTCGCAGTAATCAGTCATCAGCAGATTCACGCCACTGCTGAATTCGGAGCGGGATGTTCGCTGCAAATACACTAGCAACGAGTACGAAGACAAACATCGTTCCCAATGCGACACCATACACGCTGGTTAGTTCCACAGATTGTTCAAGGCGAAGAGAGGTTTCTTCGTCAAAGATTTGGAAAAACCAAGGGATAATCACATTGATCAAAAGTGTAGCCGAAGCGACAATTGCGGCAATCACGGGTGTGACGACCAAACTGACGTGATAACGGCTGAGGACCTTCTTCACGTTCATCACGTAGACTTCTCCGGTACGAATGCTCGTGTCGAGCATCGAGAATCGGATGATTCCATTGGTGACCTCCATGTACATGACCAATGAGACAGCGTAGAGTACAATCAGTTGTTTTGTCCAAAATTCTCCAAGTTCAGAAAGTACACCGGTATCGAATGTGTCCTTCGATGCGGCAAAACGCAACGAAATCAGAATAAACAGGACGTATGATGCCATCAATCCACGCGCATCTCTGCGGAAAATCCCATAGAATCCAGCACCCAGTGCACCAATTACAATCAGCAGGTGCAGAATTTGTCCAAGAGCATCAAATCCGATCCATAGTGCAAATCCATTCCAAAACGTACCGTCAGCAGGTGTGACCAAGTAAGTCAAGACCGCGAGTAACATCATCAGTCCTCCGCCAACCAATTGCAAGGTCTGGACCATACGATCGGCTGGTAGGAATTTCATCTTTGGAACGAGAGGGCCACCAAAGAGACTCTCAACAAATGTTGGAATGTGAACTTCAGGAATTGCATCCTTGGGGACTTCACTACCGCTGGATGACATCTTGCCAGCCAACTTCTTCCGAGATGGGGCTCCGCTGCGGACGGTTTTGCCTTCGTATAGGTGAGCGGTATCTGCAGATTTTCCAGCAACCATGATTTCACCTCAGAATCCTCTTGCGCCTGCAAGCGCAGTTGACAATAGCATGTCTGGCTCCCAATCCATGACAAAGGCACCAAGGCCTCGCAACTCAGTCATCAGAATATCTCGCTCAGTCTTCATGACTTCGTAACCGGTCCGATCCAATCGTCTGGCATCAAACTCGAATTCTAGGCTTGAAGGACTCAAAACAGTGACGTCGAAGTCCCGCGCACGGAAATCTCGCACCGCATTGACCATCGTCGGGTCACCTTCCAAGGGGCTCAGGATGATGATTGGGCTTCCCTTGTTAATGTGCGGCATGATTCGATTTGTGACGACCTGGAGGGGGGTATTCCCCTTGGCGGCCGCACCTGCGAGTTTTGTCAACAATACGTACAGTTGCTTCTTTCCAGTATCTCGATCAACGCTGTTGATTTCATTTCCATAGATGACCAGACCAACTGAGTCTCGCCGACTAAGGAAATATTGAGCCAGACTGGCAGCTGCCCGGGTACTGTATACCAGAGAATTTCGACTAACAGGTCCAGTTTCCGCGATAGCACGACTGTCTACAATCAGGATGATATCACTGACTGCGTCACGCTCAAATTCGTTCACCATCATCTTACCTTGACGAGCATATGCCTTCCAGTTCACCTTACGCATAGGGTCACCGGGGATGTATTCGCGTAGGTTGTAGAAATTCGAACCTTCGCCGGGTTGACGAATGTTGACTGCACCCGTGAAAATTTTGGGTACACGACTCTTGACAAAGGCATCCTTCAGATCCTCGGTCTTCGGGAACACAAGGAAATCATCGTACAGGTGAATTTCCTTTTCTTTGTGGAACAAACCAAACGGGTCCTGTACTCGAATGCTGACAGGACCAAGTGTGTAAAACCCACGTAGAGGGCATTCAACTGTATATTCAATCAACGTCTCACGACGAGGGCCGAGTTCCATGAGGATGTAATTTGCACCTTCCTTAATGCGCATGACTTCGGGCACGGTGTCCTTGACTTCCAGAATCTTGGAGAGTGGGGAATGATTCTGTAATCGAAGGGTGACTTGAATTTCACCATCCTCAAAAATTCGTGCTGCTGAAATCTTCCGCATGGCTGAAAGCGATGCAAGAGCAGGTGCTTCTTCGGCATCCTCGTCTTCGTCAATTCGCCTTCCACTGGCCGCGACATCTGCATGGGCTGCACGAAGTGCGGCCCATGTCAGGAATGAAAGGAACACAACGGCGACGGTGACCAGTTGCGAATTTCGCAACACTAGGCCAAGCAAGTACAACGCTGTCGCGAGACTCGCGAACATTGCCGACTTACGACTCCATGCCATGGTAAACTCCTCCTATTCACGCGGTAGGTTTCAGACTCCAATCAAACGGTGGGTACAGGTACTTCACGTAGAATGGCCTCGATGACCTCTTGCTGCTCCAGACCCTTGATCTGGTGTTCAGGCTTGAGGATTAGACGGTGGCTTACCGCAAGCGGCGCTACAGCCTTGACATCATCGGGGGTTACGAAGTCACGACCGCGCATGGCAGCCGCGGCACGGCTCGTCTTGAGCAGTGCTTGTGAACCACGTGGTGATGAACCGACGAGAACACGTGGGTCTTCGCGCGTTCGTGCGACGATTTCAACCATGTACATGCGGACAGCCGGGTCGACGTAGACGTCTTCGATGGCCTGCTGCATGGCAACCACGCGTGCAGGGTCTGTGATGACATCGACATCGACAGCATCCTTCTTTCGAGTGATACGTCGTGCCAAAATCTCGTCTTCATCCGCACGGTCTGGGTAACCAACGCTCATCTTGAACATGAATCGGTCCAACTGAGCTTCAGGTAGGGGGTAGGTTCCTTCCTGTTCGACAGGGTTCTGTGTTGCCATGGTCAGGAAAGGACTGGGTAGTTTGTGAGTCACGGTACCAATGGTCACCTGCTTTTCTTGCATGGCTTCTAGTAGAGCAGCCTGCGTCTTGGGAGGCGCACGGTTGATCTCGTCAGACAAGAGTAGATTGCAGAAGATTGGTCCGGGCTTGAATGTAAATTCACCCTTCTTTGCATCATAGATGTTCGTTCCCGTGATATCTGCAGGTAGCAGGTCAGGCGTGAATTGAACACGCTTGAAGTCACAACCGAGTGCATCAGCGAAGGTGTTCGTCATCAACGTCTTTGCAAGTCCTGGGTAATCCTCGAACAGCAGGTTGCCGTTTGAGAGGATGTTGACCAGAACGTTGTCAATCACGTGGCTCTTACCGATAATCACTTTTTGCACTTCAGCGCTAATCGCTTGGGCGATTGCACCGACAGCTGCGAGTCTCTCGCGAACTTCTGGTGTGCTCTGGTGTCTCGGGGTCTGCGGGGCGGCAGGAGCCGGTGCAGGGGCCGCTGGTGCAGGCGCTGGTGTTGGTGCTGGCGCTGCGGGTGCAGGGGCTGGTGCAGGGGCTGGTGCCGGCGCAGGGGCCGCAGGTGCGGCCGGGGCTACGGGTGCTCCGCCGGGTGGCGGTGGTGCTTGCATTCTTTTCACTCTCCTTTTTTCTTAGTGACAAATGTCACTGCTCTTTCCCCCATCGACGGATTGTCTGGAGCAACTCTCGCAGCTCCTCGGGGGAATAGGTTCGGTTTTGGCTGTAAGCCAATTCCACAAGACGAGGGTTGCCGATCATCGTTTGGACTTCAGCAGGTGGCTTCAAGGCCATTTCGTCTCGAGTTAAATCATTGAAAATCCGCACCTTGGTCATCAAAGCTTCGCGGACGCGCTGGCGATAAGATCCGGGGTCTACCTTTTCGGGTCTTTCACGGAATCTAGTCAAATCGAATACATGTCTCCAATTGGGCTTCTCGGGTACGACCATGATGGCGACAAGGAGCAGAAGGAGGATGTTGAGGATAATGAGCCATTTCAGGAAAGCATCGCTGGTGAGGAGAACGATGGTCGACATGGCATCAGTGAATGGTGCGCTCAAGACACCGGTTACGTGTCGGCTCTCATCAAATACAATGTGGAAATTTTCATGCGAATACTTCACTGTACCTGACAATTCTTGGTTGTCAAACTCCATCATTGAGTAAATGACGGCCTTGAAGTAATGTTCGTTTCCGGACCAAAGTGAGTTGCCCGTCAAACGACCTTGCCAGCAAGAGGATTCGCCGACATCGCACTCATTCTTCATGCCCGTGGCTTCGGCCTCCTCAATGTCCCAAAGTCGGTTACTGAATGCAGTTTGATCAGCGACAAAGAGAATGGAACCGGTTACATCAATGTCTGAGAGAGAACCTGGACTATCTTTCTTGTAGTCCTTAGCGGTAATTCCGGGGAAGTCAATACGGATTACCAAGGCCAAATCACCTGGGGCTGGATTCATTTCGTTTCCAGCATCTCCGTCTCCTGCAACATCAATGAATGCAGAAACACTGGCCTGAGCCAATACTTTCACATCACATTCTTGCTCCATGTTTTGGCAGTTATCCTCAACTTTCATCCCGGTTGGTTGTCGGAACATTACGGGCATTCGGCAACCGTTGTATTCGTGTTGGGTCAGTTGTGACGCCTCACAACCTTGGCGCTGTTCCGATTCGGACATGACGCCCACACCATCACCATCGGGGTCGGCCAAGGATTGCTGGATTGCGGCCAAACTCCACACGTTCTTCGCGTTGGGTGGGTTGGCTACACCTTCTTCGTTGAATTCATCCCAGTAGTTGTCGATATCGTACATGGGGTCATCGAAATAGGTGACACCGAATTTGGCCGCGACACGGTTCGCATTGGTATTGTCTGCAGCGATGATGACTTTGCCACCTCGCTCAGTGACAAATTCGTGAATTTTGTTCGCCTCAGTTTCATCAATCGGCTTCTCAGGTGCAATGATGGTAAGCATGGTTCGATGCGGGTTTTGCCAATCATTGACCAACATCGGCGTGGACATTGTATTGGCGATCGTGTAGTCCTCTCCACTTTCTCCCAAAGAGTCAGCCATCATATTGAGTTGTGCCAAGCGCATCCCTTCATCATCCGCATCGGTTACGTATGCAGAATAGGCTGTTTCCTTGTTGGCAGAGAAGGCCATGGGTAGAGCGAGAGTCATCAGCATAATGATGACCAGAGAGGATGCGATGTAAAGGCCGAAGCGACTTCGCTCACCCTCTTCGTCTGCCATCTTTCGCCTCCCCCTTGTACGCTGTGTAGCGCAGGCTACACCATAGCGACGCTCTTGGCAATCTCATTCTGCAAATATAGGTTGCTGCATGACGAGTATGGTCAAATTTGGGTTTTGCAAGGAGTTTCAAGATGACCCTTTCCGTATCATTTCCAAATCACACCATCGCACGAACGGGGTAAATATACCCAAAAAACTCAATTTCGACGACTCTGGAACCACGCTGCAGAAGCGATGGCAAGCGGAGTGAGTAGACTCGGGAATCCCAAGAAATTGTCACGGGTCACTTGGTCCTGATTTTGTGGACCATCATTGTCTCCAACATCGGCCTCATCTTGATCAACCTGGGCTCCGACAGGTCGTGCTTCAACATTGACCACGGTTTCACCCTTGTTTGACGAGTCACCCAAACCACCATTGGCAACCCCAGTGGAGCGGACTGTGATTTCAATTTCACAAAGTCGAGTTGGATGCGTTGAGGATGCATCGAATACAATCGTAGAGGAAATCGTTTCTGATGGTTGAATCAATGGTCCTTCGAGGCCATTATCAAACCAGTTTTCATCATCAGAGGTAAGCACAGGACAATCATCCTCAATCGTTACGCTCTGCAACTTATCGGCGGTATTGCCGATATTTCTGAAATCAACTTGTAGATTAAATTCGGTACCAGCACTGATGGTGTGTTCAATTTCGGTGATTTCAACCCCCCATCGATACAATTCGGGAACCGTGACCTCTCCGTCGATATTCTGATTTGATACTGGGGCGACAATAGGTGCCAATCCCCACGATACTAATTGTCCTTCAATCTCAAAATCGTAGGTGGTCCCTGAAGGAATACTCCAAAGGTCAAGATTTGAGATTTTGAGGGTGAATGTATCATTGGATGCACTACCCACTGTGACCGTCTCCTCTCCAGTCAAGGTCGCACTCGAAGATGAATCATAGTCAAGAGCGACGTCTATGTCCCCTGCCAAATTATCATTCCGAATCCAAAATCGAATCGTGGTTTCACCCTCCTCCAGCGTAAACGGGTTGTCTTCAGAGGCTCCATCCGTGTAAACAAGCCCCATTTCCCATCCAACAGGAGTGGGAATTTCTTGAGCGTTTACAGAACCTTGAGGCAAACCGAACAGAGCGATGGTGCATAGAATCACTCCAACCCATGCGCGCTGCATGATGGTTCGTAGCGCTCATCCGGCATCAATGCCTCGCTCATAGGTGTTCAAGCGGTGCGAGAGCTCTTCGTGTCAGAACACGCAGCATCTTACGCCGATATGCAGGTGGGAAATACGTGTTACTGACGGGCTTTACCGCCTTTCTGACACCATCTGCTAATTCACGAATACTGTCCTTTCCAGACCATTCAACAATTGCAGTCTCTGCCAATTCCGAGTGGTCTCCAGGAATACTCTCACATCCGGTGGTTGCCACTCGCAATCCAGTGATTTTTCCGCCTTCGAGTTTCCATGCAGCTGCGACACCAGCCTCTGGGAAATCCCATGTTTCTCGAAGTCTCAATTTCTGATAGGCCCCCTGCCAATTCTTGGCATCCTCAGGGAGGGTGACGTGGGTAACCAACTCACCCGGTTTCAACACGTTTCGAGTCATACCATCCAACTGGAAGAATTCTGCAAATGGCATCGATCGTGCACCGGCTCCACTGGCAAGGTGAATGGTCGCGTCAAGAGCAATGAATGCGGCAGCCAAATCTGCTTGATAGGTGGCCACACAGAGTGTATTTTGATTGGGAATCACTCGACAATCTGCCTCAGTATCACAATCACATTTGTGGCACCAATCAATGCTTCTACGCCACTCTTCGGTTTGATTGTACCAATAGCATCGTGTATCGAGACAAATATTTCCACCAACTGTGGCAGAGCGGCGAATCATGACACTGGCAATCGTAGCCGCAGTTTCCCGAATCAAGGGGTGAGCATCCTCACTATTCGCTAGATCATGGATACGAACCATCGCACCGATTACAGTACCCGAAAGTGCCGTTAACTCATTCACTTTGGCTAGTGAAATGACATTCGGTTTTGGGTTCAGGTGCCACTTGTAATTCGGCAACAGGTCTGTACCCCCCGCGACCCAATCAAAGTTGTCCAATTCATTGGCCAATGCCAGTGCCTTCGCTAAATTCTCAGGGGTATGAAGGGTGAATGGGGGCATTCGCATCATTCATCACCTCGATGTCTTCGCTCAACATGCCCCCAAGCTCGGGCAGCTCGCTTGGATGGATCGGCTAAATCCTGGGGTGTTGGAACCACCGCTTCTCTCCAACCTTCCTTCTGTTCCGCCATCGGCTTATCAGGATCGAATCCGAAGAGAACACCATTCACGTAGGATGACCGATCTTCTTGGATATCTCTAAGATGATCTCGCTTGGCATGTGCTTCTGCTCTTTCCACCAGAACCTGTTGTAGAGGCCCGGGTTCAAAACGAGGTACAGGCAAATCGAGTGGATCATCGACCTTGATTTTTCTACAGTGTTTTTCTATTCGCTTGTGTAGGCGATCGGGTGTGACTGGCAATTCATTAATCCGAATTCCAATGGCGTCGTATATTGCATTGCAAACCGCAGGTAGGATTGGGAGTAGAGGCCCCTCTCCAGCTTCCTTTGCACCGAAGGGCCCCTCGGGGTCATTACTTTCGACAATGATTGGGACCACATCGGGCATCTCATGTACACTCATGATTTTGTAATCCAACAAATCAGGATTCATGAGATGACCATCTCTTCCATACTTCATCTCCTCAGACAATACTTGTCCCATGCCCATATGACAAGAACCGATGATTTGCCCTTTGACCGCCAATGGATTGAGTGCCTTGCCACAATCGTGTGCGGCCCAAGCCTTTGTGATCTTAACAAACCCAGTTTCAACATCAACATCAACCTCGGCAACGTAGGCTGAGAATGAATAGGCTGGTGCCAAACCAGCAGCTGCGCCTTTGTGAACACCGCCCATGGGAGGCGTACGATATGCACCAGATGCAATCAGCGAACCCACATCAGCCTGTGCCTTGTGTACGGCCTCAAGCCAAGAAACGCCCACAGCGGGGTCGTGCTTGTAGTAAATTCGCCTATCCCCCAAGACCAAAACGTCAGGATTGTATCCAGTAATCTCCCATGCGGCTTTCATCACCTTATCGCGTAATTCGCATGCAGCCTTGATGGCCGCATTGCAATTCATGAATGTCACGCGACTCGAATAAGATCCGAGATCAACGGGCGCTGTGTCGCTCTCTTTGCTCCGGATTCGAATCATATCCAGTGGCAACGCTAGAACTTCAGATACGGCTTGAGCGACAGCTGTATCACTCCCTTGGCCAATATCTGCTGCACCCGTATGAACGGTGACACCACCATCCATATCACACTGCAAGTGGACGGTTGCGTGTGGGAAATTCTCCGGGTCCCAATGGATTGGCAGTCCTGAGCCGGAAATGAAGAAACCACACCCTACGCCGATTCCTTTTCCTAATGGCAGGTTTCTGAATTTTTCATCCCAACCCGATTGTTCACGCACTTTGGCTAGACACTCACGCATCCCAGTGCTAGTCACTCTGAAACCAGTAATGGTTCGGCTGTGGGGTGGCAATAAATTGGCAAGTCTGAACGTCATTGGATCGACGTTCATTTGCTCTGAAACCGCATCAATTCCTACCTCGACCGCGCAGCGGCTATTCACTGCACCATGCCCACGCATAGCTCCGCTAGCAGGCTTATTTGTCCACACTCTAGCACCTGTGTAATTGAAGGCTCCAATTTCATAAGGTGCCGTGTGGAGTACACCGTTGTAGTATGTCGTCACATGACCAAATGATGCAAAGGCCCCACCATCGATTAGAGCGTCAGTTTCGATTCCTGCGATGCGTCCTTCATCATCTGCAAAAACTCCCATTTGAATCCTAGAGGGGTGTCGGCCACGATTAATCCAGTAGACTTCCTCTCGATCAAAGTTGATTCGAACCGGCCGTCCCGATTTTCGCGCCAAAATTGCAGCACACATTTCATGAGGAAATGGATCGGATTTCCCTCCAAAACCCCCGCCGACAAACGTACGATGTACATTGATCTGGTGCATGGGAATGTCAAGAACTGCAGACAATCCTCTATGGAGATAGTGAGGTACTTGTTGTGGTGTCCAAACAGTCAATCTTCCTGCTGGATCCCAATGTGCAACTACTGCATGTGGTTCGGTAAATCCGTGGTGTAATCCAGCAGTTTCCCAATCGGATTCATGAACGAAAGGAGCACTCTTCATCCCATCAAGATCACCGAACTGTTGGAAAACTCGTTTTTGAACATTTGATTCCCCAATGTGGTATTTACCCCTGTCGTGAATTGGATGTTCAGAATCCTTCAATCCATCTTCCATATCATGGATACTTGGAAGGACTTCATAATCAACGATGATTGCATTCATGGCTTCGATGGCTGTGGCTTCATCAATAGCGCAAACGCACGCAACCAAATCACCCACATGTCGGACTTTATCTTGAGCCATTGCATGCTCGTCTTTGGTTACAGGAAGAACTCCGAACTTGTTTACTGAATCTTGCCCAGTCGCTACTGCAAATACACCTTCCATTGCTTCAGCAGCAGAGACATCGATTGACCTAATCTTCGCATAGTGATGAGGTGATCTGAGAATTTTTCCTATCAATTCTCCCTGCAATCGGATGTCATCTCCATATTCGGCTTGGCCAGTAACTTTCCAGTTGGAATCCACAAGGGGGACCGATTTACCAATCGTCATCCCGGTGATATGTCGGTCGTGAACATGAGGGCCACGGGGCTGTTTCTTCCAACCGCCTACCGATTCGGGAACATAGTCCAAATCTTGGAGATTTGAATGTGGATTTGAGCCACCAGACCCTGGGACTCCGAAATCCTGTTGCCCCGCTACACGCTTTCCATCCGTACGCTTCTTGTCACCGCTTTTACCAGGAGCTTGACGATATCCTTTGGCCATCTTCAGCACCTACTTTGAACTGCCCGGAGGCAATGATGGGTCGTCAGGCCCCAATGGATGTGGGTCCGATTTTGGATCGGTAGGATTAGGCGGTATGGCCCCGTTACGCTTCATTGATGCAGCCATCTCGACAGCATCGACAATTTGTTGGTATCCAGTACATCGACAGAGGTTGCCTTCGATGGCGCACTTGATTTCATCTCGACTGGGTTCGGGGTTTTCATCCAGTAGAGCCGCGCTGACAATCAGGAAACCAGGTGTGCAAAATCCACACTGACTGCCCCCAGCTTCTGCAAAGCACTGCTGAATGGGGTGTAAATGATGGCCGTCAGCCAATCCTTCCACGGTAACAATCTGTGTTCCTTGAGCCTCTTTGGCCAAGCACAGGCAAGACAATCGTGGCTCCCCATCGATGAGAACTGCACAGCAGCCACAGGTCCCCATGTCGCATCCACGTTTGACACCGAGAGTTCCAACTTGGTCACGCAAAACATCCAACAGAATCGCGTTACTTTCAACCAAGTGTTCATGCTGCTCTTCGTTGACAGACGCATTCCACGTTTCCTTCCCAGCACTGGGAAGCATCGGAACTCGAATGTGAATTGACATGCCGAACGCGCTACGCGCGTCACGGACGACCTTTGATGATTCGCCCGAAGGGGCGATGGCCGAAATGCAGATCAGTTACCCGTTGGGAAGAATGGCGCCAGCATGGATGCAAGACCACCAATGTTTCGAGTTTGGACCCAAACCGTTCCCTGACCGGAGAAGTGCATGACGAGCCCTTCGCCACCAAACATCAGTGACTTCATTCCACCGACTTTTCCAATCTGATATTGGACACCATCTGTAAATGCAACGACGTGTCCAGTGTCGACCGTAACCGTCTGACCGGGTTGGATTGGAATTTGCTTTACAGCCCCGTAGGAGTTGTAGTAAACACGCCCCGCTCCGGCCTGAGTAAATGCCCGAATGAAGAACAGGCTTTCTCCACTAAACATGCCCTTGAATCCTTGGAACTTGGTGTCGGTTTCGACGTTGGCAGTGCTCGCCAAATAAGACCCACTTTGGATAAACAAATTTTGACCGGGTTGGCAATCAAACCAAGCAATATCACCTGGGACGCCAGGTGCAAGACTGACCCATCCTCCAGAGGGCCCAGCAGTGAAGGTGTTGAGGAAGAATGATTCACTCGTGAACACGGATTTCGCCATACTCTTGAAGAAACCGCCAATGCCACCTCCTCCACTCATTCCGGTCTTCATTTCTACGCCGGATTGGCAAACCATAGCGCCGGCTTCAGCATTGACACTCTCACCGGGTGCCAGTGCCAATGTCAACATTGTAAAACTTGGATTATACTCAATGTGTTCTTCCATAGCCCTGCCAAGTTTGTTTTACGCTTGAATCTTCTCTATTGAATATCAGGCCACATTCACCCAGCGGATTGCTTATGCTTCGTACCCGCACGAGCCGTACCATGAACGCCAAAGCCCTCGCACTCGGAATCGTTGGAATTCTCCTTATGGGAATCAATCTAGTTGTGATTTCACCCTATGTCATGGAAGTCACCGAAGAGACCCTATCCACAGCAACAGTGATGGACAATGAGACCTGGGAGGATGAAGAATGGTTGAATGCAACATCAGAGCGATCATTTTACGCTTGGAACCTATCGAATGCTGCTGCACTACAGAGTGGTGCTGAGACCGAAATGGAATTCGAACAATTGGGTCCATTCACATACGAATTGACCACCAAGCGAGAGGTCCTGTATCATGATGTTGAATCCGGTGTGCTGACATACCGGGAGTACAACATCTACAATTGGTTGAGTGGAGAGTCTGGAGACACCCAATTGACCAATATCAACATCTTGTTCAATACTCAGAAAATCGGCGCTGTTGGCAGTGCGATTGACTTCGGTTCACAATTCGTGAAGGGTGCCTTCACCCGCGACATGTTGTATGTCGATTTGAGTGAGAGGGCCCCTTCTATTTGGGTCAGCGATGATATCAAAGATGCAGGTGAAGAGGCGTTTCGCGCTGAAATCGATATGAACCATTCTGTTTTCGATAACGATTCCTTGCACCATGTGTTGTATGATGCCAAAGACCCAGGTGACTCTTCGGTTTGTATCGCCTTGACTTGTGATATTGGTCCCATGCTGATGGTCCGTTTAGGCGCCCCCGATGATGGTGCCAATTCCCTCGCGCGTGCGAGCACGTTTGGATATACAGGTGCCGATGATGCAGAAACATTCGCTCGTGACCACGCGATTTACAATGCAATCAATACCCGATTCACCAATCATGGTGGTGGAGCACACCTTGAATCCACAAGTCATGAATCATTGAACGAGCGTTTGGACGAAATGACCGGTGTTACAATCAACGATGAACCGACATTACAAAATCTGCTATTTGGCGTAGTCGACGGTACCAATGTTGGAATGCTGGTTTGTGATAACCAAAAGATTCTCTGTGGTTCAACCAATATTCTTCAGGGTGCGTTAGAAGATCCGTTTGCAGTCGTCGATGACTATACTCTCAATCCCGCCGATCGATTCGGGTACACAGACATGATTGGTATTGTACAAAATTGGGCAGGAAATTGGTTTACTGCTGTCACCAAATACGAAATGATTCTCTCTGGAGGGGAAGGTTGGATTCATGCAGACGAATGGTTCTACGAAGCCTTCGGTTCGATTGACCCCATCAATAACGAATACATCACATTGGGGCTCAATCAACAAGGTGCATGGGGCTTGGTGTATGGGGATGTAGTCGATCTTGATTCAGAAGTGACTGCGACCCTATTCGATGGTCCGCACCGGATTACGGGCGATTTTGCGATGGACTTCATGTATGGTGAAATCATGGGTTACTCGGTCCCGATGGATGAGAATTTTATCCCAACTCCTGGTGGAGAAGTTCACGTTTGGGATGAAGCCTTAGTCGCCCAAATCTACAACCTCGACAACAATTCAGCCAATGCTCTTCGATGGTTGTTCAGTTACACTGTGTTTGACCAATTCCTCGAACCATTATTGGAGCAATTCCTCGATGTTGTCCCCTACAAGACACAGTCAATCAATCAGTGGTTATTCGGTTGGGAAGATCCACTCAGTGGGTGGGTATCTCTAGAGAAGAACGCGACCTTCTTTGGTTGTGGTGATATCGATGTTGACGGTCCGTGTTCGACGGATTCAGCTTCAGTATATTCGGTGTACACCGGTGCTGTAGGTGACCATGAACCGGGTCAGATTATTGCTGAAGATGGCGATATCCATCTGCCCTGGCGGACACCTGCACGCAATGCATCGGCATACGGCCTCCTAGACCCTGTAGTTCAGACCGGTGCGGTGGGAAGTTACTACGATGCGACGAAGCCTGCAATGGCGAATCTCGGTGGGTATGCGGTTCAAACCAGTGAAATTACCGGTACCGGTTCTGTCCACGGAATCGAAACTCAAACGCACACATTTACGCTTGATCCATTGGAAAATCCGATTCAAGCCAAGTTGCTTGCACAAGAAAACGTGCTGGATATTTTCCCTGGCGCCTTGCCCGTCTACTTCGGTGGAGAAGTTGTGATGGAGATGGAACCGACGGTGAATGCAGCTATTGCTGGGGACTTGAACTCCTACTTCTATCTCGATACTCGTGGGATTGGGGCGGTAGATCCGACCATGGAAGACTTGCAACCTGTGTTCCAGATTTCTCAGAGCTCTTCGATGACGGAAGCGCAATCAGAGGATTTCAATGACCTGGTCATATCCAATACCAAACCCTACTCCTATTGGGCGAATCTAGATACTGGCGCTGATGCATTCTATATCGATCAGATTACAATGATGATTTGGATTCTTGCGATTCTATCTCTGCTGGGTTGTTCATACGTCGCCAAGACCAGCGGTGGAAATCCCCGAGAAATCAATTGGCAAGAAGAAGAGTAATCACTCGTTCTCAACCAACCATTTCATGATGGTTGCTTCTGCATTGTGCAAATGCTCACCCAGTGTTGAGCGAGCCATATTGAGTCGTTCGGCCATTTGTCGCATGGAGACTTCCTTTGGATCATTGTAGTAGCCCCACTGTACAGCCGCTTGGACGACTTCCCACTGCTTTTCGCCCAGTAGCGAACGGGGTCCATCCTCACCATCTTCTTCATTGATGACCTTGACCTTGTCAGGGGGCATGATTTCGCGCGCCAGTGCCAAGAATTTGCTGATTCCACTTGAGACACCACGCAAGGTAATCGAAATCCCATCTTCAGTGAATGTGTATGGAGGTAGAACTGCAATATCGGGGAAATCAACACCTGCAATCGCCAATGGATGGGTATTGAACACGACCACAGGATTCTCCCCTTCTTCTCCGTGTAGAGTGGTTTCAAACGTCATGTGTTCAGAATCAGAAAGGTCCTCGGGGCCAAATCCATCTCGGAAATCACATCGAAGCAATTGACGAACACCGGAATCCGTAACAGAAAGGTGTGCAACCACTTCGACTCGTGTGCAGGGAATGAGCAAGTCATCAAAGCCGGAAAGCGCCATTTTGGGGCGATTCCATTGCAGATGAACAACTTGCATAGAAAGCCCAAGTTCAACCGGATAATGAATTCTACCCCGACTTAAGTCAAATCAAATTTCTTACTAAGCGGCAGGGAAATCCATTATCTAGTGTACAGAGTACGTTTCGGACATGACAGAAGACGATTCTACCCGAAGTCGATTCAGGAGCGTCGCGCCACAGGCGCAGCAGACACAGACCTATCAGCCGGGTTTCGCAGTGATGAATAAAGGCACAATTGGGTCTCAATCTGATGCTCAATTGGGCATGATTGTATCACTGGGGGGTGGTGTTGTTGCGCTCTTACTTGGCATTTACACATTCATGGTTTCCGAGACCGATAGTGACTGGACCTTCCTATGGTTGGCCATCGGTTCGATTCTCGCTACAACGATGTCTTTTGTGTTGATCGAAATTCAATACCGTCGACAAGGTATCTTGTCAATTATTCATGATTATATTCTGGCATTTGGTTTGCTCTTCGGGGTTTTGTTTGCTTATTGGTTCAGCCGCTTCTCGTTGTACTTTGTTTGCCAATCTCTTCTCGCCGATACTGCGATTTGTCAGGGTTCAAGTGGAAGCCTTGATTGGATGCCCGGGGGTTGGGGTGTAGTTGTACAGTCCTCCATCGTCGGCATCACAATTATCGGCTTGTGGTCTTACACCAAGCGCGTCAATGGTGGGACGGTCCCTCGTTTGTTGATGGTTTTAGCACCACTTTCAGTCATGGCGACCGGTGCCAGTATCTGGGTTGATTACGCGATCTCAAATCCAGATTATTACACAGGTTCGTTACCGATTATTCTCTCTGTAATCGGTCTATCCACAATCTCCATGGCCATCGCGGTCGATAGTGATCGCAGTCCACTTTTCCTTACCGCAGCCATTGCATCTTCATTGATGCCTTTCCTCTATGAGGCGTACCTAGAGAGGGCCGGCGAAGGTCTTTCCATGCTGATTATCATCGTTCTAATCCAAGGTGTCTTTGCAGCGCATCGAGGACTTTCTACTAAAATGATTGAAAAGGGTTCAGTGGCACTGGTTCTCCTTGTCATTTTAGGTCAATGGACAGGCGCAGGAATCGATGCTGAATTTATCATCCTAGACCCCATTCAGCACGAGTGGATTAGCTTACAACTCATGCTTTGGTTGGCATTGTTGGTCGGATTTTTCCTGCCTGTACGCCAGAATCGAGTCCCTTCCATGCCCATTGGACTTGGGTTCACTCTCTTGTTAATTCCAAACCCTGGCAGTATGATCGCATGGTGTTTGGGCATCATGGCCTTCATCTACATGCTCACACAACCCCAAACTCGTCGCTGGGTTTCGGATTGGACGTTCATTGGCATCATGTTCTCATGGTTTGCCGGTGGCTGGAGTCAGATTGACGAATTGGTGCTTGATCCGTACTTCTTGGCCGTTCCTCCTCTTGCAATGGTGACGATTGGTCACTTTGCCGTTCGTGAAGGCAAATTATCGAACTCTGTGCTCAATGCAGGACTGCTGATGATTCTACTGTCAAATGAGTTGTTGTCAGGTACTGATCCGTATTTGCCGATCGGGATTGCGATCTTTTTGATGTGGCTGGTTTGGCAACAGGTTCAGGATTCAAAGCGGACCATCGATGCTGGATATGAGGCGAGGATGGAAGCATCCGGACAGATAGCACTTGCTGCAATTGGGGTGTTGATTCTCGAACTCGCAAATCGCCTTTCTTTGCCTCAGTTGTCACACATTGATCTTCATGTTGAAGCGATGTTTTTCGCATTACTGCTATACATTCTTGGTAGAGGACTGCGAGATGTTGAAGTGGACTTAGGCGAACTGATTGTAAAAATTGGGGCACTGGGCACCACTGTACCCGAGTACGACGCCTTAACGAAAAAATGGATTGTCAAAACCAAAAATACCCCCTCAACGTTCAAACTTGGTCCCGCGGCAAGAATTGGATTGTGTGCCCCCCTACTCCTGTTTTCCATGGGGTTGGCCCGGAGTGGTGATCTTGCGAATCAAATCGAACTCGGAGCATTGTTGTTAATTCCCATTGGAATTTTGACTTACGAGGTTGTCAATGAACTGCCCAATGATGACAGAACTCGGGCCACAGCCGCGTGGTTACTATTCCTCATTGGTCTCCCACTCTCATTGTATCTTCACTTAGAGCCATCCGGAAGTGCAGGAAATGGAAATCTGTTGTTTGATTCCATTCTGCTCGGTGGTCCTCTGATTGTTGAACTCGCGCTCCGGCGACGAGGTTTAGAAGGGGAGAAGGACATGGTCGCTGGCTCGATCACATTGATTGGTGTGCTAGCGATTGCATCCCTAGACACCACGGGTGGATTGCTTGCCATTCCGTTGTTTGCACTGGTACTACTTCGAGGATTCAATCATCGCCAACGACCTGCAATCGGTTTGTTGGGTTGCTTTTGGATTGTTTGGGTCTGGATGCTTCAATTGGAAAATGGCGAATTGAAATTAATCCTTGATGCTGTGGCTTCGTTGCCGGATTATTTCGTTGAATATTCCCTGTTCGACCTCCCACGTTGGAGCGGCATCGGTCTTCTACTCATTGGCACTCCCTCCTTGGTGGGCTGGAGCATCGATCGTCGTTCAGCGGCCAAGGGTGAAGAAGTTGATGAACACTCGCACCCATATTTGGCACCGATTGTGTATATCCTGTTGGGAGCTTATCTGTTGATTCCTGAACCTCATTGGTTCATTCTGGCAGGTATTCTGGCCATTTCGGTTGGCGCCTGGGCAACGGGAACCATGGTTTGGTTCTACATTTCTAGTATCATTCTGTTTTTGCAGTTGGCAAATATTGGATACAAGGAATGGGACATGTCGGTATTGGAAATGTATCGATTTGCAGGCACATACACATTTGTCTACACTGCGATCTTGTACATTCTTCGACTCAAGAATCGATTGTTCAAGAATGCGGGTACAGATTGGAGTGAAGAGAACCGCCAAACCTTGGTCGATGTGATTGTTTGCACAGGAATCGTGACCGCAGTGATTGCGGATACTTACTACTACGGTGCAGCCTTGTTGTTGGGCACCATCTTGTTTACCCAACATGCACACAAGCGGCGTTGGGCCAACATCCTGCTGATGATTCCCGTCGTCCATGCATGGGTGGTTGCCAGAGTGGTTGCCGATTACACGATTTATGATTTGGAAATCGCAGGATTTGTGATGCTCATTGAATCCCTAGGATTGTCATGGGCTTCATGGCAAATGTGGGACTTTGAATGGGACGAGTGGTCCGATCAACAAGTGCAGGAGTTCTCAAACAATTCTGGAATTGCCGGTGCTCTAATTTTCATTCCAGCGGCTTGGTTATTGGTACTCGGCGGTGATGATTCAGCACTATGGTTGTTTGGCGGAATGCTGTGTGTGCATTCGGCAGGACAAGGCGCAATCGGTTTCCAGAGAGACATTGGATGGCGTCGACTCTATGCCATGATTGGCGTCTCCATTGGATTCCTGTGCATTTGGGGTGATATCGACAGTGGAATCATGAAAGGGCTCATGCTGATCTTGGCTGCACTAACCCTGTTCATGCTCGGTATTTTGTACATGACTCGAGCCGGTTTGGAGATGAGGGGTACGGGCGCTGAAGCAGATCTTCAACTCCCGACATTATTCACCCCTCAACAGGAAGTGGCTGTATACGCTGATGTTCCTGAACCTGTCACT
>CEUK01092937.1_pt1 | contig 23297 bp, 15 predicted proteins | sample 356451 | NCBI WGS metagenome assembly CEUK01 (sample SAMEA2622843, study PRJEB7988) | marine metagenome | isolation source: saline water (ENVO:00002010), including
ATTTTCAAGACCAATGAAATAGCGCATTGGATTCTTCAAGGTTCCACGAAAAATTGAGAGCAGAAACGAGTAGATTACTGGAAATACGTGAAATAAAAGTATAACCAAACTAGCTGGTAAAATATATAAGTAGGCCGAGTAGTCCTTATGGTCTTGCATGCAAGGCTCCCTAAGCTTTGTAAATCCAGACCATCGGATTGTAACAACTCAATCTCCAAAATTGATCCATTTTTTAACTTTTAAAACATTTTTTACATTTGCGACCATTTTTTGAACAGTTTTATTCACAGATTTTTAACAATCTTCAAATAGCAAACATTCTAGTAAGATTGATGAAACATTTAAATTACCGATCTCGTAGTTAGACGCGATGCGTTGTTCAATCTGTATTGTATTAATTTTCACATTGGCCTTAAATCCGTTAGTACCTTTACTCGCCTCAGAGGCAAGTCATACTGAGCTCCTTGGGCAACTTTCTCTGCAACAACATTATGAGGACACACTTCGACGTAGAGCTGAACAGCGTTATAATTTGCAGCTTGAAAGAGATCTCTTGGAACGAGCAGCTGAATCAGGCCAACTCAGTAATGTAGAAAATGAGCGTCTTCAGCAAATAGATGGAGCAATTGCTCTTATTGATCGGAGTGTTCAATCTAATCAAGAACAGCTACTGACTATTCAACAAGAAATCGAGACTATCAGGCAACGAGATTTTGGTGAATCTGGATCGCTAGAGGATGAGCGTCTCAGTGTGACAGTCGGGGCAGCTAATGCTGCAAATACACTCAACTCGTTTTCTGCCATGCGAGGAATACCCGGTCAAATAACCGGCGCAAACAATCCAACTACTGGTGTCATCGCCCGAACGGGGGATACTGTAACCACAATCGAACGATGGAAAGATGGAAAGTATTACAAAGTTTCGCGTTATTCAAGTGGGCCTAACCAAGGTAGATTTGCGCCCGGCGGTAAACAGGAAATACCCAAGTCTGAAATCCGTAAAATGGGCACTGAACTGAAGGCCCAGCAAATCAAAGGACTAAATCAGAGTATTACAAATTCTTCTGCGCGGGTAAGCACTCTAAAGACGGAACTCAAAAATGCTACCACCCCGGAAGCTAAGGCTCAAATTAAAGGAAAGATTGAGCGGCTAAATAAGGTTCAAAGTGAACTAAAAGCTGAATTAAAGATAGCGAAATCATCACCTGTAACTAACTTCGTTAAGAGTGGATCCTCATTCGCCGCAATGAGTGTAGCTATCACCGGAGGCTATAATCTGATACAACAGGCAATTGCCAACGATGGCGATCTAACCAATCTCGATTACAAAGCAGCATTTAAATTCATCAGTACGGAAGAGTTCTGGGCCGGTACAGCAGGTAGTTTTACCGGGGGTATGATTGGTGCGGCACTAACATCCTTTCTCCCAGGGCCCTTTAAGGTTTTGGGAGCGATAGCAGGCGCCTCAGTAGGCCATCAATTTGCAACTGGAACCTGGCGCGACACAGACTGGACAGCGGTAGCAGCTCAAACTATTGGTTCAACAATAGGTTTTTTCTTGGGCGCATTCGTTGGTTCATTCATGGGACCTTTCGCGCCCATCGCCGTCATCGCGTTCTCTATAATTGGTAGTTACCTGGCAGATATGGCTTTGAAATGGATGCGTAATCAGTTCACACCGCAGCTAACCGGGATTGATCTCGGCGAGATCCGATCTGATGAAGTATCAGAGATAGAAGCATTTGCTGAAATGGTACCTGACGAGGAGCTAATCCGTTACAAAGCAATGCCTGAGGATGACCTAAGACGCGAGTTGTGGCTGCGATACCATAACCATCAAATGTTACAAGAAGTCGGTACCGAGTTAGAAGATTCCGAACAGATTCTAGAGTGGAAAGCTAATTTACGAACAGAATGGGTCCATTATCAAGCGATCCGAGATGCACTTGCTGAGCGAAAGCAAGAATATTTTTCTGAACAACAGCCGATATCTACACCCTAAGTTTACATTTATAACGAAAGTAGATGCGCCAAACATGGATATGCCCAGCCCATGAATGTATAATCTTCTACTGCGGTCCATGATTAAAAGTAGCCCCCTTACACACAACAAAACGAGAACCAGTGAGGCAAATGCCTACGACCTTGTACATTCGTCAAAACTTCCACCCTCCAATCATAAAACTCAGGGTGAAAAAATATCATCAAAAGAATCTGAAATTCTGCAAAAGTCCGTTGGAGTGAAAGTTTCTAAAGACAAAATGGAAGTCTTTCTTAGTCTAAGCCTCCCGGAAAATTGCCCACCTTTCGCTAAACCCGAGGTAATATCTGTACTAGAAAGCTTAAATATCATCCACGGGATTGATGAAGAAAAGATTGAAGCATTGTGTAATGATATAAATCTGAGTAATTTACCTGTTGTTGATAAAGCTATAGCCCGCGGTAGTAAGCCAAAGATTGGACATGATGCAAAGATCAAATATTTCTTCGAAGTCGAACCTAAAAAGATGCTCCAAGAAGATGAAAATGGTCGTATCAATTTCAAGGAACTAAACCTTATCAATAATGTGGAACAGGGAGATTTATTAGCTCAAAAAATACCCATGGTGAATCCAGTAGCTGGTACGAATATTTACGGTCAGCCCGTTTTACCAGACCCCGTTAAAGATACCGATTTTGTTCCTGGAAAGAATACTAAAGTAAGTGAAGATGGTCTCAAGTGCCTCGCCGCAATTGACGGTGAAGTAAAACTTGAGAAAAAAATGATTCAGGTTTCGCCTATTTTTATAATTGACGGCGATGTTTCACTTGATACCGGTAATATTACTTTTAACGGCACAGTTCAAGTTTACGGCGATGTGCGCTCAGGATTTTCGATTAAAGCAAAGCGAGACATCATAATCCGTGGCATGGTGGAAAGTGCTGAACTAACAGCTGGTGGAAATATCGTAATTCAAAATGGTTTTGTAGCGCAAAATAAGGGCCATATACGATGCCGAGGGAATCTGGATGTGAAATATATCGACCAAGGTAAAGTAACTTGCCATGGTGATTTAAGGGTAGAGTCCTCAATTCTACACTCTGATGTCACATGTTTTTCTGAAATGAAACTACCCTTCGCGCGAATTATCGGAGGCTCAACAACGGTTGTCAAAAACATAGAAATAAGAGAATTAGGCACTAAATTAGGAGTTCCTACCGAAATCACAGTGGGTGATAAACCAATCATAAATCAACGATTGATCGATTTGAGATCACAACTTGATGAAAAAAATCAGCTCTATGAAAAAATGAAATCTGTAAAGAATTTACCAATAGAGCAAGTCGAAGCTAACTTGAAAAATTTACCCGATAAGCTCGCAAAAACTCTACATCTAGTCCTGGAAAAAAATGAGGAAATCATTTCAGAAATTCAAACCCTCGAAAGCATGATTCAGAAACTCGAAATACTGTTCCGAATGAAAACAAGATCGAAGCTAATCGTAAATTTGAAAGTTTTCCCTAATGTAACTATTATTATAGGACATTCAAAGACCGTTGTAAGTGACCCAACATCGGCCTGTTCATACTTTGAAGATAGTTTCGACCAGAGAGTCCGAATAGGACCGATCTAAAGATTTTATGTACTTAAATTTGAAAAATAACCTGGTTTGCTGTCATCCTAATTACGGCCTAAATTGTTCAGTTCTTCTGGAGGATCGGTTTGTCTAATCAAAATCCGCTAAGATTTAAGAAAACTATTCAAAGCGAAAGTAAAGAGATAACCCTCAACATTGATCACGATCAGTTGAGTGTTTTCATGAGTATTATCCCCAAAACTAAGGGGCGCCTTTTTGAGGTTCGACAAATCTATGAAATGCTTGATAACGAGGGTGTATTAAATGGCGTTAAAAGGGGCGTTATTGCGGATCTGATAGCAAAAATTAATGATACGAGCGCTCCTATACGAGAGGAAGTAATCGCCCGAGGAACTCCTATCACGCCGGGTAAAGATGCAGAAATTAAATATCACTTTAAGGTGAATGAAAAAATAAGATTAGTCGCTAATGATGCAGGCAAAATAAATCATCGAGAGCTTAATTTGATCAACAATGTAGAGAAAGATCAGCTTCTTGCTGAAAAAATACCGGGAGTTCCTCCCGTGGCTGGAACAGACATTTATGGCGAGTCTATTCTTCCTGATGGAATAAAAGACGCCAAAATCATTGCAGGGAAAAACGTAGAAATTAAAAATGATGGTATGAAAGCTTACTCGCAAATAGATGGGCAGGCCTTTTTGAAGAATCGAATGATTCAGGTATCGCCAATCTTTACCGTACCGCACGATGTAGATCTGAATGTAGGCAACATAACTTTCAATGGCACTATTATAGTGCTAGGTAACGTTCTCTCTGGTTTTACACTTAAAGCTAAAGAGGATATTCATATAAAAGGAATAGTTGAAGGCGCTCATCTCGTGGCGGGAGGGAATATAACTATTTCAGGCGGTTTAAAGGGTCAGGGAAAAGCTACTATTCAGTGTCGAGGAGATATAAATGTATCTTTCGCTGAAAGAGCTAACCTTGAATGTCACGGAAATCTGAGAATCCAATCGTCAATGGTAAATACTGACGTAACTTGTTATTCAAGACTTGAGGCCCTCTCTGGCAAAGGAAGCCTTGTAGGCGGCGATATCAAAGCGATCGGAGGAATCGAATGCTTAGAGGCTGGATCAAAATTAGGTGTCTCGACTAAATTAACTGTGGGGGACAAATTCATTGTTCGTGAGAGACTATCGTCGGTTGTAGAAAATCAAAATTTGATTAAAGAAAGCCTTAAAAAGCTAAACCAGAAGATATTAGAAAATAAAGCTGTCTTCGAACAGATAGATAGTCTTCCTCCGGATAGAAAAGCTCCACTCCAGGAAGTCCTGGATCAGGTGATAGATTGTAAAACTCAATTAGAAGAACTTGATAGTAAACACGAAAAATTAAGTGTATTGTTAAAAATGAAATGCGATTCAATCATCAGAATAAAAAAACATACTCACCCGAATGTTTTCATTACAATTGGCCACAGCATTCTAGACGTTAAGTCTCAATATGCTAATTCGACTTTTTCAGAAAATCATACCTTGAATGCAGTGAAGGTTAGCTCCGCTTAATACGCAAGTTTGTAACTTATTGCCTCTGAGGTACTTTTTCCCAATTCATATTATTGAGTTTCTCTTGAAAACTTTTGAGCCGATCCTTCAATCGTGAATACGAGTTGACAACGTCTTTTTGTGTGAAATTCTCAACTTTCTGCATCGCTTCAGTAAGAAACTCATCTTTGCGTTTGACAGCTATAGGATCTACTCGAACCACAGTTTCAAAATCCTGGTTATATCGAACTAAAATTGTGGGATAGTCAGTTCCTATACCAATAGTACTAAATCTAAAAAAGACATATTTAACCTCTTGCGGTTTTATTAAATCAAGAGATTGCATATTGTCACCCCGGTAAAACATGAGCCTTCGGAGATTATTTTTTTCCATGAGAAGATGAACATTCTTTAACGCTAAATATCTCGAAGGATTATGCACTCTGGCAATTAGCACTCCCTCTTCCCCGTTAAATAAAATCTCGTTATCTAATCGAAAGGAAATTTCTGGAGGCGCCAATTGAAATACAGCCATAGCCGCGTCAATTACTTCAGTTAATATTTTCGAGAAATACAATTCACTACCTAAAATAAAAAACATTGAATAATACAATGCCCTCACGGCTTGAATGACTTCTCGCGCCACCAATTGGTCTTGCTTACTAGAAAAAATTTCAGAGTTAGCCAAACGATAAATAGGTGACTGCTCTAAAGCATTCCATGATTTTACATTACTATTCCAGCCAAGCACGCGCTTTAAATCTTGGCCGATTGCATCATATGCATCTTGTTGTTTGAGAGAATTCTTCTTCAACATACTTAGTCTCTCAATATATCCGTTACGACTATTAATGTTCTGAAAAACGCTGAGTCGCTCTAATTCCTTTTCACTAAGACTTCTTAATTGAAAAATTTTTGGGAGTAAATCTAATTCAATGCCGACTAATTTAATCAAAGCAAGGTAATGTCTAGAGTTCTTTATTGTTCGAGGCATTTCATCAATTTGTCGATTAACTTCCATCATCAGAGTTTTTAAGTCAAAATCCTTATCAGGAATATTTAGGAATTGATCAACCTGCACAGGAAACTCAATTTTTTCCTCGATTCCTCTTGAGTATGCAGTCACGAATTCACTCATATACGCTTTAAAGTCAACTTCGTCAAAATAAGTATTCGTGTATTGATTTACATTATTTAAATATCGTAGTGCTCTTTTCTGAGGCCATTCTCCATCTTTTATTTTGTAGGTTGGATCCATAAAGTCTCGAAAGACATTCATGATATCCTGCAGCATAATATTTCGGCTATAAGCCCAATTATTGAGTTTTTGAATTGAACGTGTCTTTAGTCGCTTCCCAGAGAATTTGGGATAATGACTAAGAAAAAAAGTTTTTGAACTTTGGCTTTGGCGAGTTGCCCAACCAAACTTCACACTAGTCTGAAGCGATATTTCCAGTTTAACTCTATGGATAGATTTAGCTCTATCGAACAAACTTCCGGGCAGCTTAACGTAGCTTTGCTTTGTAAAAGTTCTACTGGAATCAACTGCCACACCACTACCCTCAGCAACCTCTTTGTTAAATTTTTCAACCCAGTTGGATGGACTTTTCGGATAGTTAACATCTTCCCATAGACGAATATTAATATTACTTTGTACTGCAGATCTCCTACTTTTGTCACTGAATAAAAGCCGAATCCATAGATCACCATCTTCTTCTTCAAATAGTATGGATTCTTCACTATCCGCAAAGACTTGCGAGCGCACATCAATTGAGTGGAACGAATGATATGAAGTATAAGCTTCAGCTATAACTTGTCGCTCATCTGAAGCATCAACTGAAGTTCTACAACCCAATGACAGTATCAATCCTATAAAGAGAAAAAATCTAATCCACATTTTTAATCACAGCACCAAAGTCTTCTACTAACTGATTTAAACCTGGGTCTTTCATCAGCTTTTGCTTGAGCTCGTCGGAAACAAAATCCTCTGAGCTATTGTTGTTTTCGGCTGTGTGACTCGATTTATTTATTGCTTGAGGCCTAGTCGCTAATTCCTCCAGAGAACCAGGCGCCTCACCCAAAACAAACTCTACAACAACATTGGAGTCATAGCGATGCTGTATTAAATCTAGTAATTGGCTCTGATGTCGCTCTTCCTGGATTTTATTAAAATGAAATTCGTGAGTAGGGGCAAAGTACAAGCAAAGCTTGTTTCCCTCCTGACGAACTTGAACAGGATCTATAAAAGCTTTCAGCATCGGATTTTTATTTTTTACCTCTTTGAGAATTTGTTGCCAATTACGCTCAGCCTCTGGGTAATGCGATAAGGTCTCGTCACGCAATTGTATCGTGGGGCGCAATACAGGTTTTTCGTTGGATGCCGGGTGATCTTTAATTAACAAATTGCTCTTCTTTAGTGCTTCTAACTCTTGCTCAAGTTTTTGAATGCTTCTCTTAATTTGAGGATCTTGCCCTGAACCCTCATGAGCATCGGAGGGTGGTGTGATCAAACCAATTTCCCCGTGTAACTCTGGAAAGAGAGAGTTTCCCATTTCGTCAATTACCTGCAGCAAGTGTTTATAAATTTGCATCCAGTTAGCTGCTTCATACTGCCCGACAAAACTTGGTATCTCGCGGTAATTTGCTGGCACCTGTAATTGAAAATATATGTACTGCTGAACTCGCTCCAAAGTCTGCAGCAAGAGCTGGCGCGGGTCCTTACCACTCCTCATAAAGACTTTATATGCCCTTATGAGTTCACTACGATTCTTACGAATTAAATGCTCTAAAAGTCGGTCAATCTCCTCAGTTGCGGCCAAGCCCAGCATCACGTAGTACTCTTTTTGACTAACATGAACACCACAAAAATGTACTGCACGCTCCAGAAGTGTTAAAGTATCACGCATCCCTCCAGCGCCTCGATTTACTAATTTCTCCACGACAAGATCGTCTACTGCTAAATCTTCCAGTTCCATGACCTCTCGCAAACGCTTTTCTGCCTGCTCTGGATTCAATAAATCAAAATCTAGCCTAATACAGCGCGAAACAATTGTACTGAGCAGTTTTTCGGGCTCCGTAGTAGCAAGTATAAAAATTACATAAGGGGGCGGCTCCTCTAACGTCTTTAGAAAAGCATTCGCCGCTTGAGCTGTAAGCATGTGTGCTTCGTCTATTACAAAAACTTTATATTTATCTTTGCCGGCAAGTGGAGGATATTGAACCTGGTCTCGGATTTCGCGAAAATCATCAATTTTACGATTACTAGCCGCATCCAACTCTATAAAATCGGGGTAATTACCCTGCATGAAAGATTTGCAATTACTACAATTCAAGCAAGGATTACCCTCCATTATAGATAAACAGTTTAATGCACTTGCAAAAATTCTTGCTGAGGTTGTTTTGCCTGTTCCACGAGGACCGCAGAATAAATAGGCATGAGAAACTTGAACTCGCTTGATAGAGTTTCTCAGCACTTGAACAACTCTTTCTTGTCCACTCACCTCATCCCAAATTCTTGGGCGATATTTACGATACAAACTAGATTGTTGATGCATGTTTGCTAGGATACTGCGCTTCTAGATGAACAAACAATGATTTTTGTATGAATGGATACTTAATTAAAGCTCTTTATCGCTGCGCTCATGTTTGAGAATTTCTTGAAGATTCTCCATATTTTTTACGCATTCTTGAACGAACATATCTTCAGGTGGACCAATTTTGATTACTTTGTCGTACAAAATAATAGCCTCTTCGAGTTTATATAAACCCTCTTTACTTAGAGCCATCAGGTAATAAATCTCACTTTTTTCACCATAGATATCCTCTGCACGTTCTAACAATGTAATGTTTTTATCGTGTCTTTCAGAATAAAAATACGCGTATCCTAACCACAATGTACTGTCTAGACTAATTAACTTATTATCATTGAGCTCCAATGCTTTAAGCATATATTCGAGTACTAAAAAATAATTTTCATTGGAATAAGCATTAGAGGCACTTTGAATATTATTTTTAACATACAAGTCAATGGCCTCTTTACGAAATTTCTCCGTAATACCTTGCACTCTTGAGTCCAATAAAGGTTCTAAAACTTTAACGCTTTGTCTATAAAAACCTAGTCCATGATAATTTGAGGCTAGAGCTAAACGTGCTTGATGATGATTCGGCTCAAGGTCAAGCGTTCGCTTGAAGCTAGCGATCTCTGCGGAGGGCTGCCGTGAATCTATCGGATAATAGGTGGTCAATTTACCACGAAGATAATGAAGTTGAGCCTCTTTCGAGTTTTTTCGTAATCCTTGCTCCTCTAATTTAGAAAGAAAAATATCAGTAGATTTCATTGTTCGGCTGGACAAAACACTCCGCTGATCTTTTTCCATTTTCAATTCATCTTCAATCAATTCGCCGAGTTTTACGTAGGCTGATGCCAAGGAAGGGGCAAAGTCAATCAAAAGATACAAATATTTGCGCAATTCGTCCCTAGAGGAATGAACCTCAAATAAGCGAATACCATCCGTAAGTGACTCGAGTACTTTTGACTTAAACTCCTGCATTCTCTTTGAGGTCCGACTTTTTTTAGGAAATTTCTGCTCTAAGATTTTCAAGATGCTAGCCATATCTTCATACATGGATCGCATGAAAAGCAACTCACAGGCCGCCAATAATTCGTTAAAACGGAGCTCATCAAACTTTGAATATCGAAGAAGATAGTCTCTTCCGTCCGACCAGGTATTAAATTCCCTAGGATATTTTATGAGGAGTTGCCCAATCTCAAAATATGTTTTAGAGTCTTTACTAGATAACAGTACCAGTTCTTCCATTCGCTTAATTCCAAGGTCTTTTTTTCCATATTTAAAGAGAAGTTCAGCTTCTTTTCGAATCTGTTCGGTACCTACATCATAAATATATTCAGATAGATTGTTTTGTAATTCTTTTAGCTTACGAATGGCTAGTGGATCGTCGTTCAGCTTTAAGCCTAGATTGATATATACTTGGCTCATTGGGAATTCACGTTGATTAAAAAGAATTAGAGCATAGCTATATAAAAAACTTGGTTCAAAATCAGCATGATCTAACTCCAACTCTAAAAATTTGCGAGCCTTATTTTTTTCACCACGGTATAGAAAATAATCACCTAACTCACCCCACTTAAATTCGTCATATAACCCATCCTTGCGTAGGGTCGTATAAATTTCAGCTAAAAATGGAAAATGAGCTTTCTTCTCAAGAGTTTTCACTATCTTGCGAATTTTACCTGGCTTATCCCGCAGAGTTGCTGTCAACTTCACAAAAGTTTTAAGCGCATCTTCTGGATTTTTTCGAGAGTTTAGAACAACAGAAGAAATCAACATAGTCTCATAAAATTCATCATTTTCTCCCTCAGGCAATAAAAAACTACTGATCGCATTAGCGAGGATTCCTAAACGTACTTGCTGTCCAGTACGTTCGTATATCTGAGCAAGATATTTATAAATACTTAAATTTTTGGGCTGTATTTGGCTAGCTATTTCGAATAAGTTCTGAGCCCTATCTAGCTCATTCTTTTCGAAAAGAATTTGTGCACCTTCGTAAAGGTCCTCAAAACTATATTTTCCCGAGGCAAGATCATTTTCAAGTCGCAGTACACTCGATGTATTAGAGCGTTCAGTTTTAAAGGTTTCACAATAAACATTTTGCGTCCATGGAGAAATGGACGTGATCCAAAAAACATACAAAAGGCACCTTATATTCTTCATAGCATTATTCATGTATCGGAGCTAATGCTGTTGCAAGCAAGGAAAGATCGAATAGAACAATTGCCACAATCGCTTCAACTATAACAACTGCTCTCAGCGCAACACATGGGTCATGTCGGCCTTTAAGATCGAGAACCTTTGGATGCCCCTTTCTATCGATGGTATTTTGAGGCTTGAAAATGGATGCTGTAGGTTTGACGTGTACTCTAGCGATTATCTGCTGTCCGGTGCTTATACCGCCCAGCACACCACCACTAGAGTTTGCTTTGAATCCTTGGGGAGTTAATTCATCATTATTCTCAGAACCACGCCTACCAACAACAGATACGCCATCACCAATTTCTACAGCTTTAACAGCATGCAAACCCATCAAAGCATAAGCTAATCGTGCGTCTAATTTCTCAGCAGTTGGCTCACCCCAGCCCACGGGAACACCATCGGCCGTCACTTCTATTATTCCGCCGATACTATCACCTTGCTGTTTTACCCTTAAAATTTCCGCCTGAAGAATGTCAAGATCTCCTTTGACTTGGCCTACTTGCTTCAGTTTGGCCTCTACGCTAACTCCTCTGTGCGATAAAAATTGTTTTGCAATAGCACCCGCAATAACTCTTCCGATTGTTTCTCTTGCAGAAGAACGACCGCCACCATAGGGATCATAATTAGTATACTTTTTATGATATGTGTAATCTGCATGTCCGGGACGATAAACATTCTTTAAAATCTCGTAGTCTTTACCTCGCTTATTGTTATTAGTAACTAGAAAACTTAAAGGAGCCCCTGTTGTACGACCCTCGTAAATTCCCGATAATAGTTCGAATTTATCGCTTTCTTTGCGAGAAGTGGTGAACTTGGTGCTACCAGGACGTCTCCTGTCTAATTCATCTTGAATGAATTTAAGATCAAGAGGAAAATTTGAAGGAACACCATCTATTACTACCCCAACTGCAGGTCCGTGAGACTCTCCCCAGGTTGTAAAGCGGAAAATTTTTCCAAAACTATTGGATGCCACATGCTCTCCTTATTTTTTGACATATATCTAAAACAGAGTCATCGCAAGTTACCTTAAGGACAACATTGGAAGCTTTTTGAAGTAAACACGATCTTCGTTCCAAAGCAATTGAATACTCCTCCCGGATTCCACTAGCACCAAATAATAGAGGTCTATCGCCTGGGTCATTATTTCTCCGCGTAACTAAAATATTTAATGGAACTTCAAGATAAATGCAAATTGCTCGCTTCTGAATGTAACGAATAGCTTCACGGTTTTCTATTATCCCTCCACCTGTTGCCAAAACAAGATTCCGTGCGGGGAGTTTAAATAAACATTGAGTTTCTAACGCTCTGAAGCGCGATTCGCCAAAAATATTGAATAGTTCACTAATGCTATAACCCTCTTGCTTAATGAGCATTTGATCAGTATCTGTGAAAGACCAATTGAGCTGTGAGGACAATTCTCTTCCCACAGTAGTTTTCCCACTGCTTCGCAAACCTAAAAGACAAATCCAAGGTTTCATTATATTTCCAATAATTCACAAGCTTGTTCGTGATCCATGTATGAGCCATTACACCATATTTGCTGCTGCAAAAGAGCTTGATGTAAAAAAAGATGAAGACCACTTAGACTTCGACCATTAGCATCGTTCACTAATTGAATTAGTTTAGTTTGGCGCGGATAATAAATACTTTCTACCAGGCTAACTGTTGAATTAATCCAATTGGGAGGGATCGGGCTGTTAGAGTCTTCACCCATACCAACCGATGTGCACTGAATAATAAGGCTATCCGATAAATCTAATTCTTGATCCCACCCCACCCATTGAACTCCATAATTTTCCGCTAGGCGTCGGGCCTTATCTTCGCTACGATTTCGAATCAATATTTTTTCTTGATAATCAATCATGCAAGCAAGTACCGCTTTTGCCACAGCTCCCGCTCCCAAAATCAAAATCCTCTTAAATTGATCTAAGTCGGACCAATTATTTTCTATGGCATCAATTACTGCAGGCCCATCGGTGTTATAACCTTTCCATCCTTGGGCAGTACGAAACATTGTGTTTACCACTCCACATGCACTCGCTACAGGGTCTAAGGAATCACAGAACTCCACAACATTCTGCTTAAATGGCGTTGTCACAGAAAGGCCTTGCACCTCAGGTGGTAATAAATCAAATAATGCCTGCAAATTAGAAACTGGAAAGCGTACATAAATACTATGCTGACCTGAACCACTAAAAAAAGCATTGTGTATCCTAGGACTCAAAGAATGCGTAACGGGATCTCCGATGATACCAAATATTGCTGACCCAGGAGGAGCCTCATGAAATTGCTCACGATGATACTGATCGATATCTATTTGCCCCGGAGCAGTCTTACCATTTGGTAAACAATAGTAAGACCAGAGACTACCCAATGCTCTTGCTGCCATGCGGCTCCATTGACCAGCTTCTCCCATGCAGGTAAGTACGAGGCGACTACTTCCTATATTGGTGACTCGTAATTTTTTTAGTAAAGCAAGGCCTTGCCAACTCTCCCGTACTGAAATGGCAAATTTAAGAACCGCTGGTTGTACAGAAATACAATCGCTCATTTCAAAGCTAGTAATCTCTGGACCCCCATAATTATGAACACTCAACACAAGTCTGTCTCGATAATCGGACAATTGCTCGAACCACATCTTCCAATCTTGTAGATCAACATCAATGTAACCCTCAAATTGCTCCGTAAAGTTAAGATAGTGGTTAAGTCTCAAGTTATCTTCAATTGTACCTCTTCTACAAGCGAATACAATGATTAAAGACTCAAAAAATTCTTTAAAAATACTCCAATCTATGGGCGTTATCATCTTATCTGCTCTGATTTCGATACCATCAAAATCTGCAGGAAAATCTTTAACGAACTGTAGAAGACTCTTTTGGTCTTCGATACTTATGGAAATCAATTTCACAAAGCCGCCTCTAACAATTGGAAGAAAGTTTCAGGTTTTAAACCCTTTACCGGCTTACCATCAAACCAAGCCAACTTACCCGGACATGAACAAAAACTGAATCTTATTTCACCGGAGTGGTTCTTTTTGTCCTTCATCAAAAATTTTCTCAAGTCTTTGGAGTCACCCTGAAAACTTTCGTACCCCATTGATTTCCAAACGGATTCAATTGAATTAAGCCAATTTCCCTCTAAATAGCCCATCATATGAGCCATACGATGCTCGATAATTAAACCTTCCCATATACAGAGACCATGAGCTCTCTTTAGCTCATAATGCATTTCCAACGCATGCCCAACAGTATGCCCAATATTAAGACACTGACGTAGTCCGGATTCCTTAAAATCTTGTTCAACGATTGACTTTTTTACTTTAATAGACTCGAAAACAAGTTCCTCAAAAGAATCTCCCTTTGAGAAGACTTCCAAAGTCTTTTTAAAGAGTTCAGGAGATTGAAGCAAAGCGTGTTTTATCATTTCTCCAAATCCTGAATCAAAATGCTCTTTCGGTAAAGTATTCAAACTCTCAAAGTTTATCCATAATCCTTTTGGAGTAACAAAACTTCCCACGAGATTTTTACCCTTTTCCAGATTAATGGCTGTTTTACCACCAATTGAAGAATCAACCATTGCGAGTAAAGAAGTTGGCACTAGAAAAAAATCTAAACCCCTTAATAATATTGCGGATAGAAAACCACCAAAATCTCCCACAACGCCTCCACCGACGGCTACAACAGCCGATTTACGATTTACCCTACCGGCTAAGCTCTCACAACTTTTCTCAAGTTGACTAAAAGATTTGCTATTTTCGCCCTGCGGAATTTCTTCGACTATAAAGTTTTCAATATTTTCGGAAAGCTTGTCTGCATAAGGTCTGGTGTTGACGTCACAAATCAACACAACTACTGAATAAGACCTAAGATCTTTAATTAAGCGACTACTATCACAATCTACCCAATAGCTAAGATCATCGTGTTCCACTAAAATTTTTAGTTTTTCCGCAAGCATGTATCTGCCAAGTTACTTACTCTTCAAGATTAGCAATTTTAACGGAGTCTCCCCACCCAAGAACTGCAAATTCTCGGCCCGTTTTCTCTAACAAACTATAGGCTCGTCTGTAGGAACCTCGCATAGCTTGATCTTTTTGTCCAAGCTCAGCTATATGCATAGGAACAACTACATCTGGAGAAATCAGTTCTAAAACCTCAAAAAAGGCGTCTTCTCCGTCGCTTGATTCAATAGGTAGCGGAGCCAATAAAATATCAATTGGTCCTAGCGATTTTAGACGATTTCTTATCTTTGGAGATCTTACACATTCTTCATAATCTAAGTCGCCAACGTGTAATAAACTCAGTCTTTCAAGAATTGAAACCTTGTAGACGCGCATATCAAGGTCGGTGGTATGTCGCATCCTGAATGGAAGATTTAAGGCTTCAATATTAACTGGAATATTTCCTCGACCTAATGAGTACAAGTCTCTTATTTCGCCAGGTTCAAAACCAATTACACCATTAATACACAAATTCTCCATTCCCGATGGAACAGCGACAAGTTTATCAGCACCAATCATACGGTTAACTACTTCTAAATCGAGATGATCTGGCAAACGATGAGAAACGAAAGCCATGTCGAGTAAATCACTAAGTTCTTCGAAAATTGTAGGGTCTATTTTCCAGAATAGCTCCCAGACATGTTTAGTAGAGACAACATCCATTCCTAAGATCATACTAGGAGTTTGAATTATATAACCGCAATTATATAGTTGATGTAAAAAAATCCCATCACTAACCTGGCGTGCCTTCAAATTATCTACCACATGTCTCATTCTACGCTGATAAAAACCTTGTACATGGGGACTTTTTGAGACTGAATCTCCTTGAAAGAGATCATCTATTTGCTCCATAATCTTTCTATGTTTTGAGGCTTCGAACTTTACACTAGTTATATTAGAAAGCTTGGACTCCAAATTCTTCAATGTCTCCCTGGATTTCGGTGATCCATAGATGTGAAGCAAGGAATTGAAGCCTCCAAATCCGTCGTACATTCGATCCGCATTCTGAGGGTCATCAATCCACCGCTTTCCATTAACTAAGAACTTGTAGGAGTATGTACCCATTTCGGGTAGCTCAATTTTAATAGAGCGACCACCCTGGCGTCGTTTGCGCATCTTGTGCTTTCCTTGAGTCCAGTCATTAAAACTACCTAGGACTTCAACAGAATCTGCCTGCCCCTCATATGATAATGTGGCTACATTATCTATTACAGAAGGATATTCAAATCCAGTAGAGTTTACTCTTTTCTTAGCAGCTCCAACAGCTGCTCTAGGCTGCACAACACCGCAACCTTGCGCCTCAACAGGAACATTAGTAATTCGCTCTGCAGTCTCCATTAATATCGCTTTGACGTTGCTAGGGCTGAGCTCTGGATTTACTTCTAACATTTGAGCAATAATACTACAGATAATAGGGGCGGAGAAGCTTGTACCATCTACATGCTGGTAATACGGAGACACCAACTTATATTCTTCTAGTTTTCTGTTAATAGCATTCAATATTTCATAAGGATCTAAGTGATTGACTTTTGCTGACCAAGGAATTACAGCGCGATTCGCATGAAACTTATCCAAAAATTCATATTCAGATGTATGATGAGCTAATTCCCATAATGTTTCTGCTTCTCGATAGAAAGCTGTTCCTGGCAGTGTAGGTGCTGCCACCCAAATTCCGGGAGCAATTATCTCAGGCTTCATTATTCCATCAGCGGTTCTCCCATAACTAGAGTGATACATCCCATGATCACCTTTGTTTAGTGAGTTACGATCATCCAGTCCACCAACTGTTATCACACTTGGAGAATTTCCAGGCGGTGTGATGGAAGCATGGCTATCGTTGCCCGCCGCGACGACTACATTGATTCCAGCTTGAACAGCCTCCTCCGCTGCATGATTAATTAGGGATTCCCGGAAGCTCCCTTTGCCATCCATTCCCAGAGAAATATTTATTACACGCAAATTGTAACGCTTTTTTTTGCGAATACACCATTCTATCGCCTGAACTATTGCCTCAGTGGTGAAACCATACTCACCGCAGACCTTTAACAATGCTACATTAGCATCGTGGGCAATACCCTTGTAGAGACCTTTACTCAAATAACCGTTACCAACTGCGCTAACACAAGTCTGCATTCCGTGCCAACTCATCACATCAGGCTTTTCAAAATCAGACTTTGGTCGGTAGGGAGAAGCAAGGTCCTTATATGCCACAACTCTTCGATGTGGTCTCATGATATCTGGATGAGGGTAAAAACCGCCGTCTAAAAACGCAATACAAATATCCTTACCCGAGTAACGTGGGTCTGAGTTCAGTCTTAATGGAGTCGGTAGCACCTTAAATTCACTCGATGAGCAAATTACGCGATTAGCCCTTAATCTATTTACAAAATCGCGGTCTAGACCCTCACGCATGAAATTATACGGATCTGTGCTTACTTGCCTAATAAATTCAACCGAAAAAATTTTACTCCGATTTCCTATTTCAATTAGATGTTGATTAAGTTGCTGACGCAGTAAATGTGGCAGGTTATTTTTCTCAGATTGCTTTAGTAGACGAGAAGCTGAACGTAAATCAAGATTTAATACCTCTTCACCCAACAGATGAGTACTATAATATAGCTGTAAAAATAAAATCTTTTCACGCGTAAAAGGCTCCAAACAATCTTGATTCTCTAGAAGATTAAAAGCTTGATGTCTTAATCTTCGATCTTTCGAGAGGTTGTCGAACAATGATTTTAGCTTCATGCATCCTCCAAACCCTGCTCACGATCGTCCCATGGGATAACGAATTGGCGGTAATACCATAAAACTTTTTCGGGAGAATCTCTCCAAGCAGGGTATTCTCGCACGATCTCTTCTAGTAAATCTTGTTCCTGACTTTGATGATAATCCCATAAAAGTTTATCGACAGGTCGACGACAAATTGGACAAATTGTTTGATCTTCAGCCATCAGTATAAACCTTTTTTAAATCTCAGCTTACCAGCATGTAAACGACCATACAAAGTTTTGTGTAGGTAAATGTCCCAGCGTATATCTAAATGCGGTTCAAAAATACTAAGAAACTCCTCCGAGGCATAACGACGAATAATCTTGTTTACCTTAGGTGAAATAGATCGAATAAATGCCTGGACATGTAAGCGCCATTCTCTTTCAAATAAATAAAAGCTAGACGGCACCACTATCTTTATCAAAATTTTCTCATTTTCTAACAACTCTACTTTGGTGGTTATACCATCGCGAGTCCAATCTCGCTGCTTGAAATCTAGAAGCTGTATTAAGTAACGCTCATCAGTTGGAAAAAACTCTAGACCATATACATTGATTTGCAAGGCTAGGAAAATCAATAAAAATTTAGAGCACATCATTATTTGAATATCGGAATTTCATAATTGAGCTTTTTAGCGCAATTCGCAAATATCCTTCCAAGATTTTTCCTGTGCTGTATTTTGCAAAGTAACGCGAACTTCATAGGGTGCCTCATTCAGGGCTAATATTTCAGTCGTAGAGACCTTTGAATTTTTGGACAAGAGACTCTTGAAAGCTCCTTCGAACATAATCCAGTGCTGCGCAGTCAGAATGATGATTCTCCGATGATTAATCTGTACGATTTTGCCATTAGCTGGAGCCTTTAGTGCATTACTATCAATCGTTCTTACTAAACAGTAAGGCTTTTCTGGTAAATTCATTGGGGAAAGCACTTCAGTTGGTTCGTCAAATGGCCATACAAGCGTCTCAGGCTCCAACGAATTTTTCTTGAACCAGTTGAAAATACTTTGTTCAATTTGCTCCATAGATAATGGTTCATTAAGGCTCAAATTTAATCCGCTACTTATTAGAAGATTGAAGAAAGCTAGCTTCTCAAATTCTAATTTCCTTAAGGCTAGTTTACGAGTCTGCAGAGAACTATCTTTCTCATTGAAATTTCTTTCCATCAAGGCAATTTTATTCAACTTTATCTGCAGAGGCCTATCTAACGCAAGATTTGAATTCTGAAAAATTCTATAAACAAAGTCATTGCGCTCTTGCCTAGAGATTGTACCAGAAAATTTAGTATGAACGTTCTCAAAACTATCGCGATAGGGACCAAGAGATTTATTAAATGATTTCACTAATTCGTGATCGAATCCGTACAAGTTGATCATAGCCAACATAGTCCCGAAAGAAGTACGAGCACCTCTATCTACAATTGACGCCTTCCAATTAGATTTAAATTCTTTTCGCTGCTGACCCTCTGGTATATTTTTCAAAATTCTTGCGGCGCTTACATGTAAAAATTCGGTGGGAATATTTAGGATTTCAGCTTTGGAAATCCTGGACCCTGATTCAGAATAATCCTCAACCATTCTATGTGCCAATTCATTGCGAAACTCCTGCAATTCTTTTTGCTGACGTTTGTACTCATCACGTCGCTTTTTCGGTAGTAAATGAGCTTCATCTAATAATTGAATTTTGTGCTGTAATTGCACAAGCTTCAGATTTTGAGCATCTTTGATTGCGTTATCTAAAGCTTCATACCTAACATCATTTGGATTAAGCTTTCCTTCTAGTTTAACGGCATCCAACTTACGAGTGGTACCTACCTTTGCAGAATGCTCTAGACCAAGTAGCAGATCTTGCGCACTGGTGGAGCCAATTAGAGTGAGCATCAGAAGTAATTTTAGTGTCATTCAAATCCCTGAGGATTAGTATAACAAACCTTGAAGATTTTCGAGTATCCAATAAGTGAACAACGACTCTCTTTAAAAGCCTAAATCATCGTCCTTCTGCTGTTCTCCAGGACAAGGTTCACCAAAAATATCGTCCAAGCTATCTCTCAATAATGGACCCTTTACACAGCGGCAATTGGGATCTTTTCCTTCCTGCAAAATTTTTGAAGGAGTACAGAAACCGGTCCCGATTCTATATTTTGAAAGAGCTCCAGAATGAATTATTTCATCTGGAAAGTGGAGTAAATTATTACGATCAGAATTATTACCATAGAGTGGGTTATTTTCCACGGAACCCTCATTTGATTTTTTCTTGCTACTCAGAAATCCAAAACTCGATTTTGGAGAATTAGCTTCCATGTTAATGCCATCATATTCTTCATCATTCTGGTCATAATCGGATGGATGTCGAGGTAAACTAGCTATACGTCGCTTAACATCTGGAGCAGCGGAAGAATTTGCTTCATCGGAAGAATCCGCATAAGTATCACCGGAGTACTTATTGGATTTGGTGTTGTGAGAACTGCTAATATTGAAATCTAATTCGCTATCATTATCACCCGTAGCAGGCAAATCCTTAATGGTATTCAAATCATCCATACTTATTTCGCGGCCCCCATCGGAGGTCATAATCTTTTGGCCGGACTCAAAGAACCAACTATTATTACCCATTTCAGCCTTGAGAAAACCCATAATAGCACTAAATCGCGCTTTTATCTCTATGGCGGCTAGTAGGTCCTCTGAATCCCCTTCTGCTTGTGCTAGCTGTTCCTTTTTTTGATTTTCAAGCTGCTCTTTAACAAGTTCTTTAACATCTGTTTTCAGACGTCCAGTGGTCGGATCGATGAATTTCTCTTTCTCAAAATCATCACTCTCCATATACTCCGTTAAATATTCATCTAGAGATTTTCCATAGGATGTTTGACAACTTGGGCTAGCACTAAATGAGTCGGGTAAACTGCACCCGCTTTTGCCCAAATCAGCACAGTAAGAAGATTTAGTGGATTCATTCATGAAACGGTTATTCTCATAGATAGCCCCCAAGATATAACCCACTTCAGACTCTTTGATTCTACACTGAACGGCTAAGTTATCCTCATAACGATCAGCAATTTTTAATGCTTTTTTGCCATCTCTAGTAACCTTTCCAACTTCGTCAATTAAACCCCTATTTCTCATACTGTCAGTCTGCGCAGAAACAGTTTCCAACAATTCATCTGAAGGTAATGTGAATGATTTTTCTTTACCCCTACAAATTTTTCCGCTTCTCAATCTTCCATCACTATCGATAGCTCCTTTTGAGAATACTTTCTTGGGATTATCGCTACCATCTAATATTTCACTAAAACCATTACCGGCAACGTTGATAGCGGTAAGATAGCGCTCATCCATATAAAATTCATCGTAAAGATACTGCTTAACATCACCCTTATAGTAAGGGTCATCACAAACCGCTGTCTTACTAACCTCTCTAAAATTAATATTATCGTAATAACTTTCCTGATGTTTAGCTTCCTCAATTTGACGCATTAGATTTTCGTTAGCATAGACATTCTTTGCCTCATCAAAATCTTTATTAGAATTATGAATCGCTTCTTTGGCCAAGTAGCTAATCATTTTACTAAAACCTAAAGCACGGACTACCAAGTGCTTTTGATGTTCCTCAGAAGATAAACCATCTTCCGGTTCCGATTTTATATCAGAACTCCAGACTTTTGGATCCTCTGAAGAAATATCAGCGCCCTCGCATCTTTGCCCAAAGCCCACGCTGCCACATGACAAGAATGGAGAATCTAAACCCGGTCGACAATTCTGCGTTATACAGGAAAGCGCCTCTTGATTTTCTTTTTTCCATGTCCCACTAGAAGTAAATTTCTCTGCTAATTCAGCACAAAGTCCTTCAGGTAAACTATTGTCATCACACTCAAAAGGTACTAGGTTGCTTTCCTCATCGATATATTCCTCATAATCTGCGCTATCCTCTGCAGCGAGTACCGATATTTGCTGAGATATTAATTGAGGTAATCCGTAAAGGAATAATAATGCTACCAAATAATGTCTGAGTCTCATAAATCACCTTTAGCGATAATATTGATACTATTGTCCTACAATAAATAGTAAGAAGAAAAACGGTACTGCAAAGGGTCTGATGATAATTTCTGTCGAAATCCTTGACGAATTTTACAAGTATATAGCAAAGAGCATTAGTCTTGTCTGATTAGTAGCTCTCCGAATAAAGAGGCATCCTCTTTCAGACATTCTGCAGCGGTTGGCTTACGCTCGAAGTTAGCACACTTACTGAGTTTTTCATCTAATTCGTCTTCTGATAGATTAAAGCGGTCCATCAATTCTTCTTTATTCATGCCTGAAATCAGTTTGAGCTTATTATCTTGATTCTGCGTATCTGATTTCTTTTTCAGTGAGAAAGTTCCAGCTATGAAACCATCTTTAGACTTGATAATTTTGACGCCTGTTTTTTCATCTACAATGCTAAGCCCCTTTTTCAGGGCATCGATGCCTTCATCAGCAGCGTTCAAGTCGATCTGCAAAGATTCCACATCCATTGTATCTAGTTCAGGTGAAACCTCGCTTTTGTTACTTACATCATCGGTTGTAGGACTGGCCCCTTCTTGATATTCCTCTATCGATTTTAATGATTGTTGCTCTGCATCAGCCTGTTCGGCGATCGACTCCAGTCCCAAGATATCTTCCATTTCCGATAATTCCACATCGTCAGGAATTTTATTTTCGAAGTCATCTGGATCAACTAGGTCCCCATCATCGGTAAACCAGTCAGAATTATTATCAATAAATCCACCACTCACGGACTCTTCATTGGTCACTACATCGGGCATCTTGTCATCCTCGTCGGAATTTACATCTTCATCTTCCCCGTATAAAATCTGGATGTCATGTGGGGTAGAGCTGGCAGTATTAGTGGTCGAGGAGTCTCTTTCAGCTTGCCCATTCAAGTCCTCTATGCCTACTCCTTGACTTTCATTTATAATTTGGTCTTGGTTCGCGCTGTCCTCTTGGATTGATTCTCGTGGTACCTCATTAACTTCAGCTTCGGTATCTTTTTCAACCTCCTCTAAAGCCTCTTCAGCATCACGACCTACCTCTTCTGCATCGCTTTCCGCAGGATCGGCGTCACCCTCCGGTTTGTCAGCCTCTAAGTCACTGGCTTTATCATCCTCGTCATCTTTGGTTTCAGAGACTTTACTATCTTGGTCTGCAAAAACAAACTGATGAGAATCAAAACAATATTTTACTTGAGAGTTATCTGCACATGACTGAGCTTGTGACGGCATAGTTGGACCCATGAAGTCATTAGCACAGTAATGAGGGATAGGTTCATCCAAATATTCATTGGCAGCCTCTATACATCCACTGGAAAGGGAAGGTAATGGAGATCCAGATTTCGCTGCACTCGAACACGCCTCACGAACAGACGGTGCCGTTGTTCCGGGATCATTCTGAGTTAAGTCTGGAATTGGAACAGACTGATTGGTTTGGGTATTATTGTCTGTAATAACCGAGCTATCAGTTCCGATGCCCTCAGTATTATATTTATGCTGATTATAAGTCATGAGAACTAGGGGAATTTCATCAGGATCTTGGTAAGTAAATTTGTTTAAGTTGCTTGGTAAACAGACTGCACCTGCTAGACCATCACACAATCCTAATACTCCATTTCCG
>CEUK01354184.1_pt1 | contig 23248 bp, 18 predicted proteins | sample 356451 | NCBI WGS metagenome assembly CEUK01 (sample SAMEA2622843, study PRJEB7988) | marine metagenome | isolation source: saline water (ENVO:00002010), including
CATCACGCAGAGTGGTTCAAACTGTGAGGTAACATCACTTCCAGGGGAGATAACGATAATAGATATACCTTTAATAAATAACCAACCTATTTCTAATCAAAATGTTTGCGTAGGTGGAGCTCCATCTATGTTATCAGTATCATATGTGAATGGAAATAATTCTGCTTCATATCAATGGTATGAAAATAATTCCAATTCTAATATTGGAGGCACACCTATATTAGGAGCAAATTCTAGTTCATATTTACCATTAACAAATGTGATTGGTACAACATATTATTATTGTATAATAAATTTTGCAATAGGTGGTTGTTCTTCTATTACTTCAGCTGTTTCTGAATTAAATATTTTTAATAATGTTACAATAGATACACAACCTTTATTTTCTCAAATGATTTGCGAAGGATCTTCGATTAATCAGCCTTTATCTTTTTCATACTCAGGTGGCTCAGGTTCAAATTCTATTACTTGGTATCAAGTTGGACCACCGGATATGTTAATTAATGGTGTTTCAGGGACATCTTTTCTCCCAGCTAATTTTAATATACCTGGAACATATCAATACTATGCAGAAGTATCAGATAGTGCATTAGGTTGTATAACTGCTACAACTATTAATAGTCAAATAATTGTAAATCCAACACCTTATGTAGGTGAGTTAAATGATACAGTTATATGCAATAATAATTCTCTAAATGTTAATATAACAACATCAATTCCCTCAAATATTGAATGGTTTGCAAATCAAAATGTTGGTGTTTCTGGAGAGCTAACTTCAATTCAGACATCATCTATTATAAGTGATTCATTAATAAATAATACAACAATTCCTCAGTATGTTAATTATAACATTACACCAACATCACTTCCTTTTGGTTGTGTTGGTCCAGACTCAACTTTTACAGTACAAATACAACCGGACATTATTCTTTCGACAGCAAATAATTTAGAAATATGTAGTGGCAGTCCTGTTAATGCTGTTTTGGCCTCTAATGTTGCGTCTAATTTTAACTGGTTTGCTTCTGTAGACAATCCAAATGTTACAGGGGAATCATTTATTCAAACCAGTGACAATTTAATAACTGATATTTTAATAAATAATACATCAATTAATCAAGTTGTGGTTTACTCTGTTTTTCCTACTTCAATTGTAGGTGATTGTATTGGTGAAGTTCAAACAGTAACAGTTACAGTCAAACCTCCTTTATCACTTTTAAATCAAGACACAATAACAATTTGTAGCGGTAATAGTGTTAATTTATCTTTAGTTGCAAATACTAATGTGATTTTTAATTGGTATGCAGACCAATCTGTAAATATTTTAAATGAAACAACGAGTATTGTATCTTCATCATTGATTGATGATACTTTACAAAATTTAACTAATACTGTTCAAGAGGTAACTTATAATGTTATTGGAACGTCAATAGGTAATGGCTGTTCTAGTCCAACAATTCCAATTACTGTTTTTGTAAACCCTCTTCCATCTGTCACTCCGTTAAATGATACTATTTTATGTAATGGATCAAATGTTAGTCCGATTGTATTTGATGGTTCAGTAGTGGGGTCTATTTATGATTGGAATTCTTCTAATTCTCTTTTAGGAATTACTCAGCAATCGGGTCAAAATTTTATTCCTGGTTTTATTGCATCTAATAATTTAAATAATACACAATCTACCATAATAACAGTTGTACCGACATATGAAAATAATAACATTACTTGTATTGGTTTAAATGATACATTTAACATCTCTGTATTACCAACTCCTGATATTAATCAATTATCAAACATTTCAGTATGTGATGGAGAGCAGGTCCCAGAATTAATTCTCAGTGGTCAAATTTTCGGAACAATATTTAATTGGACAAATTCTAATACATCTATTTCCTTGAACTCAAATGGAATAGGAAATATACCTTCATTTATAGCACAAAACTCAACAAATCTCCCTTTAATTAGTAATATAACTGTTTTGCCATCAATTCAGTCAGGAAATCTACAGTGTTTAGGTTTAGAAGAAGATTATACAATTACAGTTAATCCGTCTCCAGAAGTAGACAATGCAGATATTCAGATTTGTTCTGGGCAAAACACTAATATTCTTTTGAATGCTAATATATCAAGCACATTTGAGTGGTATGCTAGTCCAAATCCATTAGTATTTAATGAAACTTCGTTCCCAGTTCAAACAGATGTATTAATTGATGATATATTAAATATTAACTCAGGAACACCTCAAATAGTAGATTATAATGTCACGCCTATTTCAACGCCATACGGATGTGTTGGAATGGATACAATAATTGAGGTTACAGTTAATCCTCTTCCAGTTGTAGATTTCACTATTTTAGATACTTCTTTATGCGATTTGCAACCAATTAATTTTCAAAATAATTCTCAAGGTATTCTTGATTTTACTTGGAGTTTTGGTGATGGTAATACTTCTAATTTATTTAATCCAATTCATACTTATGATTTGGTGGGTACATATCCTGTGAATCTTTTTGCAATTAATCCATTAACTGGATGTTCAGATTCAACTTTGTCTCAAATTATTGTTTCTGAAACACCAAATGCTGGATTTACATATTCTGACAGTTTAGCTTGTTCTTCTCTTGATGTTTTATTTTCTGCAGAAGAAGTGAACTCTAATTGGGATTATCTATGGGATTTTGGTAATGGTCAATTCTCACAACAATCTGTCATATCAGGTCATCAATTTAATCAACCAGATTGTTATGATATTACATTAACAGTAACGGCTGAAAATGGTTGCATTGGAAGTTTTACTGATTTTGATGCAGTTTGTATCTTTGATAATCCAATAGCACAATTCTCTGCTGATAATCAAGTTTTTTCTACTCTAGAAAATGTCATGGTACAATTTACTAATGAATCTCTTTATGCTATAGATTATTTATGGGATTTTGGAGATTACCAAACAAGTATTGTAGAAAGTCCATCTCATAATTATCCTAATATTTCAGAAGAGTATATTGTTACATTAATTGCGAGTAATGAAATAGACTGTCAAGATACAGCTTCACTTTTAATTTCAGTTATTCAAGACATATCAGTCTTTGTTCCAAATACCTTTACACCTGATAATGACGAGTTTAATCAATATTTTAAACCTGTTTTATCAAAAGGATTTAAGTCAGGGACATATCATTTAACAATTTTCAATCGTTGGGGCCAGATTGTTTTTGAATCTTTTAATCCTTCATTTGGTTGGGATGGAACTTATAATGGTAAACATTGCCAAGATGGCACATATATTTGGAAAATATCAGTTGATGAAGAGAGGACAGGTGAGAATAGATTATACCATGGGCACGTTAATTTAATAAAAGGTCGAGCCGAATAAAAAATAAAATTTTTTGCATTTTAGTAATTCTAAACATAAATTATTTTTGATTTTATGAAATTCAATTATAAATTATTTACTATATATGTTTTAAGCTTCTTATATATTATTGTCGGTATAAAGCATTTTACTAATCCTAATTTTTTTATCACTATAGTTCCAGATATTTTCACATATAAAAAAGAGTTAGTTTTTATTAGCGGATTTTTTGAGATTTTATTTGGTTGTTTTATTCTTTTTAAGAAATTAAGAATGTTTGGTTGTTGGGGATTAATATTACTTCTAATTGCAGTATTTCCAGCAAACATATATTTGTATGTATCAGATTTACCTAGAGAAATTTTAAATATATCTAAAGCGCAAGCACTAATTCGTTTGCCTTTTCAAATACCATTAATTTTTTTGGCATATTGGCATTCCAAAGATTCTTTTTCAAATAGTTACTCAATTACTTGTGGAGTTTTATTTATTCCTACAATGATTTATTTTCTTTCTATATAAATCTAGTCTTTTTTTAAATAATAACGGTTAAAAGTTATTCAGTTAATCTTGTTTTTCAATTATCTTTTATACATTTATGATAGTTCGATTTAAAATAATATAAAAATGAAAAAAATATTACTAGTATTATTATTTGTGCCATTTATTGCATTTAATCAAGAAGAGTCTTCAGATAAACAGGCTGATGAAAATATACATTGGATAGTTACTGTTGATATTAAGGACGGTTATTTAGATAAATTAGATGGTCTTATTGAGCGAATGAAAGAATATGTTAAGACTAGTGAACCACAGACAATTCACTATGATTTTTATTATAATGAAGGTAAAGATAAGTTGTTTATTTATGAGTGCTATCCAAGTAATGAAACTGCATTAAGACATATGTCAAGTTTTTCTCAATATTTCGAAAAACCATTCAGTGCTGCAGTAGAAAATGGATCGATACAAGTTTTTGGCCCTGTGAATGAGACTTTTCGAGCTAAAATGGAAAAATATAACGTAACATATTGGCCCTATAAAAGATAGTTAAAGTCTATTTTAACTAAATGGATTCGTTGCCCATATATTAAGTTCATTAATAAAGCCCCTATTATCCATTTCTATTGTAGAGATAATTGCGTGTGCTACTTCTTTAGGAGTTAGTTTATTGTGTATTTCTTCTCTTTCTTTTCTTTCAGGGCTTCCAAATGCTGTAGTTACTTCACTAGGATTTATTTGGCATACTCTTATATTGTGTTTTCTTAGTTCAGCTTGCCAACATTGAGAAAGGCATCTAACAGCAAATTTTGAAGATGCATAAATACTTCCATTTTTATAACCTTTTAAACTTGCGGTTGAGCCGATATTTATAATAGTTCCATTATTTTGACCCTTCATTATTGGGATGATCTCTTTAGTGAATAAAGAAAGCCCAAAAACATTTACATTGAAAATTTGGAGGAAATCTTCTTTATTTATTTCTTCAATAGATTTCCCATAACCTATACCAGCATTATTTATTAAAACATCTACTTTATTTTCAAGTATACTAAGACATTTTTTTGCATGTACTTCTATACTATCTAAATTACCAATATCAAAATCAATTGTTTTTACCGATGTATTTTTAAAAGCGCTAATTAATCTTTTTTTTGATCTGCCTGTGACAAGAATATTTGCTCCTTTTTTAAATAGAGCTATAGCGGTTTCTTTCCCTATTCCTAGACTACCGCCTGTTATCAGAATATTTTTGCCGTTTAAATTCATAATTTATTTCAATATGATTTTTTTTTCAATACTACCATCTTCATATAGATATATGAGAGGAGTATTTGGTATTGGTCTTGTTTCTCTTCCCATTGTATCTATAATTTTAATTAGTTTTTTTGTTTTAGGGGCTAATGGATTTGTTGATAAATTAGAATTTAGTGGTACAGATAAATCTGCTACAATAGGAAAGTGATCTGAAGCTTCTTTAGTATCATTTATGTCTAAGTGATTATCGCTTAAAAAATTTGCACTCATGTGTTCAGTTGAAATTGTAAATGATTTATCAATTGACATTACACTATTACTATAAAAAATAAAGTCTAATCTTCCTGGAGCATAATCACCAGCTGAAGGGTTATACTTATCCCAAGTATATGATTGATTATCTTCATTAAATCGACATACTAGATCAACAATAGGCGTGTTGTCCCAATCAGGATAACCTCCAATTCCAAATGATGCTGTATCAGATATTGTACCATTCAATATAGTTTCATATTGTTCTCTATATCCAACAAGATTCATGTCTCCAGCAAAAACAAAAGGGGTGTTTAGTGGTATTAATCCATTTTTACAATCAAGTATGAATTTTATAAACTTATCAGCACTTATTTGCCTTGCAATATCAGAATAACAACACGCAAGATGTCCGTTTAAGACCAATAAATCTGTTGAATAAATACTGTCGGGTAAATCAATTAAATTACCTCCAATTTTATTATCTATATTATTAAACGATTGTGAAAAAGGATACTTGGATACAGTTATGTCACCATTATTTGTTTTGAACATATACCAATTTGTAGATGAAAATTCATTAAAAAAAGTTTCCATTTCAGCTAATGATATATTCCCTGTCTCATTGAATGTAAACACATCTGAATTAGTACTCTTAAGAATATTTTTTATTTGTTCTCTTCTACTAGGATCTAAAATACCATTAGCCCTGACGTTATAAGACATTAATCTTATTTTAAGAGAATCAGACTTGTCAAATGTTATTATTGGTAAAGAGCTTGTGGTATTATTATTTAAAATATAAACAAAACCCTCATTATTAGGCATTTTATCATTATTAACTTCATCTTTAAAATAAAAGGAAATTGTATCTGAGAAAGTAGACCTATCTAAAGATATTTCAAACTCATTGGATGTGACTGATGGTAATGGAACTAGGTTTAACCAATAGAATGACTTTTTTATTGAATTCGGATAATCAATATCATCCCAAATATGTTTTTGTTGGAAATCAATGCCATATTCTGAGCCAATACTGTTGGTTGGATATCCTGTTTGAGGGTTATTATCTTTATCAATAAATAGTCTAATCTTAGAGTATGTTAGTAAGTCTAATGAATCAGTTAGATCTATTTCATTATTTAACTTAAGTCTGAAATAAATATTTTTTTCATCATTATACACACTAAAGTTTAATAAGTCAATACCAGGAGAATCTCCAAGATCATCAGTGAATATAGTAGTGTTAGGATTCCAATCTGTAAGAAAACCATCGACAATAATAGGTTGTGATAAACTTATTTTTATAATTAGTATGAAAAATATAGAAAGTTTATTCATAATTAAATAGGTACTTAAATAACATTCCCTCTAACAAAAGCGTAAATATTATACTATTATTTATTAACTAATTCTATTTATGAAATGATTTACGCTTCTGTAGAGGTCTTTTGTAGGTATATTTTTATTTATTGTTTAATAATGATTTGACTGTATTTGCAATTATTTTACCATCAGCTTTTCCGGATAATTTTTTTGATAATATTCCCATTACTTTACCCATATCTTGAATGCCTGAAGCTCCTGTTTCAGAGATTACCATTAAAACTTCATTTTTAATTTCTTCTTCTGACATCATTTCAGGCATATATGAGCTAATTACATCAGCTTGAAATTTTTCTTCTTGAGCAAGGTCTTGACGACCCTCTTTAATATATAGATTGTAGGTGTCTATACGTTGTTTATAAAGTTTTAGAATAATTGCAATTGCTTTGTCCTCTGAAAGATCGCCATTACCTGAGGTTGTTTCTATTATAAATTTGGATTTTATATCTCGAAGAGCTTGTAGCTTTTCTTTCTCTCTTGCTAACATTGCTATTTTAATGTCAGCATTTATTTTTTCAATAAGCCCCATTTTTAATCAACGTTGTCATGTAAAAATGAATTATTACTATTTAATGAAGTTCCATCTTCACTTTTCGTCACGCTGAATTTGCTGTTATTGTCAGATTCACTTGGCATTGAACTATCTAATTCAATATTTCTCCTTACATATGCAGGCTCATTTTCAAGTTCTTGAATGTTGTCTGAATTTTTTAGCCGTTCTGTATATTTTTGAATTCTAGATAATCTATCTTGACGCCTTTCTTCTTGCTCTTCTGCAGAGATTATATGTTTACTTGCAGACCCTTCTAAATCCATCAATTCTTCCTTATCATCTTCTAAGGTAACACGAGTGATAATCTCTTCTTCTTTTTCTACAGGGTTAGTCTCTTCTCCTTCATTAGAGAAATCCCAATCTAAATTTCTTACTTCATTTTCTTCCGTTATTCCATTTGATTCATCAATTATTGATTTATCTTCTTTAGTCGCTTCTATTATCGTTAATGTATTATCTGTAGGTGAATCAAGAGGTTCTTTAATTTCTTTAGCTACGTCGTGTAAAGTGGCGACTTCTTTTTTGGGTGCTGTTTCAAATCCTGTTATTGGAGACTTTTTAAAACCTGTTGCGATTACGGTAACACTTATTTTATCTCCAAGTGAGTCATCTTTAGCATGGCCAAAAATCACATCTGCTGTAGAGCCTGCGGATTCTTGAATGTAATCTGTAATTTCAGTAATTTCATCCATTAGTACTTCTCGATCTCCATATGTAATGTTTAGCAATACATATTCTGCTCCACTAATATCATTATCATTTAATAATGGAGATTCTAATGCAGCTTTGACGGCTTTTATAGCTCGGTCATCACCTTCTTCAACAGCGCTTCCCATTATAGCAACACCACTGTTTTTCATTACAGTATTTACATCATTGAAATCCACATTTATTGCTCCAGTATTTTCAATAACTTCAGCAATACCTTTAGCAGCTGTTGCTAAAATATTATCTGCTTGAGAGAAAGCACTTCCTATAGGAAGGTTGCCAGTAATTTCTCTTAAACGTTCATTATTTATAACGAGTAATGTATCAACATTTTTACGCATTTCTTCTAATCCCTCTTCTGCTTGTTCTCGTCTTCTTTTTCCCTCAAAGTTAAATGGCACAGTCACTATTCCTACAGTTAATATTCCAAGCTCTTTTGCTATTTCAGCAATAACAGGAGCAGCACCGGTTCCAGTTCCTCCTCCCATTCCTGCTGTTACGAAAACCATTTTAGCATCTTTTTCAAGATACTCTTTAATTTCATCTATATTTTCAATAGCAGCATTTTTACCAATTTCGGGTAATGAACCAGCACCTCTTCCCTCTGTTAATGATGGCCCTAGTTGAATCTTATGAGGAACAGGAGAGTTTTTTAGCGCTTGTAAGTCTGTATTACAGACTAAAAATTCTACTCCTTTGATGCCTTCGCTATACATGTGATTAACGGCATTCCCTCCACCACCTCCTACACCAATAACTTTGATGATTGAAGATGTTTCTTTTGGTATATCAAAATCCATTTTAATTATATTTTTAATAGTTGTATTTATATTTTAATCTTTCTCAGTAAAAAAATCTTGACCTATCTTAAGAATTGAATCGAAGAAAGAACCTCTTGCTTTTTTAGAATGTGTTTTAACTGCACCATTTTCAGCGGGCCTTGTGTCAGATTTTTTAAGTTCTTCAATGCCTTTAAGTACAAGTCCAATTCCAGTTGCATACATTGGACTTTTAATCAATTCGTTATTACTATTTGATAAATGTTCTGTTGGATATCCTACTCTTGTGTCCATACCTGTTACATATTCAAACAACTGTGTTATGTGTTTTAGTTGAGAACCTCCTCCTGTTACAACAATACCACCGATTAGTTTTTTTTCGAATCCAGAATTTTTAATTTCAAAATTTACTAAATCAATAATCTCTTCCATCCTTGCTTGTATAATGCTTGAAAGATTTCTAAGTGTAATTTCTCTTGGTGCTCTTCCCTTTAATCCAGGTATAGATACAACAACATTCTCTTGGCTTTCGCTTGCTACAGCAGAACCAAATTGTTGTTTCACCATTTCGGCTTTGCGTTTCATTATTGAACAACCTTGTTTGATATCTTCAGTAATAACATTTCCTCCATACGGAATTACAGCTGTATGACGGATAATGCCTTCTTGAAAAATAGCTACATCAGTTGTGCCACCACCAATATCAACAAGTACAACACCTGCTTCTTTTTCTTCTTCTGTAAGAACAGAGTCGGCAGAAGCAATTGGTTCTAAAATAATATTGTTCACTTTATAACCAGCGCGTTCTACACATTTATTAATGTTCATTGTTGCTCCAATATTTCCTGTAATTATATGGAAATTAGCTTCTAATCTAACCCCAGACATTCCTATCGGATCTTTAATTCCTTGTTCATTGTCAATTATGTATTCTTGAGGCAGAACAGTGATGATTTTTTCACCAGGAGGCATCGCCATCTTATACATATCATCAACTAAATGATCAATGTCAAGTTGTGATATTTCATCTTCGATATTTGTTCTTGTAAGGATTCCTCTATGTTGAATGCTTTTGATATGTTGACCTGCTATACCTACATTAACTGTTTTAATTTTTAATTCACCATCAATTCTCTCTTCGGCTTCTTCAACTGCACTACGAATGGAATTAATTGTTTTTTCAATATTTGAAACTACTCCACGAGATACTCCAAGAGAATCGGTTTTACCCATCGATAAAATTTCGATTTTATCATGTTCATTAATTTGTCCTACAAAACATGCAATTTTTGTTGTACCAATATCTAATCCTACAATTACTTTACTCATTTTATTAACTCTTTCTTTTTGCAAACAATTTGATCTTCATATTTAAGGTTTATTTCTTTGTACTTCCTCCAACCTTCGTGTTTCATAGCTTCAGTATAAAACGTTTTTAGTTTGTCAAATTTAGATTCAACCTCTTGGTCTGAATTAGCTGTTCCAAAAATAATTTTTTGATCACCAATCATTGGTGTTATTATAAAATCACCATTTTTATCCACATATACTTGACTCATCATTGATTGGAATAATGTATCTTCACAAACATAGTTCGAAATGCGGTATATATCATCTAGCTTTAGGATATTTATTAAGGAATCATTGTTGATAATCTGATTAACTGAAAAATTATCTGCTTTATCTCTTATTTCTCCATTAAAAACAAGTACTCTAGCTGTATGTGTTCTCGTAGTGTGCATCGTATTACCCTCAGCATCTAAATAGTATGTTTCTCCAGATTTATTTAAAATACGAGCGATAGGTTTTCTAAGTTGGATGTTAATTTCCCATTGACCATTGATTTCTTGGAAGACATTTACAGACTTAACTTGTGATATTGAACCAATAAATTTTTCTATCGATTCAATGTCTAGCTCTTTTATTTTCTGGTCTTTGAAAATAAAATTATTCATTTCTAGAGTTTCAAGAAGTTCTTTTTTAGATATAAAAGGATTAATACCATCATTTTTGATTATAATTTTAGGTTTTAGTAATAGTTTATTGTCTAGGTATAATTTTATGTTAATACCAAGGCTGATAATTATAATTATAAAAATGATGTAAAGAGTTATTTTAATCCAATTTTTCATCTATTTATTAGTTTCTTTTTTATTGGAGTTACCATTTTATTAATATCTCCCGCTCCAATTGTTAAAAGAACTTCTAAGTTATTTTTACAGATGTATTCTAAGGTTTCTTTTGGGGAGAGTATTTTTTTCTTGTTAAGAGTGATTTTATCTAGTAGCTTTTTACTTGTAATACCTTTTATTGGTTTTTCTCTTGCAGGATATATGGGTAATAAGATTAATTCATCTACATTACTAAGCTCTTCAGCAAAATCAGTCATAAAATCTTTTGTCCTAGAGAAAAGATGAGGTTGGAAAATAGCTGTTATTTTTTTTGTTGGATAAAGTAACTTTATAGAAGATATTAGAGCATTTATTTCTGTAGGATGGTGTGCGTAATCATCGATGTAAATTAATTTTTTACTTTTGATATGATATTCAAATCGACGTTTTACACCTTTAAAGCTAGCTAAAGGTTTTCTAATTTCATTTTCTTTTAGACCTAACTGTGAACATAATGCTATACATGCTATTGCATTTTCAGCATTGTGGATTCCAGGCACACCTAATATTACATTTTTCCAAAAGCTAGAAGGTGTTTTTACATCAAAAACAAATGTATTGTTTTCAAATCTAATGTTCTCTCCAAAGTAATCTGCTCCAAAATTCAATCCGTAGCTAATGGTATTGGGATGATCTATCTTAAGATCTTTATGCTTTATCATAAAACCATTTTCATGAATCAAATTAGCATAGTTCTGAAATTCTTTTTTAATACAATTAATAGTTTTGTAGATGTCTAGATGGTCGGGATCAATTGAACTAATTATGGAAGCAAAGGGTCTAAGATGTAAAAAAGACCTGTCAAATTCATCAGCCTCTACTACAGTATATTTAGAATCTTTATTAGTAATAAAATTAGAGTCTATATTTGAGCTTATCCCTCCCAAAAATGCTGTGCATTTATATTGTGATTGATTTAACACATGTGTTACCATTGTTGCTATTGTTGTCTTTCCATGAGTCCCTGCAATACATAATGACTTACTTTTTTTTGTTATCATACCTAATACTACTGCTCTTTTAAATAATACAAAACCATTATTTTTAATGTATATTAACTCTCCCAAAGATGATGGGATAGCAGGGGTATAAATAACAAGAGTTTTTTTTATATCTTGGAAGTCTTTAGGAATAGCGTTTTTTAAATCATTATAATGAATTTTTATCCCTTCTTTTTCTAATTCCTTCGTGAGTAGAGTAGGTGTTTTATCATACCCTCCTACAACCCAGTTAATTGATTTGAAATATCTTGCTATTGCTGACATTCCAATACCACCAATGCCTATTAGATAAGCACGGTCAAATTGATTAATATTTGTTCTAGATGTATTCAATTTAAATTTCTCTTTCTATTATATCTACAATGTCTGATGTAGCGTTTGGCCTACCCATTTTGCTAATGTTATTTTGAAGTTCCTCCGATTCTTTCTTATTATCTAAAAGTTCTAAAGCTCTATTAATCAATATTTTTCTTGCAATAGTGTCTTTAATTAAAATTGCAGCTTTATTTTTCACTAATGCCATTGCATTTTTTGTTTGATGGTCTTCTGATACATTTGGAGAGGGAACCAAGATAGTTGCTTTTTTTACAAGGCATAATTCGGATACAGCTATAGCTCCTGCTCTTGAAATAACAACATCTGCAATAGAATAGGCAAGATCCATTCGATTTATAAATTGAACCATTTTAATGTTCTTTAATGTCTCTATTTTTAATTTTTTATTTAGTTCTTTATAGTATAACTTCCCACATTGCCATAACACTTGAACTCCTGAATCTTTTAGTTCTTCTAACTTATTTATAACACTTTCATTTAATGTTTTTGCACCTAAACTACCTCCAATAATTAGAATTGTTTTTTTTGTCGAGTCAAAGTCATAAAATTTATATCCATCAGTTTTTTTCCCTATTATGTCAACCATATTTTTTCTTGTTGGATTACCTGTGATGATAATTTTTTGTTTTGGAAAAAAACTTTCAAGGCCTTCATAAGCAACACAAATTTTATTTGTTTTTTTTGAAAGTATTTTATTTGTTTTTCCCGGAAAAGAATTTTGTTCTTGTATTATAGATGGTATTTTTGATATTGTTGCAGCCAAAATTGTTGGGCCACTAGCATAACCACCAACACCGATAACAATTTGAGGCTTGAATTTTTTTATGATTTTTCTTGCTTTGATTAAGCTTTGAAAAATTTTGAATGGTAATAAGATATGAGAAAAAGAAATTTTCCTTTTGAATCCAATGATTTTTAGACCCTCTATATTATAACCTGCTGCCGGCACCTTTTCCATCTCTAGTTTACCTTCAGCACCAATAAATAAAATCTTCACATTGTTATTTCTTTTTTTTATTTCATCAGCAATAGCAATAGCTGGAAAAACATGACCACCACTACCTCCTCCTGTTATTATAGCGCGTTCTATTTTCATAATTCATCAAACATTTTGAATGTTATATTTGTTATTTACTAATCGTGCCTGTTTTTTCATCTTGTTTATTTGCAATACTTTGAACAATTCCTAAACTAATACATGTAATCATTAAAGCAGAACCGCCCATTGCTAGCAAAGGCATGTTTTGACCTGTAACTGGAAATATGCCTGTGCAAACAAGCATATTTACTGAACATTGACTTAATATTAGTATGCCAATTCCAATACATAAGTATGTGTCGAATAGGTCATTTGATTTCAATCCAATACGCATTATACGGTATAGTAAAATAAGGTATAGCATTATTAATATTATAGCCGATATAAGACCAAATTCTTCTACAAAAGAAGCGTAATAGAAATCAGCATATGCTTCAGGTAAATATTCTTTTAATTCTCCATCACCAACACCCTTGCCAATTAATGAACCTGAATAGATTGCTAATTGTGCATTTAAAGATTGAGCATTTGCGATTACGTTATTATCATCATTAATGTGATTTATGAATCGATTCTCCCAAGTTTCATAGCGGGGGAGAAGGTTTAAATTAGGTAGAGTTTTATGTATTAATATAATAAAAAATAGTAAGCTTATTCCACCCCCAATGATGGTTATCCATTTCTTCCATGGTATACGACCTAAAAAGAGAAGAATTAAGCTTATAAAGAAAAGAATTGCAGCAGTTGAGAAGTTATCCTTGACAATTAATCCACAAATTATAATTATTGGTAGAACAATTGGTAGAATACCCTCTTTCCACTTGTTTAATAAGTCTTTTTTTTTCACTAATAACCTTGATAAATAAATAATAAGAGCTAGCCTTGCAAAATCTGAAGATTGAAAAGTAAGACCAACGAATGGAATACGCACCCATCTTCCAGCATTATTTATTTTAGCTCCAAAGAAAAATGTGAATATTAGTAACGCTACAGATAGATAAAACAAAAACTTAGAAAGTTGCGAAATATATTTTACATTTTTTTTATGCACCCAATACATGGCACCGAGACTCATTCCAACGTAAATTAGATGTTTAAACAAATACTTAGAAGCAGTACCACCTTCTATTTTTATCAATATGGGGACAAAGCTATAAACGCTAATGAGAGAAAATGCTAACATAAGAAGAGTTATTATCCAAATAACTCGATCTCCATGTAAATATGTTAAAATATTTTGCATTTATAATAATAGTTAATTGCTAATTATTTCTTTTTTAAAGAGATCTAACAGCTTTTTTAAATTCATTTCCTCTCTCTTCATAGTTTTCGAACAAATCAAAACTAGCACAAGCTGGAGATAATAAAACAGTTTCACCTTTTTTTGCAAATCTATATCCATATGCTACCGCTTCTATCATTGATGTAGTTTGAATCATTTTTTCAGTTTTATCCTGAAATGCGTCCATTATTTTTTTATTTTCTTTCCCTAAACAAATTATTGTCTTGACTTTATCTTCTACTAATTTTGTTAGTTCTTCGTAGTCATTTCCTTTATCTACACCACCAACGATCCAAACAGTTTTATTCTCCATGCTTTCTAGCGCAAACCATGTTGAATTAATATTTGTTGCTTTTGAATCATTGATAAATTCAATGCCATGAACTTTGGCTACAAATTCTAATCTATGTTCTACATTTACAAAATCACCTAAGCTTTCCCTTACAGTGCTTTTTCTGATTTCTAAAATTCTAGAAGCTATTCCTGATGCTAATGAATTTTGGGCATTGTGCCTTCCTTTTAGTGCTAAATTGTGAATTGACATATTTAAGTTTTCGTTTATATTTATTATTATTTGTTTTTCTTTATTATTTAGATACCCTCCTACTTTAATTTTTTTTCTAAGAGAGAATGGTGCAACTTTCGATTTGATTTTTCTCTGTCCTATTTCTTTTTCAATTATAGGATCATCATAATTGAATATTAACCAATCATCTTTAGTTTGATTTTGAATAATGCGAAATTTAGAATCTATATAATTTTGCATATTATATTCGTATCTATCTAGATGGTCAGGTGTAATATTCATTATTATAGCTATATCTGCTTTGAATTTGGTCATATAATCTAATTGGAAGCTACTTAACTCAAGGACATACCAATCGAAATTCTCTTCTGCTACTTGTTTTGCAAAACTTTTACCGATATTTCCAGCTAAACCAACGTTCATATTGGCTTTTTTTAGTATATGGTATATAAGCATTGCTGTTGTTGTTTTGCCATTGCTCCCTGTTATACAAATTGTTTTGGCATTGTTATAGTAGCCAGCAAATTCAATCTCTGATATTATTTTAATCTTTGCTGCTTTTATTTGAATGATGGTTTTTGAATTGTCTGGTATGCCAGGCGACTTAACTATAATATCAGATTTTAAAATTCGTTCTATATTATGTTGACCTTCTTCCCATTCAACGTTTATTTTTTTTAGGGTGTTTTTGAATTTTGTTTTAATTTTTCCCAAGTCTGAAACAAAGACAGTCCAATTTTCTTTTTTAGCAAGTATTGCTGTACCAATACCACTTTCCTTAGCACCTAATATTGAGATATTTTTATTTGTTCCTATCAATTTTATCTAACTTTAAGTGTTACTATAGTTATTACAGCAAGTAGAATCGCTATAATCCAAAATCGTGCGACAATTTTTGCCTCATGAATTCCTTTTTTTTGATAGTGATGATGAATAGGTGCCATAAGGAAAATTCGACTTCCAGTTCCGGTTTTTCTTTTTGTGATTTTGAACCAAAAAACTTGTAGAATTACAGATATGTTTTCAATAATGAATACCCCACAGAGTATCGGGATTAATAGTTCTTTTCTAATTGATATTGCAAATACAGCAATAATTCCTCCTAAAGCTAAGCTGCCAGTATCTCCCATAAATACCTGGGCTGGAAATGAGTTATACCATAAGAAACCTATGCATGCTCCAACAAATGCAGAAATAAAAACTACAAGTTCTTCTGCTAGTGGTATATACATTACATTAAGATAATCTGCAAACTTTATATTAGAACTTACGTAGGCTAATACTGCTAATGCGATACCAATAATTGCTGCGCTACCAGTAGCAAGTCCATCTAGACCATCAGTGAGATTTGCTCCATTTGAAATGAATACAACTATAAATATTACTATTGGTATAAAGATTAACCAGCCCCATTTTTTATTTGAATCTCCAATTAACCAATTGTAGTTGAATTCATTTCCTTTTAAAAATGGAATAGTTGTTGTCATATCATCAGTTTTAATCCATTTTGAATTTTCTTCTTTTGGAAGAGTTGTGTGTTCTTCTGTTACTAATTTCTCTTCAGAGCTTAATTCATAGTCTATGGGAACTTTTTTATGAACACTAACATTATCACTGAAGTATAGCATTGACCCAACAATTATGCCTACACCAATTTGACCGAAAACTTTAAATTTACCAGCTAAGCCAGCCTTGTTTTTTTTAAAAACTTTAATGTAGTCATCAATAAAGCCAATGGAACCTAACCATATTGTAGAGATTAACATTGTTATTATATAGATGTTGTCTAATTTTGCTACTAATACTGTTGGGATTAGAATGGCCCCTAGAATAATTAATCCTCCCATTGTAGGAGTGCCTTTTTTTGACAATTGACCTTCTAGACCTAAATCACGTATGGACTCACCAATTTGCTGTTTTTGAAGATATTTAATCAGACGTTTACCAAATGCTATTGATATTATCAATGATAATATTAATGCCATTCCAGCTCTAAATGAGATATAATTAAATAATCCAGCTCCTGGAAAATTGTATGTTTCTAAATAATTGAATAAGTATGAAAGCATGACTATTTATTAAATTTGTTAAGTGTTTCAAGTATTTTTTTCATATCATCAAAAGGGTGCTTAACTCCTTTGATTTCTTGATAGTTTTCATGTCCTTTGCCAGCAATTAATATGATATCATTTTTTTTAGCCATAGAGACAGCTATTTTTATTGCTTCAGTCCTGTCTAATATCTTTAGTGTTTTTTTAAAATGAACAGCATCAACACCAATCATCATATCTTCTATTATTTCTTCAGGGTTTTCTGTCCTAGGATTGTCTGAAGTAAAGATTACTTTATCTGAGAGTTTGCATGCTATTTTTGCCATTTCAGGTCTTTTCTTTTTGTCTCTATTACCCCCACATCCAATAATAGTATATACAGACTCATTTTTAGTGCGAATATTTTCAATTGTTTTTAATACATTTTGTAAAGCATCTGGAGTATGAGCATAATCTATTATGCTTATAATTCCTGTTTTTGATTTAAAGAATTGAAATCTTCCTGAGATAGATTCTAATCGACTTAATGTAGTTAAAACATCTCTTTCATCCTCTCCTAGTTCTTGGCTAACACCAAATACAGCAAGTAAATTATATGCATTAAAATCACCGATTAATTTTGTCCATATTTCTTCTTTATTTATGCTCATAAGTAATCCTGAAAAATCATTCTCAAGAATTTTTGCATGGTAATTTGATATAGATTTTAAACTGTAACTTGTTTTTTTTGCTTGTGTATTTTGCAACATTATTTCACCATTTTTATCATCAATATTTGTTAATGCAAATGCTGTTTTGGGTAATTTGTCAAAAAATGATTTTTTAACATTTATATATTCTTTAAATGTTTTATGATAGTCTAAGTGATCATGGGTTATGTTTGTGAAAACTCCTCCAGAAAAAGAAATTCCTGTAATTCTATTTTGGTGAATAGCGTGAGAGCTTACTTCCATAAAACAATGTGAAACTCCTTCATCAACCATTTTACGTAGAAGTATATTTAAAGAGATGGGGTCTGGAGTTGTGTGTGTCGACGGTAATTCGTTTAAACCAATCTTATTTACTATAGTTGAGATTAAACCGGTTTGAAAGCCCATTAAATTGTATAGATTAAAAAGAAGTGTAGCAATGGTTGTTTTACCATTAGTTCCTGTTATACCAATTAACTTTAATTCTTTTGAGGGCTCATCATAGAAATTATTAGCAGCTAAAGCGAGTGCTATTTTTGTGTTTTCTACTATAATTAAGTTAATTCCTTTAATTGAGATTTCTTTGTCAACAACAATTGATGTACAGCCTAAATCTAAGGCATCTTGTATATAATCATGACCATCTATATTGGTGCCTTGAATTGCGAAAAAAAGAGATTTAGAGTTAGCTTTTCTTGAGTCAAAAGTTAATTGATTAATCCGTGCTTTTACATCTCCTTGGATGCTGATAATTTTAATATTGTATAATATGTCTTTTAATACTTTCATTATTAACTAAGTATAATTTCAATTAAAACACCATTTTGAATTTTAGCACCAGGATTTATAGATTGCTTGATGACTGTCCCATAGCCTTTCATTTTGACAATTAATCCATTATTTTCTAGTAAGAACAAAGCATCTTTTGCTGTCATGCCTATAACATTAGGAACTTTACCTTTAGTTATATGTCGCTCTGAAAAAGAGATTTCTTTGTTGCTATTGATAGTTGTATTAACCCATGTATTGTTTAAATCTTTTTCAGTTTTTGTAGGAATGTTTAGTTTATTACAAACAGATATTATATCATTTATATTTCCAGCTTTAGAATTAGGTATGGTAGGTTTCTTATCTAATTTTGAGTTTATAGGTTTATGATATTTTAAGCTTGATGCATATACTTTATTTGCAATAGCAGTAAACACAGTTCCCGAAACCGTCGCCCCATAAATATTTCTTGTTGGTGCTGAAACTACAACTATACAAGAATATATAGGTTCTTTTGCAGGGAAATAACCAGCAAATGAAGCTTGATATTTTTTTTCTCCTGTTTTTGCATATTTCAAATCTTCATCTAAAACTACTGCAGTTCCAGTTTTACCAGCGATATCAAAAAATGCCGATTTTAAAGCAGAACCAGTACCTCTCTTTACAACTCCTTCTAAGCAAGATTTAACTTTTTCTAAAGTATTTTTTGAACAAATGTTTTTCTTGATAATTTGTGGAGGAAATGTTTTTATTATTTCATTACCTCTTTTTATTTCTTTCACAAATTGTGGTTTCACAAATTTTCCATCATTTGCAATGGTATTGTATAATGCTAGTGTTTGTAGAGGTGTTTGAAGTAATTCATATCCAATAGCCATCCATGGAAGTGAAGTTCCGTACCAATTTTTTGATCCTGGCTCATATAATGTTGGTTTTGGCTCTCCCGAAATGTCAATACCTAGTGAATCGTTAATTTTAAATTGTTTTAAACGATTAATGAATTTATGTGGTTCGTTTTTATAAGCATTATTTATAAGTTCAGCGAATACATTTGAAGATTTTTCGAACGCCTCCTTAATAGTTATGATTCCATATCCTCTTCCATAGTTAGAGTCTTTTAATTCATCGTTGTAAAATTTATAAACCCCTTTTGCATTTACTTTAGTCTCTAGGTTTATTTTATCATCTTCTAGTAGTGCCATTAAAGAAGCTAATTTGAATGTAGATCCAGGCACTTCTTTTGTTCCAATTGCATGATTGTATATTTCATAGTAATTACCATCTTTCCCTCGACTAAGATTTACAATTGCTTTGATATAGCCTGTTTTAACCTCCATAACTATAACACATCCATTTTTTGCTTTTTGTGTTTTTAATTGCTGAATTAATTCTGTGTGGGCAACTTCTTGAATTTCTTTATCTATACTTGTTACTACGTTTGCTCCTTCAACTGACTCTTTTGTTATTGGTCCTATTTTCTTCCACCCAGTAGATATCTTTTGCTCTATTTGCTCGCCTTCTTCCCCTTTTAGATAATCATTATATGCACCTTCAATTCCAACCATGAGAGTGTTTTTGTAGTTTTCTCGAACATAACCTAGGGTTCTTTTCATTAATTCACCATGAGGTCTTTTTCGAATAATTATTTCTTGATTGTCAATAAGTCCACCTTTTAAACGTCCGAGCTTGAAAATTGGCAATTGTTTTAATTTTTTTCGTTCTTCATTAGTAGCTTTCTTTTTTATCAAAACATATCGAGATTTATTTTCTCTTGCTTTTCGAATATTTAGTTCGTATTCTTTTGGATTTTTATTTGGGAATAATTTTGACAATTCAAAACATAATTCTTCAATTTGTTCATTGAAAACATTTTCATTAATAACCGTTGGATCCATGTGTATGTCATAGAATGAAATAGAAGTTACTAATGGTGTATAATTAGCATCCAAAATTTGACCTCTTCTTGGTTTGCTTTTCACTGTTCTTGTTGGGATCTTCTCATTTCCATTGGCAGATGACATAAATATGGGTTGGCCTCCTTCAAATTGAATGCTAATCGTTTTAATTATTACTATTAACATCAATATTATGAAGCTAAAATAAATTAGGTAAGCCCTCCAGTATAGTCCTTTATTATTGTTCAATTTCTCTTTTTTCTTTGTGTATCTTTATCACTTTTGTTGGATTAACAGTCTCTTTTAATCCTATTTTAGTTAGTTTTTTTATTAATTCAGATCTCTTTGTTTTTTCTTCTAGTATGGCCTTGGATTCAAAATAATCTGAGGTCAATTCATTTAATTCTTTTTGGGTATTAATGACATCATTTGATAATTGTTTTCCATAGTATCCTTTCCCAACGACAATTAAGAGCAGTAACATTATAAAAAAAATGAAACTTAGATTCTTAAGCATAAATCCTTTAGTTAAAAAGTCGCCGTTTAAAATTTGAATAAACGAACTAGTTTTTTTATTGCGTGTGTTTTTTCTAGTTCGTTTTCTTTTTTTTATAGTGGTCTTTTTACTTACTTCGTCTTTATTTAAAAAATCATTATCCATTTCTTTCTGCTATTCTAAGTTTTGCGCTTCTTGATCTATTATTTTTTTTTAGTTCTTCTTCACTTGCCTTTAAAGGTTTTCTATTGATTTCTTTAAATGGTTTTAATATGTTTCCAAAAAAATCTTTTTTAATTTCTCCAGAAATAGAACCCCTTTTCATGTAATTTTTAATTAATCGGTCTTCTAACGAATGGTATGATATAACAACTAATCTGCCTCCTTTTTTCATGACTTGTTCACACTGATACAGTAGGTTTTCAAGTGCTATTAATTCATTGTTAGTTTCTATCCTTAGCGCTTGAAAAACTTTTGCAAAGTATTTGTATTCTTTGTTTTTTGGTGCGCAATGTTTAATAATATCAAGGAGTTCTTTTGTTGTTTGTATTCGTTTTGATTCGCGAGCTGATTGAATTTTGTCCACTAGTTTTTTTGCGTTAAAAATTTCACCATAATTTTGAAATATTTTTAATAAATCGATATCATTATAGTCGTTAATAATGTTCTCTGCAGATGTCTCAGAGTTTTGATTCATCCTCATATCTAGTTTTGATTCATATCTAATTGAGAACCCTCTTTTTTTTTCATTTAATTGGTGAGATGAAACACCTAAGTCAGCTATAATACCATCCACATAGTTTATTTCGAGAAATTTCAAATGATTTTTGATATATTGAAAGTTAGATTCAATTAGTTTGAAATTGGATGCTTCCCATATATTTTCTTTTGCATCTTTATCATGATCAAATGCGATTAGTTGGCCCTGAGAATCTAATTTTTCATAAATAGCTCGAGAATGGCCTCCTCCTCCAAAAGTTACATCAACATAAGTGCCAGTAGGGTTTATTTTTAATCCATTAATGCACTCGCTTAGCATTATTGGTTCATGATATGAATTGTTATTTGTCATCATCTAAGTCTCCCATTACTTCATTTGCTAAATCAGCAAAATTTGTCATGGAGCCTTCTATCATATCGAAGTATTTTAGCTTGTCCCAAATTTCTATTCTATCATTGTATGCAATCAGCATTGCTTCTTGATTTAATCCTACACGTTCCATTTGGGAACTAGGGATCAAGATTCTACCTGTTTTATCTAGGCTGATTATTTTTGCCCCTTGGTGGAATAATCGGTAAAACATTCTGTTTTTTGGTTTGAATAGATTCATTTTGGAAAGTTTCTTGCTCACTTTTTCCCATTCAAAAAGAGGGAATAGAGTGAGGCAATCTTCAAATCCTTTGTTCAACATGAAATCACGCTGAGCTGCAGGAGGAAGTTGCTTCTTTAAACCTGAAGGCAACATAAATCTACCTTTAGTGTCCATTTTAACTTCGAATTCTCCTACTAGACCTGCCATGACAATTAATTAATGAGATAAAAATACTTGATTTTTACCACTTTTTACCACTTAATTTCATATTGTTGATAACAATAAACGAATTTAATTAAAAAAGGTTACGTCAGAAATCTTCTTATTCCTTTTAAATATAGCTTTTATTGAATTTAATTATTGGTGGTATAAAGTGGGATTTTATTTTAAATTGTTGAAAACTATTATTTTTTTAACAAAATTTTTTAATTTTTGTAATTAAAACATAGAATTAGTATTTGTTTGTTCGAAAAAAGGACTATCTTTGTAATCCAATTTTTTTAAATAGAAAAAGCTATGTATGCAGTTGTAGAGATAGCAGGGCAGCAATTTAAAGTGCAAAAAGATCAAAAGATTTACGTACATCGTTTAGATTCTGAAGTAGGAAAGAAGATAAATTTCGATAAAGTACTTCTGTTAGACAATGATGGTAAAATTTCTTTAGGCGCCCCGGCTATAAATGGTGCTCATGTTTCAGCTAAAGTTGAAGAGCATGTTAAAGGTGATAAATTGATTGTATTTAGGAAGAAAAGAAGAAAAGGTTATCAAAAAAAGAATGGTCACCGTCAGAGTTTTACTGCTATTACAATCACTAATATTAATACAGATGGTGGTAAATCTTCATCTAAAACGGTTAAAGCTTCAGTAAAGAAAGAGGTTAAAGCTTCAGTAAAGAA
>CEUK01013403.1_pt1 | contig 23236 bp, 21 predicted proteins | sample 356451 | NCBI WGS metagenome assembly CEUK01 (sample SAMEA2622843, study PRJEB7988) | marine metagenome | isolation source: saline water (ENVO:00002010), including
TCCTTCATCGTTGCAGACGTGACAGTTTGTTCCTGTGAAGAACCCGTTGTTTATTGAGCAAGTACGAAGTCGACATTGGCGCAGCATATTCGGGCCCTATCGACACCCATTCATGAACCCTGCGGGTGTTTTGACCGACTCAATCAAATGCTAGTTTCAATTCCCAGCACCATGGTCGATGTTGCAATGGTCGGTGCTGGCCAAACGAAATTTGGCAACCATCCTCTCGGATTGAAAGGAATGTGGGCTGAGGCCATCGAGAAGGCAGTTCATAGCGTCGATAGTGGATTCGATTCCACCGATGTTGAGGAAGCGTTCATTGGAAGCATTGCTTTTGGTGGATCGCAACTTGGAAACACGGCTGCTCTGCTCACAGAACATTCCGGTATGGAAGGAGTCAGCGTACGTCGAGTTGAGAACGCTTGTGCTTCATCTGGTTTTGCTCTACGAGACGCTTGGATGGCCATCAAAAGCGGTCAGGCAGATGTTGTCGTTGCAGGTGGAATTGAGAAAATGAACGATTTGTCTGCCTCAAGGAAACGCTACTGGCTCGGAGTTTCTGGCGACACAGAATGGGAACGCCTCGCAGGATTGACGTTTCCTGGAACGTATGCGCTGACTGCTCGAAGATATTTTCACGAATTCGATTCAACACACGATGATCTCGTACATGTTTCCGTTAAGAACCATATGCATGGCTTCGAGAACGAGGTTGCACATCTCAGGAAACAGGTCTCGTTCGAAAAAGCACAATCAGGGTTCATGGTAGCGGACCCACTCACACTCTACGATTGCTGCCCAACCTCCGATGGTGCATCTGCTGTCATCCTCGTGGCCGATCACTTGGCACACAAGTTCACAGATACGCCCATTTGGGTTAAAGGATCAGGTGCAGGTTCAGACCACCTCGCCCTCCATGATAGGCCAAGTATTACACAATTACGAGCAACGCAAATGGCTGCAGCGAAGGCCTACAAAACAGCAGACATCTCTGCATCTGATGTTGATTTAGCAGAAGTGCACGATTGTTTCACTATCGCAGAAGTATTGGCGACCGAAGATCTTGGGTTTACAGGACGCGGTTTAGGCGGAGCATTCGCTCGAGACGGAGAAGGTCGACGAAACGAAGGAAGCGTCACCATCAACGCGAGTGGTGGACTCAAATCAAAAGGCCACCCACTTGGAGCGACTGGAACTGGTCAAGCCGTTGAAATCTTCAAACAACTACGCCATCAAGTCGAGCAAGAGCGACAAGTACGCGATGCAGAAATCGGAGTGACACACAATGTGGGAGGATCTGGTGCAACATGTGCTGTCCATGTATTTGGGAGGCAGCGATAATGTCGATAGCAATCCTATCCAACGACCAAGGGCACTTTGCCTGCAGCAAATACGGAGGAGACTGGGCTGGTCCAGATGGGGACCGTTTCACAATTTTACTTGGTCTCTTGAAGCAATTGCCAGCAGGTTCACTCAACCTTCACACCTTTGAGGACTTCTTGGAATTCATACCAAGTGTAAGCGTTCGGGACATCATCGAGTCGAGTACTGAGTGGCGTATCGATGATCAAGCAAGTTTTTACCTACATGCAAGCAAGAGTAGTTGCATTGTTGCAATAACAACCTCACAAGACGAACCCAATTGGCCATTCTTCGACGTTACACTGTACGACAAGGATATGAAAGATCAACTCGATCAACAATGGAAGATTGAGGTTGAAGGCGTGAGCCAAGGTGCATACGTCTCGCAAGCGCAGCACTCGATTGCAACACCATCCCGGCTTGGTTTGAAAGCTCAGGTTGATCATGAGCAACTAGTATGGCCGCCTCGGCAACTCAACGCAACTGGCAAGAGGATTGAATCCGCAAGCGAGCAACTTTCTGAAACAGCAACGATTCTGACCTGGACTCGACTGAGTGCAGCCGGTGCACCCTCGGAATTCTCAGGACGAGCACCGATTCTTGATGGCGTCTCAACCGTCCTTGTTCAATTCCCTGAGGGTCCAAAAGGTGTCTTCATGTTGGCCGATGACGAGCACAACCAACCAGCCATCGATGCAAGCGTTCGGTTTGACGTCCGACGCCTCTATGGGCAAGATGGGATGATGCACTACGGTCTGAAGGCCATCCTGTTATAATTCTAAACGCGTGGATAGAAGCCTTCATAGAAAGTCTGTCCCGTGGCTAAAATATGGCTGGGTTTGGTGGCATCCGCAAAGGAAGAAAGGAAGCGGCTGACAATCTTTCAATTCAAGAGGAAGGAGATTGTCCCCGTTGTGGTGGTGAAAGTCAACCATCAACCATGGAGGGTTATCTTGTTTGCAGCCGATGCTCGTACGAGTGGGCAGATCCAAATCACGTCTCACGCAAAGTGCGTGGGCCACCACCGAATCACCGCCGAGATTCAGAATTGATTAATGAATTCAAGGCAGAAATGGAACGAGGTGACCTCAAAGGCGTCCTTGGTGTCGACTCGAACCTCTCAGCCGAGCAAGAACAATCCCTGAAGCGCCTAGAGGACAAGTGGATGAGTGGAATGCAAGGGCATTACAATGCCGCATCTGAAGATCGCAAGCCACTCATGATTAGTTTTGACGATGACGACAATTTGGTTTCAACAGAAGTCGCTGCATTGACCATTGTTTCCAATGGATTTGACGGAGGGGAAGAGATTCGTCTTGAATACCCTGGCAAGGGGACCGAATTTTATGCATACAATGAACGAAGTCCAACTGGATGGAAGCGTGGCCGCAACAGTGAGGATACGGCAAGATCGATCACCAATGTCATCAATCGTTCTTCACGTCTGGTCTATGCGAATCTTGAGGGTAACCGCATTTCTTTCGAATTGAGAAATGATGCTCTCAAAGCAGAATCGCTTGTTCTCTTCGTTGATGATCCCGGAGGGCAAGACATTGTCGCAGAGAAAGGAGGTGTCATCCTTGATTTCCGTGATGTGAATGTCTTGGACGATTATCGCAACGTCATATCTCTGGTTCTTGAAGATGGTATCATATCGCCAAGTGAAGATCAGATGATGTGGGTTATGCGCCAACACCTCGGTGTGAGTGAAGAACAACATGTTGCCCTTGTGCAGGAAATCTTCGGCGACAATGCTCTGAAGGAGTGCCCAAATTGCAATCAAATGGCTGAACTGTATCCAGAGTACTCAGCATGGTATTGTCAGCCGTGCGAAAGTTGGGTCTAATTCAATTTCTATAGATTTGCTAACGCATTGAATTTGATGCGTTTTTTGCGAACGTGGGCGAGGGATGCTTCATAAGGTGGACGGTGTTCCGTCAAATTGGCGAACGCTATGGCAGAAGATGTATTGTATATTGGAATTGATTTGGGAACATTTCGTTCTGTAATGGTCTCCTCAGGAAATCACGAAGAAGAAGAACTCACTGTAATTGGGACTCCTAAAGACCCAATCGCACGAAATTTCCTCAAGCGAGATGTTCTCTTTGGAGAAGATGCTCTGAAGAACAGACTTGCATTGAACCTCTACCGACCTCTTGAGCTTGGTGTCATCAAGGATACCGTCGAAGATCGACAATTCATTGCCCACTTCATCACCCACCTTATCGGTCTAGCAGACCCTGAAGAGCACGACCGTGTCGTCGCTGTCATCGGTGCACCTGCTGAAGCCAGCCACGTCGACAAGACGGCTATCTTTGATGCTGCTGCAGGTAGCGTCAACGCTGCTATGATTATCTCAGAACCATTCGCTGTCGCCTACGCTCTTGACATGATCGAGCACACTCTCGTGATCGACATCGGCGCAGGTACGACGGATCTTTGCCGAGTCTACGGAACCATTCCCGGCCCAGGTGACCAAATGCACACCGGATACGCTGGAGACTATGTTGATGCTCAAATCATCAAAGAAGTCCAATCCAAGTACAACGGAGCTCAAATCACCAAGGACATGGCTCGACGCTGGAAGGAACAATACTCCTTCGTATCAACCTCAACTCCGGATGAGCCAATCATGGTCGACTTCTCCATCGAAGGGAAGGCCATGAATCTCGACATCACAGATTGTGTACAACGTGCTTGTGAATCCATCGTTGACCCAATCGTTGAGAACGTCAAGCAACTCATCGCTGATTCCAACCCTGAGTACCACGACCAATTCCGTCGAAACATGGTTCTCGCTGGTGGCGGATCAGGCATTCGTGGCCTCGGTGCACTCATCGAACGCCGACTCTCCGACATGGGCGATGTCAACGTGCACGTTGTCGACGACCCAGTTCGACTCGGTGCAATGGGTGGCCTCCGCTTGGCTATGGAAGTTCCAGAAGACATGTGGAAGAACCTCACCCTCGCATCTCGCTGAGTTGTTTACATGAACAAAGGGCTCGCCATTACTGGTGGCGTTCTGCTTCTATTGTCCCTGTTTGGTTTTGTATTTTCTATAGCAGGGATTGCAACATACGAACCCAACAGCGATAACATTCTACACGATACAGAAACTGATGGCACAGTCTTCAACTTCGATGGTACATCAAGCTGGCTCGAAGTTTATGCAAAAGGTGATGTTGATTGTTACAGTTATTCCATTTCAGTGACGGATGACATGTTTGAGTATTTTTATCCAAATTGTGATGCCGGAACAGAAATCACTGGCTACACATACCTTGGCGATGTTGAAATCTACGATGCTGGAACTTACAACATCGATGCTGATGGCAATGTCGTGATTGTTGATGCAGATGGCCTCATTGGCCCGGTGTTCGCAATGTGTGGCGGCGGTTTTTGCTGCCTTCTGGGTGTTATTCTGTTGATTATTGGACTCGCAACAGGAAAAAAGACGCCACAAGTGATTGTGTACCAACAACCAGATGGTGCCATGTACCAACCCAATCAAACAACAGTGCAGCAGTACATTCCTCCTTCCGATCCGCAACAACCTGTTCAGCAACAGCAAATCATTCCCCCAGCATTTGAGGAAAACCCCAATGTGGCCCCTGTCTATCAAACTGATTTCGATGGATTTTCGTTTGAACATAAAAAAGAAGATTGAGACACCATGATTTCTAAAGAAACCAACGTGGTAATATTAACCGGTGCTGGTATCAGTGCCGAATCTGGAATCCGAACCTTTCGCGATTCGAATGGATTGTGGGAAAATCATCGGATTGAGGAGGTCGCAACACCCGAAGGGTGGCAAGCGAACCCACAGCTTGTATGGAATTTTTACCAGCAGCGACGAAGACAGTTGTTGGAAGTCGAACCAAACCAGGGTCATGAGGCCTTGGTTCAACTTGAGAACTATCTGCAAAACTTCCTCTTAGTGACCCAGAACGTGGATGATTTGCATGAGCGTGCAGGCTCAAAGAATCTGATTCACATGCATGGAGAACTTGCAAAACTCCGTTGCGAATCGTGTCATCATGTTGAAACCATGATGGATGATGAACACTTAGAGGAGACCTTCCTGTCCTGCTCGAAAGGCGAAGGGAGAATGCGCCCCCATATCGTTTGGTTCAATGAAATGCCAATGAGGATGCCAGAAATTGAGAAGGCCCTCTCCGAGTGTGATGTTTTCATTGCGATTGGAACAAGTGGTCATGTCTATCCTGCGGCTAATTTCCTTCACACTGCAAAACGGTATGGCGCTCACACTATGGGCATCAATCTTCATCCACCGGAAAATGTGTCCTTCTTCGATGAATTCATCCAAGGGAAAGCTGGAGAAATACTTCCAACGCTCGTTGAAAAATGGACACAATGAATCGATTGGGAGTTGAATCAAGTTCAATAGGTATCACCTCATCATCTTGTTGTGGGAACTGCCTCATTGGATGAATTGAACTGGCTCAACCGCTTTGTCACAGAGACACCAGGTGACAATGAAGTTGGTGGTAAACCACGACAGGTTCCACACGTATGCTGGTCACGAGTGCATCCAACCGCTGTTCCTGAACCAAGTCTGCGTCTCTGGTCCGATGAAATGGCTCGAGAATTGAATCTTAAGATGGGCGATAGCGACATCTTAGGTGGCAACCGCATCTCTGTGGGTATGGATCCCTATGCACAACGATATGGTGGACATCAATTTGGGAACTGGGCCAATCAACTCGGGGATGGTCGCGCCATTACACTCGGTGAGGTTGATACACAGAATGGAATTCTCGAATTGCAACTCAAGGGACCAGGGATTACACCATACTCAAGGTTCGCTGATGGCAAGGCAGTCTTGCGTTCATCGATTCGAGAATTTTTGTGCAGTGAAGCCATGCATCATTTGGGCATCCCCACAACCCGAGCATTGTCACTTGTAACGACTGGAGAGGACGTCGTTCGAGACGTATTGTACAACGGTAATCCTGCACCTGAACCGGGTGCTATTGTTTGTCGGGTCGCTCCAAGTTTCCTTCGCTTTGGTTCCTTCCAAATTCATTCGATGAATGGAGACAAAGAGACTCTACGTACACTCGTTGACTACACAGTTAAACACCACTTTCCCGATCATAGTTCTGAAAGCGACGATGGGTTGATTCAGTGGCTTACGCAAGTTGGACAGGAAACGGCTTGGATGATCTCTGAATGGATGAGGGTTGGGTTTGTTCACGGTGTGATGAACACGGACAATATGTCGATTCATGGGTTAACCATCGACTATGGACCCTATGGTTGGATTGAAGATTTTAATCCAGATTGGACACCCAACACAACCGATGCACGGACAGGACGATACAGATTTGGCCACCAGGCCCAGATTGGAGCTTGGAACTTCGCTCGCTTGTTGGAATCTATCTCGCCACTAATGGAGGAGCCAGAACGGCTTTACGAGAGCCTTGAAGCGTATTATACTGAATATGAGCAGTGCAACAATACAATGTGGTCAAAGAAACTCGGGTTGAAGGAATTCAAACAAAGCGATGGTGAGTTGATTCAAGAATTGACAGATAATTTGCAATTGGTCGAAACGGATATGACCATCTTTTTCCGATTACTTTCTTCGATGAATGAGCCCAACATCGAACACATTCGGTACGCATTCTACGATGAAGAGACCATACCATTGGTCGAATGGAACAATTGGCTAGACAAATGGTGGGAGCGGGTAGATGGTCAGCCAGATCGTGCGACTATGCGTTTATCCAATCCGAAGTATGTACTCCGCAATTGGATGGCTCAACTCGCCATTGATGCTGCAGAAAAGGAGGATTATTCCATTGCCCAAGAACTGTATAAACTGCTCAAGCATCCATACGCAGAACAACCTGAACACGATGAAGAATGGTTCCAGAAGCGACCTGAGTGGGCTCGTCATCGTGTTGGATGTTCGATGCTTTCATGCTCGAGTTGAGATCTACTCTTCTTCCCAACCGTGACGTTTTGCAAGCTCTTTGCTCACGAGTGGACTGTGGCAATGTGGACAAGTGTCGGACGGAGAGAGAAGATCAGGGCGAATGGCCAGAACTGCCATGCAACTTGGACATGCAGCTAACATCTCACCTTCTTCTAGTTCAACTTCTGGTGTTGGAACAAATGTTGTATATCCTTGTCTATAGAGAGGAGAGAAATGATAACGAACTCGTTGAAACGAACTGAAGGAGGCGTATCCCATAATCAGCATGAACAAAATTCCCCCAGCTGCACCTCCTAATGTAGCATACAAATTCGCTAAGAACAATAGGAAGAAAATGACTGCTGCAATGGCGATAATCATTGCTGCTGGCCAATATGCCCAACGACGACGTGAGCGATACGAGAACCATGTCGAGGTGGTAATGAAAAGTGGAATCGCCCACATCAACATAGCTCCTCGGCCAATGTATTGTTGAGATAGGCTAGCAAAATCCCATGCAATGAGAACGATGATGAGACTGTCAATAGCAAGGATAAGCGCTGTACTTCGGTGTGTTTGATCAAAAATAGCAGAAAGAGTGGCAGAAGCACGCTGCCCACCCGAACCAGCCAGGACGATATCATCGCCTCTGTTCCCTGCCATAGTTCTACCAGTTGCTGCCCTCACATGAAGGCTTGTGAACAGCGAAGAAGTCTTCATGGTCAATACGCTCGCAAGGACATGAGCGTCCGTGATACCGACGTTGAGAAGCGTGGTGCTAGTCTTTCTGGCAAGCGCATACTGGTTGGTGTCACGGGTGGTATTGCTGCAGTCGATACAGTTCGGCTTCTTCGTGAAATGCGACGACATGGAGCCGAGATGCTCGTGATCATGACCGAAAGTGCACAACGAGTCATTACGCCACTTGCTGTTGAATGGGCAAGTCAATGCGAAGTCATTACCGATTGGGATGGTGATATGAAACAGCTTGAGGATGTTGATGCCATTCTTGTTGCTCCAGCAACGCGAAACACGATTGCAGCACATCTTCACGGGATGCAACAAGGACCACTCCTCATGGCGTTGAGCGCTGCACGGTCAAGAAATACCCATGTTCTGATGATTCCAAGTATGCATGCAGACCTTGCAGACGATCCAGTGACCGATGACATCGTTGAGCGGTTGAGGGACGAAGACATTGATGTGATGTGGGGTGACCTCGAAGAAGGAAAGAGAAAGACTCCAAATCACGAACACATCGTTGCTCGATTTGCACACGGTATCCATGCGCACTCGAAGAATCGTAAGAGCGTCGTCGTAACGCTTGGTGGGACATATTCACCGATTGATGATGTCCGTGGGGTTCAAAACACGAGTTCTGGTTCGACGGGATATGCAATCGCTGACGAACTCTATCGTTATGGTCATGATGTGACCTGTGTTGTTGGTCGAACAAGTGTCGAGCAGCCATCGTGGTTACCACTGTGCATCAAAGCAGAACAACCTGATGAAATGCTCGCTGAACTCAAAGCGCTCTCAAACGATGAGATACATGCATGGGTCCACACTGCTGCAGTTCTCGACTATGTTGTAGAAACACCTGCAGAGGGGAAATTAGCGAGTCAACAAGGCCCACTGCGGGTTCAGCTCGTTGAGGGTGCCAAGCACATCCAGGAACTCAAAGAGAAGGTTCGTGGTTCGACTCGAATCGGGTTCAAGTTGGAAACCGGAATCAAGCAACGTGATCTTATCCATCGTGCAACAGCCCAAATTGAGCATTCCGAAATGACAGCCGTGATTGCCAATCGTCTGGAAGATTTGGGAGATTCATCGAAACCTCGAGGCTATCTTGTCGACAAACAAGGAAGTCATTTCGTCCTCGAAACACAGTACGATCTTTGCGATGCACTAAGGACAATCATTGAACGAGGCGATTGAGATGCGACGATTTGCGATCGTTGGCCATCGAGCCATGAGCAAGGGCAAGTTGCCATTGAACGACCTTGCAGGTGGTGCCGGGAGGATGGACGTACTCATTCGAGCGGTCATGTCCTCGCTGCTCACTTCACATGGACTTCGAGACAATGTCGAAGTCGTCTTGCATCTCCAAGGTGGACCTGGGCCGCATCGAAGACTGAAGTTTGTAGGTTCAGAGCTCCGAGGATTTCATGCAGAGGAGCGTAGCGTTGCAGGCCTGATTGCAAAAGTCATCCGAGAGCCTCTACCGGCGATTGGGCACTGGATTGAGCGAACCCCTGGACTTTACGACGGAGGAGGCTCGTTGTCCCATACATTGACGGAATGGAAGGATTCCATTACGGTTCGACTCGATGCTGATGCACAACGATTGTGGAACGTGAACAGTACCATACCAATGCAATCAACTTCAACTGAGGGCTCCATTGCATTCCTTCTCTCCGATGATCAACCGTTGGATACGGATCAGGGAATTGCACGTTCCCTCGGCTCGACGTGGTTGCAAGGTCACCATGCCATTGCGATCTGTCATTTCTTGTTGGATGAAGGTGTTGAACTCAACCTTTGAACCACATCGGATGTCCAGTTTCATCCGATTGAAGTGCGTGTGCAAGTAAGGCATCATCAAGAGCAAGTGGATGGGTTTGGGGCCAGGTGGGAAGTGAGGAAATACTTGCAATCCCCAAAGCGACAGAATCGCAATCACCACTTTCAACTGTTTCATTATCAATATATGCAGCACCAATCGTAAACGTTGATTCAACAGAACCGCCTTTTCCTTCAGAGAATTGCACAGCGTTTCTGTACCAACGCATACCCAGTCGTGTGGTTTGGTAGGAGCCATTCCATTCAGGTGGAACGTTCAAATTCAACATCAACTCTCCATTTTTGAAAGCGCTCATGAGTTGTTGCTCAGCTTCAGTGGCTGAACGCTCAGGTGCAGGATTTGGCCATGAGGAAACATGCTCGGCATGTAGATCGATGTGAGGACGACAGAGGTTTTCTGGTGTTTTCGGCACCAGAGGGAGGACCCGTTGAACGAGTTCGACAGTCGCTTCAATCCCAACCTTCATGCCTTCAGGATCGAACGATGTGTACGAACTTGCAATGGCAGGAATGCCATACAGGCCTGCTTCTCGAGCGGCTCCCATCGTCCCACTGTGATAGGAATCTTGTGATAGGTTAGGACCAAGATTGACACCCGACAGGACCAAGGATGGTTGAATGTCAGGCAGGACATGATTGAGGCCTCCATCAAGGGCAACAATCATTGTATCGCATGGGGTACCATCAAGGGCAAACAAATGCACGCCAATCGATTCATCAAGATCCCATTGTTGAATCAATTCGCTTCGGTTGTGTAGATCGATGGGTTTACCGAGATTCAATTGCATACTGCATGCAGATTTGTTTCCAGATGGGGCGAATGCCACAAGTGGAATACCTGCTTTGTTCATGGCTTTGACAAGCATCTCAAAGCCGGGAGCATCGATTCCATCATCGTTGGTCATCAAAACCCATTTTGTATCCATCATTCAGCCTCCAATACACGGTCTTTGTTATCAAGTGATGTTTGATTGGTGAGATGTTCCCCATAGATGATTGAAAGAATGCCGAGCATCAAAATTGGACCGCCAATCCAAGTCCATATCCCAGGAATACCAGTCGAAAAGAACATCCAGCCAATCAGCGAACCAAGCACTGGCTCGAGTGTGACGCTGATTGATATCAACAAAGGCGAGACATATTTGAGGCAGTAATTGAGCCCGGTATGACCTAAAATTCCTGCAATGAATGCCAGCAAAATAAACCAAACCAACGTTTCGTGCCCGAAGTATCCAAAGGCTCCGAATTCAGAAAAACCGTCTTCGAGCAACCACGAGGCAGGAAGCAAAAGGAGACCACCGATGAGGGTTACAGGGAACGCATAGAGGAACAGAGGCATCCATTCTCGAAGTATCCGTCCGCAGACGATGTAACCAACCACAAAGACCGCACCAAAGAATGCCAACTGATCACCAAAAATGGTGACAGAACGTTCACCTTGGACATCACCTGCATCGAGCATTGAAATCGCAGCACCCGTAAAAGCAGCGATTCCACCAATCAATTCCAATCGGTTAGGTTTCCGAACGAAGAGAAACATGCCAATCAGAATGACCAATGGATGAGCAGTCACGAACAACAATGAGTGAGTCAGAGAAGTATAGTCGAGCGATGTGACCCAGAAGCCGAAATGGAGAGCCAAGAATGCGCCACTTGCAAGGATGATTTTCGCTGTTGATGCGGTCCATAATTTGGATTTCACCTCATGATCGATCTGATAGAGTTGCCAAACAGCCAGCGGTGCAAGAATCAATGCAGTCAGTTGCAGGCGCCATGAAGCACGCAACAAGGGGTCAATTTCATCCACATGCGTGAAGATTGCCCCAGCACTGGAAACGCCACATATCGCCACTCCAAGAACCAGCCAGACATGTGCTGGGACGGAGCCACCACGCATGGCGGTCACGACTCGTTGACCAATTCAGCATCCATGACCGGTGGAGCGCCAATGACACCCGCACGCTTGAACAGAGCATAAATGACCCAACCGATACCGACATTCAGTCCAACAAATCCAGCCATTCGACCAATGTACCAACCTGTGGCATTCGGATCAGGAACAAGTGTATCAATAAACGAGAGAATACTCGACTCCGTTCCGAAGAAGGCTTCACCAGTCAAGAGACCTGCAGCGACCATGAATGTGCTGAGGAGAATGAGAGCACGCTTCTTTTCTGCGGCTGTCGCTCCTTCTTCTGCCTTGATTGCCTCGATCTTCGGCTTGAGCTTCTTTTCTTCCCATTTGTCGCGGCTGTAACCACCGATGAGCATAGGAAGTGTGTGTGGGACATCAAGATACATTCCCAGGCCAAACGACGTTCCCATACCAGTGACCCACTCAACGAACATACCCAAGAGGAAACCAAGTGCGAGGAGCATCAAATCACCTTGTCCTTCAGCGAAGATGACCGAGAAGGTTGCGAAGGCGTTGGCCTGTGGAGCAATCAAGTCAATTCGACCCTCTGCAAGTTGAATCGAGAGGAAGATAGCGACTGCTGCACCAATGATGGCTCCAGGAACAACGCCCATGATGTTCCCTTTCGAAATGTGGTATGGTCGGTTACCGATGTAGAGGCTGTTCTTGTAATCACCAATGACCGTACCCGACATAGAGATTGCTGAACCGAAGACGGTGGTTCCAACGAGACCGAGGAGAACTGCATCTTGTTTGTTCAAACCGAGTGCTTGATCAAAGTTGAGGAAGATTCCCAACAGCATAAGCAGAACGATGAATGAGGTTCCTGAAACCGGCTCAATACCTGTTTCACCCATGACACGTACAGCGATGGCTCCGAGAAGGAACGTCGTCATGATGAGAACCGTTGCAAAAATGATCGCAGCAGCGATTGGGAAACCGCCGACCCAGAAGATCAGAATCATTGACAAGAACGTCAGTCCCATAAAAATTGGAATGTGCATGAGCGGCCATTCGTACCAGCCTTTACCTTCCATGTATTCTTGGGAACCTTCGCCCTTGAAAGCGGCACCAATGTCCTTGAAGATGTTCGCAAAGGTCCGCCACATCTTGGCCAAACCAAACATTCCACCGCCAACAATGGAACCAATGGCAATGGTTCGAACGGTCTTGGAGAAGGCGATCATTTGCAATGCTTGACCGCCTTCACTTGCGTAGGCTTGGATAGGGACATTGGCCTGCATCGTTGCATCGTAAACAGGGAAGTTCGCAAATACAGCAAGTGGAACGAGGAAGAACCAGCCAACGAGCGTACCAAGGTTGACCAAGAATGCCACTCGAGTCTTCATGAACCAACCAATAGCGAACATCGAAGGTGTCAGAGCGACACCGACGTAGGTGTAGGCGAAGGGATTCCAAGCTGACTCTTCAGACCACTGCGTGTACTTCTTTGAAGAACCATCTTCGTAAATTCCAGACGGCTGATGGATTTTACCTGCACTGTAAAACGAGGCAAGGCCAACATCACCAACGTGCAATGTCTCTGCGAGATAATCCATGACTGAGAGTTTCTTATCAGAAAGCCAAATGAGAGGATATTCGATCAGGAACATTCCAATCATTGTAATTCCAGTCCACACACCAATGGTCTTCAGCGACTCACGAGCGTGTTCGACAGCACCTGTATTGACGTCTGACGCAATGTCCAACATCTTCAGTGTCGCTTCAAAGCCAGGGAGAGGGAGCGGATCTTCAACCAGCCAAACCCTTCGGAAGATGATGAAATACATCACACCAAGGAATCCAGCGAACATGGAGGCTACAATTGCAATGAACGCAAGCCTGAACGCTTCGCCATCTTCCAATGTGATAAGAGGCCCATCAGCCAGTGAATACTGTGCTTTCGATGCTAACAAGAAGATCGCAGGGAAGGTGAAGATAAATCCTGTTGAAGCGTGTGTGGCTCCCGTTGTTGCAGATGTGGCGATGTTTACCTCAGAGGGAGACCACTTCAGTGCCATTCCCAGTAGGTAGGCAATGTACCATGCAGCTGAGATGGCGAGACCAAGTTTCAGGCCAATGTAGGCCGTAACACCTGAAAAGATGGCACCGATGGCGATGCCAATCATCACCTTGGATGGTGACCAGTGAGAAACTTCGAAGGATTCTTCGAGATTCTTTTCTTCAAGATATTGTTCGAGGACACCCGTATTGAGATTGTTGTACATCTCATCATCGAGCCATGTCAGCGAACCATCCTCGATGGCTTTGAGACCTTTCGCAGTAACCGGTTGACGGTATGCTGAACGTTGAACCGTTGAGCCCGAAGAAGATTGCTCGTCCATAGTGTCCACTCCCAACAGTATACTGGTGACGCGGGCACTTGAATACAGTTGCCCCTGAGAATTACGAATATAATCACAAATCGCAGGGTTTATTCGTACGGATTGTGATACAGTACCATGAGCGGGATAACGGGTGAAGCGAAACTGTTACGACTTGGCGCACAGGATTTGAACAACGATGGTCGAATTATCAACCTCGTCATTGCTGGGTCAAGTCGATTCTATGACTACTCTGTTATCGAAGAAATTCTCGATCAATGGATCGAAATTGAAGGCTACCCTGATCTCGTTATTGTTGGTGGTGCAAGTGGTGTTGACTACCTTGCTGAACGTTGGGCGACCAACAATCACATCGAGTTCATCATGTTCAATGAATTCTGGGACAATCCGCGTCCAGGTCTTGAGGATTCAGGGAGAGATGAGGCTCCATTGGAGTTAACAGAAAAACTCCTCAAAGCAGCCACGCACGTTCTTGCATTCCTTAGCGAAGGCAGCAAGTGGACTAAGGTTGTCGCAGATGAGGCACATCAACGTGGAATTCCGACGTATGTTCATCACTTGGATGAGTCCGAGTGAGAGTGTTTGATGAAGCGAGCAGGAATCCCTGCCCATACTTCTCCGTCAGGAATGACCTTCCTTTTGGGGAGAACTGCACGACTACCGAGGATGCAATTTTCTCCAATCCGTGATCCAGGACCAACCATAGTGGCCCCTCCAACCGTGGAGTTCTTCCCAACCATGACTTTCTCCAAGACGAGGTTGCCCTGTTCGACAAGATGTCCGTTGATGGTTGCACCGCCTCCTACGACCACATTGTCTCCGAGTTCAACCAGGGATGGATCGTTGATGGTTGAGGTATTGATGTTGACATTCTTCCCAATTTTGCAACCTGCGAGACGATAGTATGCGTTCGCAAAAAAGGATGGGACAATGTGATTGAGGAACGGTTGTGTCGAACGGTGGAGTTGGCCACAGATGGCCCAACGAATCGTTGTCAGCGATGCGAGTGGGGCCACGATGCGTTCATTGAAACGCAACCGTATGAGGAACTGCAAGCTTCCTGACAACAACAGAAGGAACATCCCCCAAGTGAGGAACGCAATCGATGCAGAAAACCCGATCAGAAGCAAATCTGGCCAACTCTTGTCTCCAGGGCCGTACGCAGTGATCCAGTCAAATACGTAGATGGCAGGAGCAATCGGTAAGCCCCATACAATTCCCATGAGGAGAATCATCACAACAGAAAGCACGGCTTGTATCTGTGTGAAGCCACGCATGGCACACACCCATCAAGCTTCGTTCTTTGCCGCGGCTTCAACACGTGCATCCTCTTCTTCTGCTACACGTATACCTTCCTCGAGGTCGACGCGACTTGTCAGATATGTACCGGCAAGTATGACAATGGTGATGGACAAAATCGCCACACGACTATCGAATGTTGAACTGGCAATAGCGTACAGCGCTGTTCCGATCATTGCAGCAGATTTGCCGAGGAAACCGAAGAATCCATAGAACTCAGACGCCCGAGATTTCGGTGTTAGCATTGAAAACATGGAACGAGCCTGGGCACCTGCAGAACCCATGGCACAACCAACAAACATTCCGAGAATGATCCATTGCAATGAAACACCGAGGTTGAGAGGCTTCCAGACATTGTCTCGCATGGTCTCAGCCCAACCATCAACAAGACCACCTTGATCGAGAATTGTCGGATGACGATCCCCGATTTCATCAGCTCCTGCAATTGTTTCATTTCCACCCAAAATAATGATTGAAAATCGGTGATCGCTTGTATTATCAAAGGCATCGACAAGAGCAATAGCATCCGATTCCGAAATTGATTTGACATCTTCTTCGACAACCTTCGCTTGGTCTGCCAAGAAAGATGCACCGAATACACCCACAGCGACAAGTAAGAACGATGCAAAGAATCCCATGAATCCCATCTCCTTATCTTGAATGAACTTGATTCCTAAACCGAGTATTCCGACCATCGCTAAGATAAACAAACAGACCAAAAGACCCTTTCCAAGGTTGGTCTCGTCGGCCTCCTCAACGGAGTAATCTGTTTCAGGGAAGTAAAGTTGGAAATTATCCCTAAAGGCTGCATCACCTTCTGAGTCCTCTGCAATCCAGCCTTCATATCCTCTGTCGTAGAGTGTTGTCATTTCGTACATGCCAGTCTGATCATTCCACTCAAATTGAAAGTCATAACGTTCGGCGTCATCTTCACCTTCAAGTTCGAGTGGAGCAAAGCCAGCAGCGGTCACTGAAACAGCGCAGTAGATCAACAAAGCAACCATCAAAGCAAATTTCGTACCTTTCTTAGCTGCAAGTTTACCAAAGACAAACGTCATTGGGACTGCAACGATGTTCACGGTTAGCAGCAACATGATGTTCATGCTAGGATTGATTCTTAGGACCGATTCGCCGAATGCGCTTGCCATACTTGCAATGGTGTTCACTCCATCGTAGAACAACAAATAAGCAACAAGGAAGAAAGCAAGAACTTTGAACTTACGAATTTCTTTCGCAGTTTGGAATACTTGACCATATGCGATTTTCGTAGCACTCATGACACGGGAAAAGTTGTTGTTTCCTAATCCATGCCAGTCCATTTCTGTTGGAATATCTGGTTCTGGTGTCCATTTGAAGATCAAAGCACCAAAGCCCCACCACCACAGAGCAGAGGTTGCAAAAATAACAGCCAGCTTGAAGTCGGTATCCAAATCAAACGGTCCAAGCAAGATAATCAAGTGGAAAACCAACAAGAGCGAACCACCTGCAAATCCGTAGATGTAACCCCATGTGGACAACTTATCCTGCTCGTCTCGAGAGCCCAAGTATGGCATGAAGGAGTAGTAAATGACGTTCCCTCCAGTGAATCCAATCGTTCCAATTGTAAACATGATGGCGAGAATGATGTAACCGTCCGAACCAAAATACGGAGCGGCTCCCATCAGAGCACAAAAGATGATACCAGCTGCTGTATACCATTTGAGCAACTTTTTCTTGATCGGCATTTTGTCAGCTATAACACCTAGAGCAGGAGCAGTTGCCACAACGAAGATCATTGAAAATGTCAATATGGTTGCATAAAATGAATCACCAGATTGGGTACCCGTAGCTTTGTTGTACAAATTTGCCATCAAGGCAGGAGCGATGACTGTCATGACTGTGAGAGCATAGGCCTGATTGGCCCAGTCAAAGAAATACCATCCTTTGATGGCTTTTTGGTCATCATCGCTCATCGATGACATGATGTCCTTTGCCGTTTTCTTATCGTCTGCAGTTGCCATCTCACTCATGGTATCCCTAGCCATACCATGTCCGACTTGGTTTATGAAAACAGCACCTGCATGGCTGCTATGCAGAACCGTTTGAATCGGTTTGACAAATCTTCAAACCTTGATGCGTTCAGGAAGAAAATATGAGCAAAACATATCCAAATGTCTTGGTAACTGGATGTACAGGATTCCTAGGACGACATGTCACACAGGAATTCCTTTCTCGTGGATACAATGTGCGAGGGACGACTCGCTCTCCAGAAGAACAACACCAGTCGATTCGTAGTGATTTTGAACACAGCGATGCACTCGAATTGTGTACACTCGATCTGATTGCCGACTCAGGCTGGGACAAAGCCATGGAAGGCATCGATGCGGTCATTCACACCGCCTCACCATTTTCTGCTTACGAACCCAAAGATGAGATGGAATTGATTGGACCTGCTCGAGAAGGTACAATGCGAGTTATCAAAACGGCGTACGAATCTGGAATTCGCAAGTATGTGATTACTTCATCAACTGCAGCAATATCAGGAGCAACTCCAACCACCAAAAATTACACCTATACGGAACAAGATTGGACAGATTTGGAAAAGGATATTTCTGCATACACCAAGAGCAAAACACTCGCTGAACAAGCAGCAAGATCGTTTGCATCTTTGCATGAAGATGTTGAATTAACGACGGTTAACCCGAACGTGATTTTTGGCCCACTTCACAGCGGCCAATCAGGTACTTCTCTCCGCATCATTGAATCCATCGTGCAGAGTTCGTATCCCGGATTTCCAAAGATCAGCTTTGCACCTGTCGATGTGCGTGACGTTGCATGGATGCATGCAGAAGCATTGGAGCGAAGTGAACTCAATGGGGAGCGGCTCATGATGGCAACATCGCCAATTACTATGCCAAATATCGCTCGTCATCTGAAATCAAATGGCTACAAGGTGAGGACAATGGCATTACCCAACACCATTGTCAAACTCATGTCCCTCTTCATCAAAGAAGCTCGATTGGTCACACGTGGCCTTGGTACGACCAATCACTACGATTGCAGTAACACCATCGAAAAAACAGGATGGGTCTCAAAAAGCCACGAGGAGATGATCGTCTCTGCAGCAAAGTCACTCGGATTTCAATGATCACGAATGATGATGTAGCGGCCCAACGCCTCTTGCCACATGATCTTTTGACCAGCGTCGATGTTCATCTCGCTTTCAGAGTCAGGCATTGGCAGAATCATCATCGAGTAATCTCGGTCGTTCATAGCGTGAACTTCGTTGCCTTCGATGTGAGTTACAGTTGCGGTTCCTTTCTCGATCATTGGAACACTGATTGAATCAGTAACCGTTCCTACATGCGAAATTTTCTTTCCGGTAAAGATGCTCTCAAGAGAGAGACGAGCCTTGGCAGAGCCGTGCTTTCCAGGCTTGGATTTCGAGATGCTCAAAATCTTGTAGGCTTCATCATCAACAACACAAAATCGTCCAACTTTGAGGGTTCGGATTTCAACACGGTCGGTTCCTGGCATGAACCTACGCCGTGGTGGTGGCTTATGACAGTTCGGTTGGCTACGTTCCAATGTTACAGTTCTCGAACATCGAATCGTTGTCCCGATTGTTCCATTGAATGGGCAGTGATGAGCGAGTGGAGTTTTGCTGCGACATCGTCAGGACGCGTCAAGTCTCCGTCTCGATGGTAGCCAACAAACGAATCGACCAAAGGAAAATCTTCGGGACTTGATGATCGAATCTCAAGCTGCATATCGGTATTGACAATGCCTGGTGCAATAGCGATGGATGTAATGCCGTCTTTTGCCCCTTCTTCCGCCAAACATCGTGACCACATGTCTAGCCCGGCTTTCGAAATGCAGTATGCCGACCAAGAGTGAAGTGGACGTAACGCTGCTCCGCTCGAAATCGTTGTGACACGACAATGATTGGACGCTTTCATCTTTGAGTAGAGACCTCTTGTCAGCCTCTGAACTCCTGTAACGTTGACGTAGATGTTCCGCTCCCACACTGCATCATCCGCATCGAACATCGACTGAATGGGTGTAATCGTACCAGCATTGTGGACAATACCATCGATAGCATCCAGAGCTTGTAGAGATTCGATTGCAAGATCGATGGATTCGGGTTGTGAAAGGTCGCATGCGATCGAAAACGAGGATGGGGAATCGGATTGAATCTCCATGCAGGCAGAATCAAGCTCATCGGATTCTCTAGCAAGAAGAATCACCTGATATTCATCGTTTGCAAGCGAACAAGCGATTGCACGGCCAATACCCTTTGATGCACCGGTTACGAGATAGGTCTTCTTGCCCATGTTGGTTGGAAGTCAAGGCGTCTAATCATCGTTTTGAGTTTGTCTTCAAACAGGAGTATATTTACCAATGCAGGTAGTTGGTGCTATGTTCGATTTGCCTGAGTATCTTGCCGAAAGATGCCGCTTGGCCAATACGATTCAGGAACCACAAGGAGAGGGACCAGTCATCGTTTGGCTGAAGTCATCTCTACGAACTCATGAGAACCCTGCCCTTGATGCAGGTCGAATTCTTGCAGAACGATTTGGGCGACCTTTGCTTGTGTACCAAGGCATCGATGAACGTTATCCACACGCAAACGCTCGCCATCACAACATACTTCTCGATGCCGCTGTTGATATGCACCACGGATGCAAGCAGTTGGGCATTGACTACGTTCTGCATGTTGCAAGGGAAGGACACCGTCCTTCGGTACTGAAGACGTTCGCTTCACAAGCGAGTCTTCTGATTACGGATTTATTCCCTCTACCTCCTTGGAACGATTGGGTTAAACGCATCGCTGAAATTGCACACTGTCCTATTTTGGAAATCGACTGTCATTGTGTGGTACCTCTTCCTGTTTTTGGTAAGTCGATGGACAGACCATTCCGCTACCGTGATGCAACCAAGAAACTCAGGAAACGGCGTGTAGGCGCATCTTGGCCGCAGCCACAAGTAGAGCATTCCTTGTCTTGGGACGGTGAACTGCCATTCGATCCAGTCGAGATATCAAATTTGACCGACCTTGACAAACGCCTTCGTTTGCTCCATTCCTGCAACATCGACATGTCGGTACATCCCGTTTGGAAGCAACGTGGTGGAGAACGTGCTGCATTAGCGAGATGGAACGATTTCCTTACGAACCGACTGTCAGGCTATGCACGAAGAAGGAACAATGCTGCCGATCCTGAAGGCGTCTCACGTCTTTCAATGGCCATTCACTACGGGATGATTTCGGTAATGAAAATCGTACGAGAAGCACATGAAGTAGGCACAAAAGCCGCTGAGAAGTTTCTTGACGAACTTCTCATTTTCCGCGAGCATGCATGGCACCATGTCTACTCGAAAGAAGAACCGTATGGCCTACACAATCTACCCAATTGGGCCCTTGAATCATGGCAAGATACGGCAGACGACGTACGTACAACACTTCTGTCAGAAGAGTCATTCGAAATCGGAAACTCTCCGAACCGTCTCTGGAATTTGTGCCAAACATCTCTGTACAGACACGGTGAATTGCACAACAACCTTCGAATGACATGGGGGAAGGCGACACCACATTGGACCTCCTCGGTCGAAGACTCTCTCAAAATCGGACAACACTTGAACGACAAATTTGCACTTGATGGGAGAGATCCGTCATCGATTGCTGGAATTCATTGGTGCCATGGCCTCTTTGACCGAGCCTTTCTTCCACCCTTACCGGTCATGGGCGTGGTACGAAAACGGGAGTTGGAAACACACCAATCACGACTTGATATGGATGCATACGAACGCCATGTCACACGTCTCGCCTACAAGCAAGAACGACCATTCGTCATCGTTGGCGCAGGATTTGCAGGAGCACGTGCAGCACAGATTCTCACGAAGTACGGCTACGACGTTCTCGTTCTTGACAAAGGAACCATTCCAGGAGGACGATCATCGACCAAGCGGCGTGAATCTGGACCGTACAATCATGGGTGTGCTGCCCTTGGTGGAGAAATCTATGCTGACTTGTCCATTAACGAAATGCTTGAGGGGACCGATGTCCGTTGCGATACACGAATTACCTCCATTCAACCAAATCCTGACTATGTTCTTCTCGAAGATGAGAAAGGATTCACATGGGAAGCAGAAGCAGTTCTCCTGACGTGCCCAATTCCACAATTGCACGCACTTATGCCGGAACGTGCACCGACAGATTGGAAAGAGCACCCTTACATATCCAATTGGACATTGATTTGTACAGGAACAAGTCCAGTTACCAACGATTTAATCGATTACACGTCAGATTCTATAGAACTTATGCGAAACGGAATTGACGATGAAGAATCCAACGTTCTGATCGTTCAGATGGCAAATGAATGGAGCAAACAACACCTTGAGAAATCCAGAGATGACGTAACTGAACTGATTCGTAAGGAACTTCAATCAGTAAGTCAAGAGTGGCTGGAAACGGCTGCACTCCATGCACATCGCTGGAGGTTCTCTCGACCGAAGAGCCAACCTCATCGCATCGATGAGGATCGAATCACGTTCGCAGGTGATGCCTGGGCAGAGCCAATCGGAACTGTGGAAGCTGCAATAAAATCGGCAGAACAAGCAGCCTTAGAGTTGATTTGGAAGCGTCATTATGCGAAAAAGCGGGAGCCCATCTCGATGCAAACAACATTGTTCTAGAGAGGGTTGTTTGGATAGACATCCCACGGCTTCGAGCCTCGTTTCCTGAACATGGATTTTCGCATGGCTTTCAAAATTCGCCAAGCAAATTTGAACGTACGCTTGATGCTTTGGAATGGATGCAAGACATACCACAAGGGATTCTTCCACGTTCGCAATGGATAACGCAACTGTCTCAAGATGCCTATTGGAATCTCTTCATTGACACCATATGTCTGGGGCCTTCTGTTCTTGGGCATGAAGTACGTTCCGAACAACTGATCCCAAATAGGGAGAAAGGTCGAGTAATTCGTCCAAATCGCATCTCGTTCGTTCGTGTGATGCCAATGATGGAATTCTGGCGTAATGATGAGGCGATGCAACCATTTCAACCTCCAGCGTACATTGGCATGCAAAAAGAGCCCAAGAATCAACTGAGCCGCTGCAAGAGCTCCAGTCAATTCAAACGAAAATCCTGCAGACACCAAAAATACAAACGCTGGTGCAAGTATGGTTCCATCCAATGGATGTCCACGAAATCCACTCGCCCAATCCAGATGCTCTGTTGAGTGATGAATGGCATGGAATTTCCAAAGGACTGGAATTTCATGATAAAATCGATGCGTCCAATAGACGAGCATATCGAACAAGAGAATTCCAATCAATGGCATGTATTCCTCAGGAATCTGATCAACATACGGTCGAAGCAACAAACCTGGAATCCAAGCAAAACTGAGAATTCCAACAACAATGGCCACAAATCCGGTCAGTAAACCAAGCAGAGGAGAAGCAAGAGCATAGCCAATATCGGTATCGAGATGGGGTCTTCGAATCTTCTGGCCTTTGTGACGAGGGAAGAGTTTCTCAAAGGGTACGACGAGAACAAAAAGCAACAAGACCACGAAGATACCTTCAACGGAAATGTACAATGCAATGGCGATCAGCGTCAATGTCATCAAACGAAGAATCATGGAGAATATACGAGCCTTGAAGCCAATCGTCTCTTCCATGGCAAGTCACTCAACCAGTAACTAATAGAGGTGTTTGGTTGCTGTATCCTGACGAGAGGTGATAAACCTCGGTGTGTTGGTTAACGCATGGCATTTATGGCGTGCTCAACGTGTCTGAGCATCCGCATCT
>CEUK01177087.1_pt1 | contig 23171 bp, 19 predicted proteins | sample 356451 | NCBI WGS metagenome assembly CEUK01 (sample SAMEA2622843, study PRJEB7988) | marine metagenome | isolation source: saline water (ENVO:00002010), including
TATTATTGGAGATATAAAATCTGAATCTAACATTAGAATAGACGGTTATGTTAAAGGAACTGTAACTACTAAAGGAAGACTTGTTCTAGGAACAACTGGAAAAATTGAGGGTGAAATATCCTGTAGAAATGCTGATTTAGAGGGAAAACTGAATGGAATAATTCAAGTTAGCGAATTGCTTTCTCTAAAGAGTACTGCTATTCTTCATGGAGAAATCTCAACTAATAAACTATCCATTGAACCAGGGGCTATTTTCTCTGGGAATTGTAAAATGGGAGCTGTTTTAAAAGACCTTTCAAATAATGAAGAAAGCCTACCTAAAAAAGAATTGATTTCTAAAGAAAAAACTGCATAATTATTAAATTGGCTTTTTTACGATTTCTTTTCCATGTTTTACTTAATAAAAGCGTAACTTTGCACTTTTAAAATTTATAATATTTAATTATGAGTACTAAATTACTTGTTCCAACAGATTTTACAGAAGTAGCTCATACAGCCATTCAACATGCTGTAAAGCTAGGAGAAATAGTTGATGCCGAAATTATTTTATTAAATGTAGTTAAGGATAAAGAAGACATTGCTGATGCCAATATTAAGCTACAAAAAGAAGAAGTCTATGCTAAAGGAATTTCAAAAGATGCAAACGTAAAATGTATAGTGAGAGTAGGAAATATTTTTGACGACATTGGAGATGCAGCTTCTGAAGTTGGTGCTAATTTAATTTTTATGGGGACTCATGGCGCTAGCGGATGGCAAAAAGTTACTGGAAGTTATGCACTAAAAGTAATCACAAACTCTTCCGTTCCATTTATTGTAGTGCAAGATGAATTGATGAAAGATTCTGGTTACGACTCTATCGTAGTTCCTTTAGATCTAAATAAAGAAACAAAACAAAAGTTAGAAATCGTTAGTAGTGTTGCACATTATTTTGATTCAGAAGTACATTTAATTACACCAAAAGAGACTGATGAATTTCTTAGAAATAAATTAAAAGCAAATTTAGTTTGGGCCAATAAGTATTTAACGAATAAGAACATTAAATGCACTGCTCATGTTGCTGAAAAAGGAAGTAAATTTATTGATGAAATTGCTAAACTGTCTGAAGAGGTTGATGCTGATTTAATTTCAATCATGAATTTACAGAACAATTCATTGATGGGTATTTTAGGAAACTCTTATCAGCAAGACATTATCACTAATAAACAAAAGGTTCCTGTACTATGTATGAATCCGTTGCAATCAACGGTTGCAGCTGGAAGTATATTAGTTAGGTAAACACATTAACATTTTTTTCATTTGGCACTTTCTGAGCAAGAATTAATTAGACGGGAAAGTCTAAAAAAAATTATTGAAAAAGGGATTAACCCTTATCCAGCACCACAATTTCATGTTTCAGATTATTCAGCTGATCTTGTTTCAAATTTTGAAGATGGAAAAGACGTAACTATTGCTGGCAGATTAGTAAGGAGAAAAATCCAAGGAAAGGCAAGTTTTGCAGATCTTCAAGACTCAAAAGGAAAAATTCAGCTATATTTTAATCGAGATGAGATTTGTCCAGACGAAGATAAGTCAATGTACAACGATGTCTTTAAAAAACTACTAGACTTAGGGGACTTCCTTGGTATAAAAGGAAAGGTTTTCAAAACCATGGTTGGAGAAATAAGCATTCAGGTTGAATCATTTACTGTTCTAAGCAAAGCCTTAAAACCACTTCCGCTACCAAAAATTGATAAAGAAGGAAATGTTTATGATGCCTTTAATGATCCAGAATTAAGATACAGAAGAAGATATGTTGACTTGGTAGTCAATGACCATGTAAAACAAACTTTTATCAAAAGGTCTAAGATAATTTCTTCGATGAGGAATTTCTTAAACCAAAAAGAATACCTTGAGGTTGAGACTCCAATCCTTCAATCAATTCCTGGGGGAGCTGCCGCTCGACCTTTCATTACTCATCACAATGCTTTAGATGTACCATTGTACTTAAGAATTGCCAATGAACTGTATTTAAAAAGGTTAATTGTTGGTGGATTTGAAGGCGTTTATGAATTTGCTAAAGACTTCAGAAACGAAGGAATGGATAGAACCCATAATCCGGAGTTTACTCAAATGGAAATCTATGTTGCCTATAAAGACTATTTGTGGATGATGGATTTCACTGAAGAAATGCTTGAAACCATTTGTTTAGATGTTCTTGGGACTACTGATGTGAAAATTGGCGAAAACAACATTAGCTTTAAAAGGCCTTTTAAACGAATTTCAATGATTGACTCTATAAAAGAGCACACAGGAATTGACATTTCAAAAATGGATGAAACCAAACTTAAAGAAACTTGTAAAAAGCTTAATGTTGAGGTGGATGAAACCATGGGGAAAGGAAAAATGATAGATGAAATATTTGGTGAAAAATGTGAGGCTACATATATTCAACCTACATTCATTACCGACTACCCTGTTGAGATGTCGCCACTATGTAAAAAACACCGAGACAATCCTGAACTAACCGAACGATTTGAATTGATGGTTAACGGAAAAGAATTGGCCAATGCTTATTCTGAACTAAATGACCCTATTGATCAAAAAGAAAGGTTTGAAGAGCAAGTAAAACTGGCTGAAAAAGGGGATGACGAAGCCATGTTTATAGACCAAGATTTTGTTCGAGCATTGGAATACGGAATGCCTCCAACTTCTGGGATGGGCATAGGCATAGATAGGCTTTGCATGTTCTTAACCAATCAGTCTTCAATACAAGAAGTGTTGTTTTTCCCTCAAATGAAGCCTGAAAAATGGGACACAGGTCCAGATTTAAATGCATATAAGTCATTAGGTGTCCCTGAAGAATGGATAGAACACATCTACAACGCTGGATATGTTACTGCCACTTCTTTAGTAGAAGGAAAACCTACAGCCGTACATCAAAAACTAAATGGCTACAGAAAGAAAAACAAAATTGACTTAGCTCCTCTTCAATTGGCTGAAGTTGAAGCTTGGTTTTCTTAGTTTAGAAACTTTTTGTTATTGCTTATTACTAAAAGCTATTATTTTTTCAAATAAATTAATACATCATAATTAACTTTTTGATAATTTAATGAAAAATTATTTCATGAAAAATATATATTATGTTCTGATAATATTTTTGTTGTCCTCTTGTTGGGCTTCCTCATCATTTGTAAAAAAAGAAAAGTGGGAGGAAATGCATACCGCAAAAATTAAAATCATGGACAACTCTTATCCAACACCGTCATTTACTAATAAAAAAGGGGAAACAATTATACCTACTAAAACTGAAACAAATTCTGATTCAAAAGTATATAAGTTTTACATTGAAAAATTGTACAAGAAAAACTTAAACATAAATGTTAACTCAGAAATGTTTGAAGATTTTTCTTTAGAAATAAAAAGAAAAACTAGACCTGGTGTTTTAACAATAGATGTTCTTTCTTCCGTTTGGGTATTAGGCATGCCTTTTTTAGCTGGTCATTTTATCAATACTAAAATTTACAAACTTGACAACTCTGAATATACTTTTAGCCCTAAAACTTCTGAAGAATTTTATGCCGCACAATTGAATAAATTAAAACTAAACCCCAACAGTAAAAAAGAAAATTTTGATCGTTACATTTTAAAATACCCAGACTCACCATTTATTGAAGAAGCAAGTGAAACTGCCCTTCATTTATTTTATAAAGAAAATATTTCTAAACAATCAACTTACATTGACCTAGTTAAATTCACAAAGGACATAAAGACTCAGGAAAAAAAATATGGTTCAAAAATATCTGATGAAAATTGGTCATCAATCGATAGTAAAAAACAAGAAAAACTTTCTTCTCTTAGAACAAAAATGCTCAGAGAAATTCAAAACAATAAAACTGAAAGCAATTTTTGGAATATTATTTCCAACTTTAATAATCATTCATATGAGATAGAGTTTCAAGACCAAAATGACATGTATGATTTACTTTTAAAAGAAATCAAGAAATCTAATTTTAATGGGGAATTTTTAGCTTGGAATGAAAATATGGAAAATTCCTCAAAAACTAAATTAAATTTTAAAAATGGAAAAAAAGATGGGGAAATAAGGGTTTACTTTTACAACAATCAAATTAAAAAAATTGAAAATTGGGCTGTAGGTAAAAGGGAAGGCATAACAAAAATTTACTATGAAAGTGGTGAAATTAAACGAATTGAAGACTGGAAATTTGGAAGAATTGATTTTAAAATTGGATTTCAAAAAAATCAACTTTCCAATATGGAAAAATATGGTGATGACTTAACTAAGTCCAAAGATCACCTTTTAGCAGTATCAAAATATAAAACAGCAAAAAAAGAACTTAAAAAATTAGAGAAAATTTTAAGTGTCAATAATGAAACAAATAACGATATTAATAAATTAATAAACATAAAAAGTATTGATTCTAAAATCAATTCTTCTATTGATAAATATGCCTATTCACTTCTTAAAAAAGGGAATAACAGCTACAATGCTAAAGATTATAGCAAAGCTATTGGTTTTTATAATGAATTTTTAGAATACAAAACAGACGATATTTCTGTAAAAAATAAAATAAAAACTTGCGAGAGAAAGATAGAAGAAGAAAATAAAAAACGAATTGAATTAAACAGAAAAAAGGCAGAATTAAGAAAAAATAGAACTGTAAGTTGTAATTGGTGTAGAAGTAAGTATCGTTATGGTGATGGTTGTTTGAGTGCAAAAAATCCTGGTTATCCTTTTTTTAGTGACAAACCTTGCGATCAGAATCAATGTGATTGGGGTGGTGGTGATTACTGTTCTTTTAAATGTGCTGTTGAAGCTTGCTATAACGATCAATAAAAAAACATATTAATATCTATCTTATTTCTTTTATAAATTACTTATTAAACAGGCTTTTATTAATCAAATTCTGTTAAAAACAATTTTAAGTCCTTGCTTTTTTTTTAAATAAAACCTTCAACTTTAATTAAGTTGAAAAAAGGTGTTTTAAATATTGTTTTTATAGTCTGTTTTTGGGCAGGCTTTAGTCAGCCTTATGAAAACGGATTAAATAGTTTTACCCATGCAACTAAAGAATCTTGTCATTGTGATTCAGCAATACTTAAATCCTTAAAACTAAAACACCTCAAAAAACAAAAAATTACTGTTTTTGAGGCCTGTGAATTGTTATGCAACCAAAAACAAAACCACCCTTATTTAGAAAAATTAATCGCAGAAAAAGGATTGCCATTAAAATTCAGCTTTATCCCAATAGTTCAAAACGTTGTTAGGGTTGATAAATACAACCAAGTTGGCTTATGGGGGTTAAACTACATCTACGCATTGCATAACGGGTTAAGAATGGGTAAGTATGTTGACCAAAGAAAAGACCCTTTTGCTGCAACAATTGCTGCAACAAAACAACTTGAAAAATTCATAGCTAAATACGAAGATCCCAATTGGACCGTTTTGGCTTTTTGGACAAGTCCTTCCTACATACAAAGCGTCAAAAAAGTAGCCCAAAGCGAATCTTGGGAAGAATGTAAACCGTTCATAAAAAGTGAATGTTTAAATCAACTTCATTTGCTAAATGATTTATATAAAATAGATTCTTCTAAAGCCATTATTTCATCAAATAAAAAATCAAAAACAGCTGATTTAGATTCTATATACTTAAATGAAACCATATCCTACAACGCAATTTATGATTTGACATTTTTAGACTTAAGCAACATAAACAAAAACAACCCTGCGTTACTTAAACCCTATATACCCTCTAATTTGAAAATTTCAGTGACCAAAAATGAAAAAGAAAAATTAAGTTCTGTTTTGCCTGAACTTAGCAATTATCAAAAATCCCTTGATAAGGTTCAATTAAAGTCCATGAAATTCAAAAAAAAATATGAAGTAAAACAAGGAGACAACCTTGGAAAAATTGCTATTGAAAATGAAATAACTGTTGATGAAATCATGAAATGGAACAATTTAAAAACCACCACAATATACATTGGTGAAAAATTAATTTTATTTGAAGAAGAAGACCCTTCAAGCTCTATGAATTTTGAAAAATATATCGTGAAAAAAGGGGATGAGCTTTGGTCAATTGCGCAAAAATTTAATGGCGTAACCACAAAAAACATTTTAGCATACAACTATTTAACTAACATTAAAAAAGGAGAAATATTAAAAATTCCAATGAAATAACACCATTTAGGCCATTTTTATTCATAATAGGGCTTCTGTCAATTTTGTTTTTGATTGGTTCTTTTTATCCTAAAGATGGAATTTCTTTATTTGGTCACCATTTTCATTTTTTCTCAATTATGGACGAAGAAAAATTAGAAAAAGAACCGGTTTCTGAAGCCATAGTAAAAATCAATCTTGACTCTTTGGCTTTAGTTGAAAAATCAAAAAAAGACAGTCTAAACTTAGCTTTGGAAAGCATTAAACAACAATTGTTAGATTCTATTCTTGCCTCACAAAAGAAGATACAGTACCCTAATAATGACAACTCTATTTTATATCCTTTTTTTAAAAAACTAGAAAATGCCAAAACAAAAAAAGTAAGAATAATGCATTATGGAGATTCTCAAATTGAAGCTGACAGAATTACCAGCAGGTTAAGAGAAAAATTACAAAAGACATTTGGAGGCAGTGGAGCTGGGGCCTTTTCTGTTGTTCCAGCTACTAGGAAATTAGCCGTCAAAACAGAATATTCTTCAAATTGGGAACGAAAAACAGGCTTTGGATCTTCTTTAGACACCAGCATCAAGCATAAAAACTATGGAGCTCTTTTTTCGTTTTCTAAATATTTCTCAGACTCAACAACAAATTCTGGGGAAATAACTGTTTTTAAACCAAAAAATGCTTCTAAAAGTGCCCGAGAATTTCAACAATTAAATATTTACTACACTAACATAGACTCTACCCTTTTAAAAATAAACATGGCTTCTTCTGTATATGAACAGTCGCTTAAAATATCTGAAAACATTGAGAAAATTTCTCTTGATTTTGACCATACTCCCAATAAATTAACATTAGAATTTATTGGATCAAGTAGTCCTTTGATTTACGGATTATCAACTGAAGGCAAGAAAGGTGTAGTGGTAGACAACATACCCATGAGAGGCGCTTCTGGAACAGAATTTTCAAAAGTCAACTACGTTGGAATAAATCAAATGCACCAGCATTTAAAACCTTCTTTAATTATTCTGGAATTTGGTGGGAATACCATTCCATACATGAAATCAAAGGAAAGGTGTGAAAGGTATGGGAATTGGTTTAAAAAGCAAATACAAAAACTTCAGAAAATTAATCCTGAAGCCTTATTTATTGTTATTGGACCAGGAGATATGTCAACTAAGCAAAAAACAGATTTAATCACTTATCCATTATTACCAGATGTGAGAGATGCATTAAGAAACGCTGCTTTTGAAACCAATTCTTGTTTTTGGGACATGTATTTAAATATGGGAGGAGAAAATTCTATTCAAGAATGGGCTAATGAGAGCCCTGCTTTAGCGGCAAAAGATTACATCCACTTTACAAGGTTAGGAGCAAGAAAAATTGCTGATATGTTTATTAATGACTTAATGAATGATTATTCAAAATATAAAAAGGCAAAATCTGATGAATAAATATATTTTAACTTTTGCTGTTTGTGTCTTTATTAGAAATGTCTCCATTGGACAAACATATCCGCATGAATATGCTGAATATAAATTCATTAAATATGAAGAAAACAAGCTAATATTATCTAAAGAATCAAACTTTAATGTGTTTTTTAAATCCTTAAACAACCTATTCATTGAAGGGGGGAAAGAAATAAATATTATACACATAGGAGGTTCACATATTCAGGCTGATATATGGTCACAAAGAATTAGAGAGCGGTTTTTCAATCTTGTTCCTTACAGTAGCGGTGGAAGAGGGTTAGTTTTTCCTTATCGAATAATTAAAACTAATGGCGCACCTTATGTTAAGTTTACATCTAATGGCAGTTGGAAAGGGTATAGAAATACATCAAGCAAACACAATTCAGAGCTTGGCTTAGCTGGAATTACAGCCAAAACAAAAGACTCCATTACCACATTATCTTTAAGTGTAGATTCCAAAAAGTGTTTAGACTGTTCTTTTACTTCATTAAAGCTTCTTCATGGCAATTCAACCCATTGTTTAAGTATTGATGATGATGATTTGGTATCAATTTCAAATGAGGAAGTTGGATTAACCACATTTTTATTTGATAAAGAAAAAAATTCGGCAACCATTAAGATAAATAAAGAAGATAGCGTTAATAAAGAGTTTGCATTGTATGGCGCGGTATTAGAAAAATCTCAGACCGGTTTGCAATACCATTCTATTGGTGTAAATGGAGCAAGTGTACCTAGTTATCTAAGAATTAATTCTTTTCCAAAAAAATTAAATCAAATTAAACCAGATCTTGCAATATTATCAATAGGAATTAACGATGCGTATGTAGAAGCATTTGATAAAGAAAGGTTCATGAAAAATTACGACTCCTTGATTTTTAAAATAAAAACATCAAATCCTGATGCTGTTATCCTTTTTACAACAAATAACGATAGCTATTATAAACGTAAATATCCAAATAAAAATGCTTTTCTAGTAAAAGAAGCCATGATTGAATTAGCTGAAAAACATAATGGTGCCGTTTGGGACATGTTTGGGGTTATGGGTGGTCTTGGATCAATTAAAAAATGGCAAGACAAAGGGCTTGCAAAATCAGACAAAATTCATTTTACACATAAAGGCTATAAATTAATAGGAGACTTGCTATTTGAAGCAATAATAAATTCATATGGAGATTATGTTAGAGAACACCTTTAATACCATAAAATCCATCATTCTAGATGTTTTTCTTTTAGATGAGCATCCTTTAATGTTTACTGAAATTACATTTTGGGTCTTTTTTGCTTTGGTATTGTTAGTTATAGGTTTTATAAAAAAGAAAAACAAACTTCGAAATGCTTTTTTGTTTATTGCAAGTGTCTTTTTCTATTACAAAACAAGCGGTTTTTTCTTTTCAATTCTTTTATTCTCAACAATAAGTGATTTCTATTTAGGTAAGGCTATTTTTTCATCGAAGAAAAAACTAACTAAAAAGACTTGGTTAGCAATAAGCATAATAACCAATTTATCTGTATTAATCTTTTTTAAATACGCTTACTTTTTTGCAGATTCTTTTAATGAATTATTTGGCACTTCTTGGCATCCCATTAACCATTTTGCTCAATTTTCTAATGCTGTTTTTGGTTCTAGTTTCAGAGTAGATTATATCTTATTGCCTGTGGGGATTTCATTCTTCACCTTTCAAACCATGTCTTATGCTATAGATGTATATCGAGAAAAAGTAACTCCGGTTAAAAGTTTACTAGATTTTGGATTCTATGTTTCCTTTTTTCCTCAGCTAGTGGCTGGACCAATTGTAAGAGCAGCTCATTTTATACCACAACTTTATAAACCTTATTGTTTGTCAAAACAACAATTTGGAATGGCATTATTTTGGATAATTAATGGTTTATTAAAGAAGTTCTTATTAGCCGATTATTTAGCCGTTAATTTTGTAGATCGAATTTTTGACAATCCAGGAATGTTCACTGGACTGGAAAATCTAATGGGTCTATATGGATACTCTTTACAGGTTTATGCAGATTTTTCTGGATATACTGACATAGCAATTGGTGTTGCTTGGTTAATGGGTTTTAACCTTCCTAAAAACTTTGACTCTCCCTATAAGGCCGACAGTTGTGGTAATTTTTGGAATAGATGGCACATTTCATTATCTACTTGGTTAAAAGATTACTTATATATTCCTATGGGAGGAAATAAAGGAGGGTCATTGTTTAGTTTTATCGCTTTAGGATTTGTTATTTTATTCTTGTTTTTACTAAGCGGTTCATATACTCTTCTTTTTGGGACAATAACCTTGCTTCTTGTAGCTATGTTAATTGGAGTATTTGTTATTAAACTAAACAACTGGTACTTAACAAATATTAATATAATGTTAACCATGCTTATTGGAGGATTGTGGCATGGAGCAAGTTGGAATTTTGTTTTATGGGGCGGATTAAATGGGCTAGGAATAGTAATTTATAAATTGTGGAATAAAATAAGTCCCTGGAAAAATAAAGAAAAAACAATAAATAGAATTTGGGGAATATTTTTAACGTTTAATTTTATATCCTTTACAAGAATATGGTTTAGAAGCGGGTCTTCTAATGGATTTGACGAAATGGACCAAGGTCATAATATTATATCTGAGTGGTTTACAGCAAATGACATGTTAATACAGCTTTTTTCGAATTTCAGAATAGATTTATTTTTTGAAGTTGTAGCTGGATATCACCAAGTTTTCATAATTATGATTTTAGGGTTTTTAATACATTGGCTACCAGAAAAATGGAAAGTTTGGTACAGATACAAGTTTTCCAATGCTAATGTTTTTATTCAATTATTAACCTGTTTATTGGTTGTCTTTATACTCTTTCAATTTGCTTCAAGTGAATTACAACCTTTTATTTATTTTCAGTTTTAATTTAATTTAATGAAAGAAGGTCTTTAATTTGTAGCACAATAATTACTATGCCAGCAATTAAAAATGCATTACTTAGATATCGGGTGATTGACAGAGCCTTAAGAAACAACTTCAATCCATTCCCTAGCAAAGAGCAGTTGCGTCAATCTTGTGAAGAAGAAATTTTTGGAAGTTTGGAGGGAGAGCATATTTGTCATTCTACTATTGAAAAGGATTTATTTGCCATGAGAATGGAACACGATGCACCTATAGTATATAGCAAAAAAGAAAGAGGATATTATTACAGTGATGATGAGTATTCTTTGGAAGATGTTCCGCTTACTGAAAAAGACATATCTGCTATAAAAGCTGCATCAACCATTTTTCAACAGTTTAAATCGACAAGTTTATTTGGGCAATACGAATTTGCCATAAATAAAATTTTGGATCGTGCGGTTTTAAGCAAGGAAAGTTCATCAAATAATGAAGATGAAGTCATTCAATTTGAAGCTCAACCAACCGTAAGAGGTAACGAACATTTAGAACCTCTTCTATCTTCAATTAAGTCTAAAACTTCTATACAGTTTAATTATTATAATTTCATTAAAAATGAACACACTGTAAGAAGGGTTCACCCTTATTTATTAAAAGAATACAGAAACAGGTGGTATTTAATTGGTAAAAGTGAACTAAAAAATAAAATTATCACTTTTGGATTAGATAGAATTTCTGACATTATTAAACTAGAAAAACCATTTCTGGTAGATTCTGATTTTTCCGCAGATAATTTTTTTAAACACTCCATTGGAATTACCGTTTATGATCAATTGCCACAAAAAATAGTGATTGAAGTAAATAATATTCTTGCTAAATATTTAGAAACTCAACCTTTGCATCATTCTCAAGTTTTTGAAAAAATAAACAAAAATGGTTCTCATGTTTTTTCTTACTTTTTACTTTCAACTTATGAACTTAAAATGCAGTTATTAGGATTTGGGAGAGATGTTAAAGTTTTAGAGCCAAAAGAATTAAAAGAAGAAATTATTGAAAATGCAAGGGAAATAATTAAACAATACTAATGAAAAGATTATCGTTTTTGATTTTATTTTCTTTTTTGTTGAATACATCAAATTGTTTATCACAAATGATTTATAATTATCAGGGTAAAGCATTTACGGACGATCCCTTTTTCAATACTAAATTTATTTCAAGTACTAATTTAAAATCTTTAGACGGTATTATTTCAACAAAAAAAGAGCTTGTTGCTATACAGTCTTCAAGATTAGTTCAAGGTTACAAATTCAATAACAAAGGAGAGCTAATTGCTCAATATTCGTCCACTATTAAAAATAAAAAAAGAGATACCTTATTTACTTTTTATAAATATAATGATGCTGGGGATTTGACTTTAAAAAGAATAAGTGATTCTTATGGTTTTTATTCTTACAGTTATGAATACGATTCTTTAGGTCAAATGACTAAAAACACTTTTTCCAGAGAAAAAAACATTGGTAAAAGCAAAGCAAATTTCATTTTAGGTAAACAATACATCATTTTTAGTGAATCATACAAGTATAAAAAAACGGATTCAGTAATAGAAAAAATTATTTACAACAACAATGAAAAGCCATATCAGAAAAACACATATAAATACGACAAGTTAGGATACTTAAAAGAAGAAAAAACAAGGTTGCTTATTAACAATAAAGTTCATTTAAATGTTTATGACTACAACGAAAAAGGTGCATTAAAAAAAATTGAAAGTTTTAAACAGAACGAAGATACAGCATATAAAAAAATAAAGTTTCAATATGATGATTGGGGTAACATTACTTATATTGATGAATACAAAGATGGTATCAAGGTGATACATAAAGAAATTTTATACGACCCTTCAACTTTAGTATTGAAAACTATATTATCTCAAGATTTAATTTCAAATTTGATAACAATAGTAAAATTTAAACCCAAATTTTATAATTAAATTTACCTTTTTTAAAAATTGGAGTATTTAATTTGAGTTGAAAAATAAATATTTTAAGTTTCGTTATAAAGAAGAAAATCATGAAAAATAAAACTATAATTTTAATGTCTATTATAATTGTACTTTTGATTACTGGGGGAATAATCCTTTATTTATATCCTAAAGCAAATGAAAATGCGACAAAACTTTGTGATTGTTATACCGAAATGCACAGAGCGAGTAGTGGAAGAATTGATTTTTTACAAGATTCCTGTAATAATATTTACGTAGAAATTCTAAAACAAATAGAGGATAACCCTGATGAATTAGAAGAATTTATGGCGGCTAAAAAAAGGTGTCAATAATATTATGAAGAAGATTTTTAATTACATTGACGGAAAGTTAGTTTCAGCTAAAAATGGTGATTGGATAGATAATTTCGAGCCTGCTACTGGCGAAAAATACAGTTTAATTCCTGATTCTAATGCAGAAGATGTAGAGGCTGCCTTTATTGCCGCTGAAAAAGCATTTAAAAGTTGGAGTGTGAGGCCTGTTCAAGAAAGGTCTGATATTATGCTAAAGATTGCTTCTCTAATAGAGTCTAAACAACAAGATCTTGCAGAAGCGGAGTCAATTGATAATGGGAAACCTGTCGATTTAGCAAATGCTGTTGATATTCCAAGGGCTTCTTCAAACATGAAGTTTTTTGCAACTGGTATTTTACATTACGCATCTGAAAGCCATCAATTGAATGAAGTGGCAATAAATTATACTTTAAGAAAACCTATTGGAGTAGTCGGTTGTATATCCCCGTGGAATCTTCCTCTATATCTTTTTACTTGGAAAATCGCACCTGCTTTGGCGGCAGGAAATACAGTTATAGCGAAGCCTTCTGAAATAACTCCAATGACAGCATTTTTATTTTCAGAAATTTGCATTGAAGCTGGGCTTCCCAATGGAGTTTTAAATATAGTTCACGGATATGGTCCAAAAGTTGGTGCACCAATAACAGAACATAAAGGAATTAAAGCTATTTCATTTACAGGAGGCACAAAAACAGGTGAGCAAATAGCTAAAGTTGCAGCCCCGATGTTTAAAAAATTAAGTTTAGAACTTGGAGGTAAAAACCCTAATATTATTTTTGATGATTGTAATTTTAACAAAGCGGTAAGCGTTTCTGTTTTAAGTTCGTTTGCCAATCAAGGGCAAATTTGTTTATGTGGTTCAAGAATATTTATTCAAGAAAAAATTTATGAAAAATTTAAATCTGAATTTGTTAAAAAAGTAAAAAAATTAACTATTGGTGATCCAAAAAATAAAGAAACTAAAATAGGAGCGATAGTTTCGAAAGATCATATGGAAAAAGTTAAGTCCTATATAGATTTAGCTCAACAGGAGGGTGGTATAATATTAACTGGGGGGGAAAACAGAACTATTGAGGGCAGATGTAAAGATGGTTATTTTTTAGAACCCACAGTAATTGAAGGCTTGCCTTATGATTGCAGAACCAATCAAGAAGAAATCTTTGGTCCGGTAGTTACTTTAAATTCATTTAAAACAGAAGAAGAAGTTCTTATGTACGCAAACAGTACAAAATATGGCCTTAGCAGCACTGTATGGACAGAAAATATTACAAAAGCCAATAGAATGGCTAAAGCATTAGATGCTGGGATTGTATGGATAAATTGTTGGTTAGTTAGAGATTTAAGAACTCCTTTTGGAGGGGTTAAACACTCTGGGGTTGGAAGAGAAGGTGGATTCAATGCCTTTAACTTTTTTACTGAGCAAACCAATGTTTGTATAAGCTATTAATTAATCTATTTTAATAATGAGTGAAGAAAAAATAAATGCAAAAAACGCACCAAAACCTGTAGGATTATATCCTCATGCAAGAAAAGCGGGGAACCTTCTTTTTCTTTCTGGTGTTGGCCCCAGAAAAGCTGGTTCTGGGCCTAATGATAGTGCTGTTCCTGGATTAGAACTTGACCATAATGGAAATTTTAAGAGCTTTGATTTTGAAGCTCAATGTCATAGTGTTTTTCAAAATGTTAAAGCTATTCTTGAAGAAAGTGGATCTTCATGGGACAACTTAATAGATGTAACGGTTTTTTTAGTAAATATGAAAAGGGATTTTGCAACATACAATAAAGTTTATGCAGAATATTTTAAAGATAACCAACCATGTAGAACTACAGTTGCTATTGACTCTCTTCCTACGCCAATAGCCATTGAATTAAAATGCATAGCAACAATAAATTAATAAATGAAAAGATTAGTTAGTATTTTCACAAAACAGTTAGAAGAAGCTATAGATATTGGGGAAAAAGCTACCCTTAACTCTTGTTCAAAAATCATCAATAATGTTGTTATTACAGGCCTTGGAGGTTCTGGTATAGGTGGAACAATAGCTTCACAACTAATGAGTAAACAACTAAGAGTCCCCGTTACGGTTAATAATGATTATTCATTGCCTAATTTTGTTGGAGAAAACACATTGGTAATTGTTTCAAGCTTTTCAGGGAATACTGAAGAAACGCTAGAAGCTTTAAAAATTGCTCAGGAAAAAAATGCTGAAATTGCTTGTATTACATCTGGAGGAAAATTAGCTGAAATTGCAAAAAAAAATGATTACAATATTATCACCCTTCCTTTAGCTTTTTCTCCAAGAGCTATGTTAACTTATTCGGTTGTACAGCAATTTTTTCTTTTACACCACTATGGTCTTATTAACAATAGTTTTATTAAAGATGTTCAAAAAACTATTTCCCTACTAGATGATGAAATAGATGAAATAAAAGATTTAGCTCATCAAGCAGCTCTAGCTTTAAATAATAAAACCTCCGTTATTTATGTTGAGGCTGGACTTGAAGGGGTGGCGGTTAGAATGAGACAACAAATAAATGAAAATTCAAAATGTTTAGGGTGGCACCATGTAATTCCTGAAATGAATCACAATGAACTTGTTGGATGGGCAGGTGGAAAAGAAGAATATGCTGTTATTATGCTAAGGTCATCTTATGAAAACTATAGATCAAGCGTAAGAATGAACATTTCTAAAGAAATATTTGAAAAACACACTTCAACAATATTTGAAATCAAAGCAAAAGGAGAATCAATAATTGAACAAGCTTTTTACCACATTTTGTTTGGAGATTGGACTTCTGTTTATTTAGCAGAATTAAGACAAGTTGATGATGTTGAAGTTAAGGTTATTGACTATTTAAAAGCGGAATTAGCAAAAATATGATTAATTCTACTGTTGAATTTCAAGATTTAGGTTTAATTGATTATAAGGAATGTTGGGATTATCAAACAGAATTATTTGAAAATACCGTTCAACAAAAAATTTTCAATAGAAAAAACCCAGAAAATAAAATAACAACAAAAAACCATTTGATTTTTTGTGAGCATCCACATGTATATACATTAGGTAAAAGTGGTGATGAAAAAAACTTATTGATTAATGATTCTTTTTTGAAAAAGAAAAATGCCTCATATTATGAAATTAACAGGGGTGGTGATATAACATATCATGGTCCTGGGCAGCTAGTTGTTTATCCTATTTTTGATTTAGATCATTTTTTTACGGATATACATAAATATCTAAGGTTTTTAGAAGAATCCGTTATCCTCACTCTTAAGGAATATGGAATTAATTCTGGAAGAGTAAAAGGGTTAACTGGGGTTTGGCTTGACGGAGGGAAACCTTCTGCAAGAAAAATTTGTGCATTAGGGGTTAAAAGCAGTAGATGGGTTACAATGCATGGCATTGGGTTTAATGTAAACACTAATTTGGATTATTTTAATTATATTGTTCCTTGTGGCATAGAAGATAAACAAGTTACTTCTATGTCAAAAGAGTTAAAAACAACATTAAATTTTCAAGAGATTAAAAATAAATTGAAAATAAATATGGCTAATGTTTTTGATTTTGACTTTAATTAACTTTCAAATAAAAAATAATGAAAAAAGGGCTAAAGATTTTTATAATCGTTTTGGTTGTGGCTGTTTTAGGTCATATTATTCTAGGTTATGGCTATATTTTTAGAGGTCTTGCCTTTGCTTACCTTAGGGGTCAAAAAGGTCCAGGAATAAACGAACATCATTTGTTTTATAATAATGAATTACCTGTAGAAAATTCAATTCCTTGGAAAGATGAAAAACCTAATTTAAATATTTCCTTAAAAGACTCCCTATTGCTTGACAGCATGTGTTCGGCAGGTTTTATTGTAATTAAAGACAAAGAAATTATTCACGAAAGCTATTACAATGGATTTAGCAGGGATATTCCTACCAATTCTTTTTCAGCAGCAAAAAGTGTTGTTAGCTTGTTAATTGGAGTTGCTATTGATGAGGGGTTTATAAAATCTGTTGATCAACCAGTATCTGACTTTCTTCCAAGTTTTGAAAATGGAGAAAAAGCCAAAATAACCATTCGAAATTTATTAACCATGAGCAGTGGCTTGTCTTGGTCAGAAAGCGGAAAAAACCCATATTCTAATAATGCAGAAGCTTATTATGGCCAACATTTAAGAGCCTTAACTTTAAATCAAACCGTAGTTTCTGAGCCAGGAAAAGTCTTTGATTATAAAAGCGGTGACACACAAATACTTACTTTCATTTTAGAGGCTGCAACAGGAAAAACACTTACTAATTATTTTCAAGAAAAAATATGGGCTCACTTAAATCCTGAATACAAAGGGTTTTGGAATTTAGATAAAGAAGGTGGAGATGAAAAAGGGTTTTGTTGTTTATATTTAACTGTAAGAGATTTTGCAAAATTAGCTCAGTTGATAGTTCAAAAAGGGGTTTGGGACGGAAAAGTTTTGGTTTCTGAAAATTATATAAATAAAGCCATTTATCCTGCAAAAGGTCTTTTTGATAAAAAATATAATAAACCAAATGAAAGGTACGGATGGCAATGGTGGTATGCAACACATAATGGCAAAGATGTTCACTATGGGAGAGGTCTATTAGGTCAATATTATATTGCTATACCTGAAGATAACTTAGTTATCGTTCGAACTGGTTCGAAAAGAAAACCAGAAGCTGAAGATGGCCATACTCTTGATTTCTGGGATTGTATTAACATTTCCTATAGATTACTTGAAGCAGAAAAGTGAAAAAAGATATTTTTATACCAAAAGTTGAAGACGTAGCCATTGCTATTGTTGAAGAGGAAAATCAAAAGAAAAAAGAATGGATGGTGTACTTATTAAACATGAAAAACTGTTCAATTAAAGACACTCTTGTTTCTTCTAAAGGTTACGGGAAAATAAATCAAAAAAAAAAGAAAACAACTTTTTTTAGTCATTATTTAGACACCCTTAAAAGCCAATCTTTCAAGAAAATTGAAATGATTAATGAAAGTGTTTTTGGATTGACTAATGAGTTTTTTTTAACTTATTATATAGACGGGCTAATTCATGATAAAAAATATATTTTTTTACCTGAAAGCATAATTAAAGAAAATAAAACAAATATCCCTATGTTAAATAAAAAAGGGATAATGATTAAATAAAATTAAATGCTTAAAAATCTTGATTACAGTAAAATACTTTTTTTAGATATTGAGACTGTTCCTCTTGCATATAACTTTAATGAATTAGATGATAGGTCAAAAATTTTATGGGACAAGAAAACAAAATATATTCAAGAAAAAGAAGAAGAAAATGCTGAAGGTGTGTATCCTAAAGCGGGGATTTATGCAGAGTTTGGAAAAGTAATTTGTATTTCCGTAGGGTTCATTTTACAAAAAAATGGTGAGGAGCAAATTAGAGTTAAAAGTTTTTCAGCAGATAGTGAACCCATTTTATTGCAAGATTTTGCAGACCTTTTAAATTCACACTACAATAGCGATCAATTTATGCTGTGTGCACATAATGGAAAAGAGTTTGACATTCCTTTTCTAGCAAGAAGATTTCTGATCAACGGTTTAAAATTACCACATTTATTAAATGTCGCTGGGAAAAAACCTTGGGAAATAAAGCAAATTGACACAATGGAATTATGGAAATTTGGGGACTTCAAACATTATACATCATTAGATTTGTTAACACATATATTTAATATTCCCACTCCAAAAGACGATATTGATGGAAGTCAAGTTGCAAAAGTATATTATGAAGATAGCGACTTAGAGAGGATAATTAAGTATTGCGAAAAAGATGTAGTTGCTACTATTCAGTTGCTTAGAAAATATAGAGGAGAGAAACTCATTAATGAGGAATTTATTTTATCTACTTAATCTTTCTTTATAGTTTTTTTTATTGTTTTTAACAAGGCCTCATCTGTAGCAGATTTTTAGTAAATTACATGCCATAACAATGAAAAAAATTTTTATTCCAATACTGTTTATAAGCTTTTATTTTACAGCATTTTCACAAAACATTACCGAATCGAATGAATGTGGTCAGCATAAAATGCTTAAAAAATTATTACTTAATCCAAAGTTTTTAAAAATGCACTTGGCTGAACAAAATCAACTAATTAATGAAGAAAAAATTAAACTAGGTGGGCCTAAAGGTGTTGTGTATCAAATTCCTATTGTTTTTCATTTGGTTCATAATAATGGGCCAGAAAAAATTGACCGATCTCAAATTTTAGATGCTTTGTCCATTTTAAATAGAGATATGAGGGGGCAAAACCCTGACACAGCATCAGTAGATTCATTATTTCAAGGAATAATAGCAGATAATGAGATAGAATTTGTTTTAGCTACTAAAGCTCCGGATGGAAGTTGTTTTAGTGGAATAACCCGTACACTTTCCCCTTTTTCATTTAATACTGGGGATATAAATGGTATTGATCAAGTAAATGCTGTCATCGCTCTAAATGATGTTTATAATGGGAACTGGCCTGGAGATCAGTATTTAAATGTCTTTGTTTGTGGTGCTGTTGGTTCTGGAATTGCTGGTTATACTTATTATCCATCAAACTTTTTCGGAAACTCAATGGAAAATGGAATTTGGCTTAGACATGATTATTGCGGCAGTATTGGAACGGGTTCAGTAAGTTCCAGTAGAACTTTTGCTCACGAAGTTGGTCATTGGTTAAACCTTCCACATACTTGGGGAAGCACCAATGAGCCTGGATTGCCCTCCAATTGCAGTTCTGATGATGGGGTAGCTGATACTCCAAATACTATTGGTTCAAGATGGTGTAACTACAATGAAACAACATGTGGAACCCATTCAAATATTGAAAACTATATGGAATACAGCAGTTGTAGAAAAATGTTTACAAATGGACAAAAAAGCAGAATGAGAACTGCTTTAAATTCAAATGTAGGTGGGAGAAATAATTTATGGACTCCTTCAAACATGGCTGCAACTGGAATTGATGTTGCTCCTCCATTTTGTAAAGCTGGTTTTTTTGCTAACTCATACATAACTTGCTCTGGAGATAGTATTTTATTTGAAGACGATTCATATCATAACCCTATTGGATGGCAATGGGATTTTGAAGGGGGCTCTCCCTCTATTTCATCACTGCCCATTAATCAGGTTACCTATAATCAATCTGGAATATACGATGTTGATTTAACAGCTACAGCAGACAATATTAGTTTCTTAACTGAAAGTAAACCTGATATTATAACGGTTCTTGATTATAATGGGGTTTCAATTCCCTATTATGAAGGTTTTGAAATTTCAAACCTATCTTCTCCTTCTTGGTTTCAAGAAGAAAACTCATGGGAAGTAACCAGCCAAGTTAGTTACAATGGAGCCAAATGTCTAAAGCTAAATAACAATGGAGTAGATGAAGGAACCAAACACTTTTTAGAAAGTCAAACTTTTGACCTTTCAGGAGCTACAAAAGTTTATTTTTCTTTTAAATACGCCTTTTCAAATAAGTATTATTGGAATGATGATCAGTTAAAAATATTAGCTTCTAATGATTGTGGAAAAACATGGTCTGTAAGGAAAGTTCTTCAGAATTCTCAACTTGTTACAGCAAGCAATACTACAAGCTTTACACCACTTTTTAGTCAATGGAAAGAAGCGTCAGTAACCAGTATAGTTTTGCCATACTTTGTGCCTAACTTTAGATTTAAATTTGAATTTATTTCAGGTGGAGGAAATGATCTTTATATAGATAACTTAAATATTTCATTTGAAGATGTTACCAATGTAAATAGCCTTTCTTATGACCAGCATTTTCAATTGTTCCCGAACCCAACTTTCTCAGCACTAACCATTAAACATAAAAATAAAATTATTTCGGGATATAAAATTATAGATGTTTATGGAAAAGAGATTTTGTCAAAAAACTTTTCAGCATGTAACCAACAAACTATAGATGTTTCTTCTATTTCAAAAGGATATTATTTTATTGTTATTGATTCAGAATTTTTAAAACAAACTTTGCCATTTTTTAAAGACTAATTTTAAGAAATTAATTTAAAATCTATTTGCCTTTTGGCGAGGTTTGTTTTGTTTACAATAACAACCACATCTTGCCCCATTCTAAAACTTTTTCTTGACTGATAACCCATTATTACTTGTTGCTCCTGATCATAATAAAATTGATCGTCTTTCATTGACTTTAAAGGTATCATTCCTTCACACTTATTGTCATTAAGTTCAACATACATCCCCCAATCAGTTAACCCTGATATTCTGCCTTCAAATTGTTTTCCAATTTGTTTTGATAAATAAATAACCTGCATATACTTTATTGAAGCTCTTTCAGCATCTACCGCTTGTTTTTCCATTTTTGATAAATGCTTACATTGATAATTTAAATCATTGGAATTGTTTTGGAAATTATTATTATTTTTAAGTAGCTCTATAAGGTTTCGATGAACAATTAAATCAGCATAACGCCTTATTGGTGAAGTGAAATGAGAATAATATTCAAACGCCAGTCCATAATGGCCTATGTTTTCAGTACTGTAAGATGCTTTTGACATAGATCGAATAATCATTGGTGCTATTAGATGCAATTCTTTTTTAGTTTTGGCCTTCTCCATCACTTTATTTAAAGAAAAAGAAATAGGCTTGTTTTTTTCTCTAACAATTTGATAATCCATCGAATCTAAAAAAATTTTCAAATCACTTATTTTCTCAGGATTAGGCTCGTCATGTATTCTATATATAGATGGTTTTATTAATTTATCTTTTTCAGGTTTACCCATGTAAATGGCTACATGTTTATTGGCTAGCAACATGAACTCTTCAATCAATTTATTTGCTGCTTTAGACTCTTTTAAAACTGTTCCTATTGGGTCTCCAGATTCATCAAGTTGAAATCTTACTTCTTGACTTTCCACATTTAAAGCCCCTTTTTGCATTCTTTTTTTTCTTAAAATTTCAGCAAATCTGTTCATTTCAAGAATTTCTTTTTGAAATTGATTCTCAGCACCTTCAATAATAGCTTGTGCTTCTTCATATGTAAACCTATGGTCTGAATGAATAATTGTTTTGCCAAACCAGGATTTTTTTACTCTTGCTTCTTTTGAAAGTTCAAAAACAGCGGAAAAAGTTAATTTATCTTCATTTGGCCGTAAAGAACAAAGTTGATTGCTTAATTTTTCAGGAAGCATTGGAATTACTCTATCCACCAAATAAACACTATTTGCTCTAAAAAAAGCCTCCTTATCTAAATGAGAGTTTTCTTTGACATAATGCCCTACGTCTGCAATGTGTATTCCTATTTCAACATTTCCATTACTCAGCTCTTTGTAACTCAAAGCGTCATCAAAATCTTTAGCATCAACTGGATCAATAGTAAAAGTGGTAATTTTTCTAAAATCTTTCCTTTTTTTTGCTTCTATATTGTAATTGGGTTCTTCTATTATGTCCGTTTCATTATTGACTTTATTCGGGAATTTTAAAGGAAATCCAAATTCTGCTAAAATAGAGTTCATTTCTACATTTATCTCTCCAGGTTCTCCTAATATATCTATAACTGCAGCTTGAGGACTTTTGACATTTTTGGGCCAAGACAAAAATTTAACTTTAACTTTTTGACCATCTTTTGCTCCATTTAAATGTTTTTTATCAATAAAAAAATCTTGATTTAGCAGCCTGTCGTCCGGCCTTAAAAAATAAAAGTCATTTGATTTTTCTATTAACCCAATGTATTCTTTTTTTACTCGTTCTAAAATTTTTACGACTTGTCCTTCTATTTTTCCTTTATACATTAAGGTTTTAACCAACACCTTATCGCCATTTAATGCGTTTTTTAATTTGCTAAAATGAATATAAATGTCTTTTTCAATATTTGGACAAATAAAATAGGCTCCACCTTTAGCAACAAATTGAAGCGTTCCTTCAAGTTCATTTGAACTATTTTTTAATATGAATTTTCCTCTAGAAACTTGTTTTAAAATATTATCTTTTTCTAATTGTTCAAGAAGCTGAACAATTCTTTTTCTAATAAATGGGTCTTTTATTCCTAAAACAGCTGCAACTTGTTTGTAATTGTAGGTGCTATCTGAATTTTTACTTAATACTGAAATTATAGATTCTCTAAGTTGGCGATCTTTAAATGTTCCTTTTTCTGCTTTTGCCAATTTTTTTGTGTTTTAGGTACTTGACTCTTTATCAATTAAATTTATTTCATCAAGAATGTCATTGGCCTCTTTGGTTTTTGCATCACTTGCTTGTCTATTAGAGTGAGACAAGTTATAAGCCTCTTTCATGAGCTTATTATATTTTTGCAACAATAAATCTTTTTTTGATTTTTTTTTG